>Ga0105054_10012636_pt1 | contig 10297 bp, 4 predicted proteins | sample BON02_FD_78091 | JGI IMG/M metagenome (GOLD analysis project Ga0105054, IMG submission 78091) | Freshwater microbial communities from Lake Bonney liftoff mats and glacier meltwater in Antarctica - BON-02 (megahit assembly) | ecosystem: Environmental > Aquatic > Freshwater > Ice > Glacier... | reverse complement strand
TACTAATTTCGGCAACGCTATTGCAGGAAGATCAATATTTTTGGTGGCATTATGGCATTAATCCCCTGGCGATGGGGAAAGCGACCTGGAGCACTTATGTCTTGCAATCGCGGCGAGTCGGGGCATCCACGATTACCATGCAGCTTGCCCGAATTCGTTACCGGATTAATTCCAAAAAAATATCGGGGAAATTATTACAAATAATTCGGGCGTTACAAATTGAAATGCACTACAGCAAGAAAGAAATTCTGGAAGCTTATTTAAATCTTGCTCCTTACGGCAACAATATCGAAGGAGTCGGGGCGGCAAGTTTGATTTACTTTAACAAACAGGCAAAAGATGCCAGCTTACCGGAAGCACTCACGTTGAGCGTTATTCCGCAAAACCCCAGCAAAAGGACACCGCGTAACAGCAATCTTAAAGATATCCGCAATAAACTTTTTAGCCGCTGGCTGGAGGATCATCCTGAGGATAAAAATAAAACAGATATGATCAATTTACCGCTAGCGATGAGAAATCTGCACGAATTACCTTTTGTCGCTCCCCATTTAGTCAACACGATATTGCAGGATTTTTCCTTAAAACAGCAGCAAATCACCACGACGCTGGATAGCCATTTACAAGCGATTTTGATGCGTATTACCCGGCAATATATCAATCGTAAAAAAAAGATAGGTGCCTATAACGCAGCCGTTTTATTGGTAGATACCCGCGATATGAGTGTTAAAGGATTAGTGGGTTCTGCGGATTTTTTTAATAAGGATATTAATGGCCAAATTAATGGCACTGATATTAAACGTTCTCCCGGGTCAACGCTGAAACCATTCATCTATGGCCTGGCTTTTGATCAAGGCTTGATTCATCCCTACACGGTTTTAAAGGATGTACCGCATAGTTTTGGCAGCTACAACCCTGAGAATTTTGATTATGATTTCATGGGGCCAATTAAAGCGAAAGACGCGCTGGTGCTCAGCCGAAATATACCTGCTGTGTACCTGGCAAGTCAGTTATCGCAACCCAATTTATATCAATTGCTGGAAGATGCCCGGGTTAGTAATTTAAAGCCAGAATCATATTACGGCTTGGCGTTGAGCTTGGGCGGTGCGGAATTAACCATGAACGAATTGGCGGGGTTGTATGCGATGTTGGTCAATGATGGTGTCTGGCACCCGTTACGTACTCGCCAGAATGAGCCTATGCAGGCTGGAAAACGTTTGCTGAGTACCGAAGCCAGTTTTTTGGTGCTGGATATTTTAAAAAATACCCCAAGGCCTGAGTTTGGTAGCACCATCAACATCAACCAGCATGTGCCGGTGGCCTGGAAAACTGGAACGTCTTCGGGTTACCGTGATGCCTGGTCGGTAGGTAACTTCGGTCCTTATGTGTTGGCCGTGTGGATTGGCAATTTCAATAATAAAAGCAACCCGGCGTTTATCGGTAAAAATATTGCCGCACCTTTGTTTTTTGAATTGGTCGATGCGATCAAGCAAGAGCGCGGCCCGTTGCCACTATTAGAAAAACATCCTGAAACTATGAATCTGCAACGGGTAGAGGTTTGTAAGGCATCAGGAATGTTGCCGACACGTTTTTGTCAGGACACGCAAATGACCTGGTTTATCCCCGGAAAGTCGCCGATAAAAACAGATACCATCTATCGAGAAGTAGCGATTGATAAAAACAGTGGGTTACGCACCTGTCATTTTGATGAAAACACCCGTTTTGAAGTGTATGAATTTTGGCCTAGCGATTTGTTGAAAATTTTCAAACAAGCGGGTATCTCGCGGCGTGCACCACCGCTCTATGCGCCGGGATGCGCGCTCACTGGCACGGTAGGTCTAAGCCCGCAAATCACGTCGCCACAAACAGAGTTGCGCTACATTGTGCAAGCGAACGCGACTCTAAAAAATAAAATACCGTTAACGGCGGTGACCGATGCTGATGTGGCAACTATTTACTGGTTTATTAACGAAACTTATCTGGCAAAGACCCGCCCTGATCAGCCCTTTTTATGGAATGCCAAAGCGGGGAAATTTGTGGTGCGGGTTGTAGACGACCATGGATTATCAGATGCGCGGGATATTGTGATTCAGGTGGATAGTTAGGTGTCTAACGCCCCAGCTCTCATTAGTAAGGGGGCCGGGGGATGATCTGCCGATTATTAAGCATCAACCCAAATCATGTCTTCTTCAATACGGGTGGGGTAAATTTTTAACTGTTTTTCTTTGGAAATTTTCCCTAACAATTTACCCACCACCGGCGGCCAGGGCGACCAGCAAGCCACATCCCCTGTTTTCAAGTCAAACGCACTTTTATGAAACGGGCATACGATAGCACCATCATCGGTCAGTTGCCCTTTAGTCAGCGGCAATTTGAAATGCGGGCACTGCGATTGCACCGCATGCACTTCATCTTGATGCCATAGCAGCAAGATATCATGGTTATTCAAGGTCATTTTATGGCGTTTGTTTTGTTGTAATTCATTCAAGTTTAAAGCAGGTACCCATGTCATGGTAAATCCCTTTGAAATTTAGGTAGGTTGTATGATAACAATGCATGCCTTAAAAGTCAGTGTTAATGACAAATTTTATCGGGCATTGTTAATGCGTTCCCGGTCTTAAAATTCTTTGCATACAACGTTATTTCATCTGTGCACATTACTTTGTTTACGATTGCTGTGAACGCACTGGCAAAATCCTGTATTACCCATCAATAGCTCAAATAATGTACTAAACTCATAAAATATAGGCAAAATGTATTTTGTTTGTGTTTGGCGGGGGCGATAATGATAAAAATGCTTTTGCAGGAATTGCAAAGTTTACTGGAGAATACCACCTATCCAGAATTCAACTTGGAAATAATCAAAAAAACAGCAGAGTTATTAGAGGCAGAGCAAGCAAATTTGTCTCGTTCTCTGGCCAGCTCCGAAGGAAATGTCGATTATTATTCGCCCAATGCAGCAGCACAACTGATTAAAAAAGCGGACGTTCTTAAGGAAAGCATAGAAACGCTTACCTTAATCCAGGCCACTATCTTATGTGTCAGAGATTATGAAAAGCAAAAGCTGGCGGCATTAACGCCGGACGATGCTGCCAAAGCGCAAAAAGCAATGGATGCCTTAACGCATATAACCACCTCGGTTCGATTACTACAACGCACCGATATACGCAAGAAAATAACCCTGATTAAAGACATTGAGGGTCATCGCCAAGACATTAAAAAAATAGACAAAGAATTATTAGCAACGTCGGTTTCGCGCCTGAAAAAAGAAGAGCTGACACTCCGAAAAACAGACCTGCTGGCTCAGGTTAAAATCTTCGACGATGAAGTTACCCCCTTACCTGGCTATAAACGCCTGGAAATAAGAAAGGGAAATTTGCAGGTACGACTGGATAAACATAAAAAACTGGCGGAAAAAATTCCCGAAGGCATGGTCGATGTTAAAAAAGCATTGTATCTTTTAGTGGCAAGAAAACAAGCAGAAAACACCATAGAAAAGCACGAAAAAAAGCTGCTCACCATGACGGGTGGCAGTGATAAAGCAGCGTTGGAAAATACGGTAAAAGAACTAAAGAGTTCTTTGGCCTTTAGTGATTCTGCCGATGAAGATGCCAACATTGTTGCCATGCTTACCGAGCTTAGGTTGCTGATGAAAAACAGCGTTAGTGGCTATCGGGATATCGCGATAAAAGGTGGGGAATTAAATGGATTTTTACAGGATACCACCGCTTTTTATTGGGAAAATTTATATCTCTACCGAGAAACCTTGTCTGCAGTGAACGGCTATCTTAAGGGCGCTACCAATCTAAGCGATAAAGGAAAATTTATTGCCCGCTGTGTAGATGAGGCTTTAAACGATATGCCACCGAAAGAGAGCATTGTAACCGCCCTGGCTAAAGTGGATAAGGTAGACACCAGTCTGTCTGCACGCGCTAAAGTGTATGAAACACCAAAAAAGAGAGCGACAGATACTGGCTTTTATCAGTTAATTGCCACCAGTTTTATTGAAGATTTATTTAAAAAAAATAGCGGTTCGTTTTTCTATATTCCCTACAACTCAACTGTTTATACCCTGGATCATCCGGCCCACCAGGATTTTTCCGATGCGCTTGGAAATTGTTATGGCGAGTCTTCCATGTTCCTCCAGCGTATCAATGGCGTTAATCCTACCTTCAATAATATTTGCCCGGAAAGAGACTTGTTAAATTTTCAGCTGGATCAAACCCGAAATATTGCTGGCCAGCAAGAAAAATTTGAGTTAGGTGCGGTGAAAAAAGACAAAGATGTTGACCTGACTAAATCAGATAACAACGTTAAATGGGATGACATTAAAGATATATTGCTAAAAGAGGTGGACTCCAAGAAAAATGGCGATTTATGCCTGATTAAACTGGGGGATGCCACCGTAGCGGGGCACGCGACCTCGGTTGGCCATGTACTGGGTTTGATAAAAATGAAAAACCCCTCGCCCTACAAATATGTAGTCTATGACTATAATTTTGGCGCCGTGGGACTTACCAGTGATGAGCAGCTAAAATTATATGTTGATAACCTGCTGGATCATTATTGTGCTTTTTATAGTTTTAAGCTCGAAAAACAGGGGGAGCTTTCCGATGCAGGAGCGAGCTTTATTAGCGGTATTGGCGCGCTCAATGCTCCCGCTCCGGCAGGCGATTATGCACGCGCCAATAACTGGAACCAAGAGCGATTAACCCTGCTAGCCAAATATGGCGACAAAGAGGGCCTCCTGCGCGTTTTAACGGCTGTTAAAAAATTGCCTACTGACGAGCAGTTGGCGGTTTATGGCGCGTTGAAAAGTAATAAAAATCTGCCATCGCTACTAAATACTGTACGTGTCCAGGATATGCTCATGGTGAGTGAACTATTAAAAAATGAAGTCGTTTTGCCATCCAAGGCGTTATTGGAAAAATTTAAAGCCGATCTGGCATTTAACCAGGAGGTACTGAGACAACACCCGCAAGCACTTGAGTTCGTCCATCCTGATCTGCTCCCCAGAATGTTTACTTCCGGTGCTATCAGTGCGACCGATGCATGCCGACAATTTAAGGGTAATTTCGATATAGTCAAAGCGGCTTATCAGTTTGATAGTAGTTCTATCACCTATGCCGATAAAAAAATTGTTAAAGAATTATTTGCCAAAGGGGTTATTAAAGTTGCCGGTATGACTGATATTTTGTTGAAATATGGCGAGCAAGACGCTGATCTGAAAGCACTTCTTGCCACGAAAGAATTCAAAGCACTGGATGATGGTTACAAGTGGGTGGTATGTAAAGCGTTTGTGGCACAAGATGCGATGCAATCCTTAAGTGCAGGCATACAAAGCGACGTTGAAACCCTCAACGGCAGCCGTAAAAAATTTAAATCAGTGTTTGGCGCCCGGCCGGTCAGTGAGGTCAATGCAACTATCAAATCGCTACTAACCAAAATCCATCAGCTGGAAACACTAAAACCTTATAAAAACACAATTGACCAATTGCAACTGGCTCATGGTGATGCGGTTACCAATTTATATACAGGCCTGATCCTGCAAAACAAAAGTGAATATGCGCTAAAAACAGGTGATTTTGCGCTGTCAGAAGCAGGGGCAAGGCTGGGAAAAGAGCAATGGGATAAATTAATCGTAGCGCATCAAACCTTGGGAGATGATGTTTTTTTAACCGCTACGGCATTGATTACATCCGATAGCTGGGAAAAAGCGGATCGCTATCTGTTGCAGCAGGCGAATCAACTAGCCTATAAAAATGCCAATTATGATATGGCAATCATTAAAACTTGTTTCCAGGACGCTGTAAAACTTAATGATAAGGAGCTGGTTAAGATAATTTTAAGTGCTGTTAGTTTGAGTGATTCCCTAGAGTTATTAAAATTAGTTATCCCGGCAGACGCTAAAAAGAAAATTGAAGCGCGTGTTTTAGCCGCCGCTCAGGTTGAAGTTATGCCGGTCACTAGTGAAAGCATCCCCGTGGAGCAGGCGAGTGCACGGGTTGAAATTTTGCCTGTCAGCAGTGAGGGCATCCCCATGGAGCAGGCGAGTGCGCAGGTTGAGGTTTTGCCTGTCGGTAATGAGAGCATCCTTGTTGAGCAGGTGGATACCGCGAGTGACCTTATAATTGAAGATGATCTCGTACAGCCCCCTCCTCTTGACGAGTCAATGATTAGTCTGATGGGGGAACCAGAACCGGAAGCTATGGATATGGCTGCCGCTGAGAACATAGTGCTGGAAAAACTGGCGGTCGAGGTCGTGATGAGGGGGTTGGACAAGACGGCAGAAACAAACGCCAGGTCTTTATACCTAGACTCTCAGGATTGGACGGTGGCTAATAGATACCTGTTGTTACTGGAACTAAGTACGCCTGAAATGGCTCAGGAGTATTTTGAAAACCACCAAGCTTGTGCTAGCGCCCAAACACTCGCGCAGCTTAAAGCTAGTTGCGAACAACGTCTGGCTGAAATTACAGCGGTGGCCCAAACGCCAGACTATGGCGATGGTATGAAAGCTGCGATTGCCAGTTGTGCGGCTGTTGAAAATGCGGCGGATAATTATTTAGGGTTAGCCGTGCTAAAAACAAAGCTGGATGCTGATTTTGTCGCGCTGTCCTCCAGCGAACACAATCCCGCGAGCGGCCAGTTATTGCCTGAACTACACGCTAATTGTTTGCAGCTGCTTAAAAATATTGAGAGTAAGTCTCTGGGCGCTACAGACGAGGTTTCAAAGACTTATTGTGCACAAATGGCTGCTCGTATTGAAAAGGGTGGCGTGTGTGCTTTAGTTACCATCCAAAACGAATTACAAAACACGTACAAGGCTGTTGCGTCTCCACAGATGGAAGATATCAAGCTGCAGATTAAACGTCTGGAAAACAAAGACGCGCGCGGCTGGTTTCAGAGCGAAAAAGGGACAGAGGAAAAAATTGTCAAGATTAAAGCGGCGGTTTGTGCGGTGCCGATGATGGACAGGCAAGCTCTCTTTACTGACAATAAGCAGGTACGTGATGCACTTGCTACCAATCGCGGCGTTGTATCGCGCGCTCATCTGAAAAATGGCGAGATTGATGAAAGCAGGGCAGCCAAGTCGTTTACTGATTTATCAAAGAAATTTAAAAACGACCATAAGGAAATCACCAAGGCCGAGAAAAATGAGCGTCCTGTTAGTAGCTTAAGCCCACTTAAGTAGATGATTTTTCAATGTATCGCGGCTAAATCGTCGCGGGAACCCGGCAATGCAAACTCCCTCGCGGTACGTCTATATTGGTCAATTAAGAGCCACTGTGATATAATTAGGCTCTTGTGGCCTGGGAGCGAAATGCTTTGCATAGACTTATTCTGACCAAAATGATTGACCTTATTGAGAGTATTCCTGGTTTATTAGCAAGTGACGACGCCCAGGCTTTATTAGAGCATGTGCAACAGGATTTGGCCGCATTTAAACACCTTGATTTTTATGCGCGCGATGCCGGGGCGCAAATGACACGTTTACGGGTGATGCTGCAAGAATATGCGGTGGCCATACAACCCTTCAAGCAATTAATAAAAACTGCTTCCCTACCCGAGGAGGAACAGGCTGGTTTGCTAACCAAACTTGCTGCCATTTTAATGTTGATAGAGAGCCGGCAGGAAAAAATAAAGCGTTTGCAGCGCATCATCCCGCAGGGGATGCTGGATGTAAAAAGAGCATTCGTTCTCGCTAGTGAGGACCGCTGCAGCGAAAAAGACACAGAAGAGAAGGTGCTTAAAAATGAACTAGCCTCTCTGCAAACATTTATGAGTGGATTAAATAAACAATATACGGATCTGGTTAGGCAAGGGGACAGTTTCCCCTCTTTTTCGCAGGCGATGACCAGGCTGCATTGGCAGCAACTACATGAGTACCGTGCTCGTGTGCAAACGCTGCTTGTGCGCGTGCAAGCTTGCAGCACGCTAACACCTGCGGGCAACATGCTCCATGCCTGTATTAAACAGGCTCTCAACAACATGCCTACGGTAAAAACCATTAACCGCGCGCTTAAATTGCTGGAAACCGGGCCGTTAAATAACATCGGTTTTGTAGCAAAAAATGGTGAAGATACCTGTCTATATTTTCTCAAGCAGGGCAAACGCTTTTTTCATATGCCCTATCGTGATGATATGTATCACGTCGATTATGACCCTTCACATGATTTGGTGGCCACCGGCGGCAATTGTTTTGGCGAATCGTTTATGTTTATGCATGCGTTGCAGGCGGGAAAGTGTAAGTTATCTTGCCCAGAGCTGGGTTTGATTAATTTTCAACTCGATCAAAGCAGACAGTTAAAATTTGGCCGCCAAACACTGGGTGAAGCAGACACGGTGGTCACCGCGGAGAGTGAGAATCAATCTGTCCAGTGGGATGATGTAAAACATGTTTTTTTAGACAATGCGCAATTTAAGGCGGGCGATATATGTGGCCTGCTCTTTTCGATGAATGAATATACCAAATCACAACGCGATTTCATTCCTGGACATATTGCGGTAGTAGCCAAACTTGATACGCAATTAAGCCCTTATAAATATATCCTCTTTGAAAAAAACTTTGGCGCATTCGGGGTAGAAGATGATGAGTCATTAGCCTATTTGATCAGAGATGTCTTAATGCCATTGTATGAAGGTATGAGTTACTCTAAAATTAAGCTGGTTAAATTTGCTGAGGCAAGCAAAGAAACTTACAACCTGCTGCAGAGCATTAAGCCGCTGCAAACCGTCAGTGCTGCGAGTGCTAGTCCAGATGGAAGAAAAGAACTTGCGTTGGTCGTCAGTGGCAAGCCCTCGTTTTTCAGCACCTATACGCCCAGCTCAGCGCCGCAAGCCAATGAACTGGTAAGCACACCGTACTTATAATTTATTGGGCGAACCCATGGATCTTTTAGACAAAGTAGAACAATTAGAATTCGCCGCCGATCAATTGGGTTTTCGCTGGGAAAATACGGAATCAGATCATGAACCAAATCCATAGCGAGTGCCTGGAAATTAAAGAACACCTACACCACGATGGCTCCTCAATCGATCAAGCAGGATTACAGGAAGAAATTGGTGATTTATTGCATGCCGTATTTTCATTAACTGTTTTTTGCAAACTAAGCCCCCAGGATACCTTACAAAAAACATTGTTCAAATTTGAGCGCCGGATGATGGCCGTTAAACAAATTGTCCATGAACGCGGCCTGGATAATCTGGAAGGCCACACATTTGCTGAGCTGATGCACATATGGGATGAAGCCAAGCAATTAGTGGGATAGCCACTGCCAAGTGCGGGTGAATTATTTTTTACGTGTTTTTGTTTTTAAAGGTTTTTGCGCACACTCAGCAGTTTCACTACCAATAAGATAGCCAACAGGCTGTAAATCAACCACTTCATCACAAATAACCTTGCAAATTGCCAGTACAGGCAAGGCAACCATCACCCCTATTAAACCTAAGATCATGCCACCAATGAGCAACCCTAAAATGGCCGCAAATGGATTAATCCTGACTTGCCGCCCCACTATGTTGGGAGTGAGGACATTGCCTTCCAAAAACTGAATAAACATAAACGTCATGACCACCGCCAGCGAATACCATACCGAGTCTTTGGTAATCAGGGCAAACAAAGTGGGCAGCAGTGCGCCTAATAAAATACCTATGTAAGGAATAAGGGTCAGTACGGCTGCCAATACGCCAAAAAGCACTGCGTGCTCAATTCCTAACAGTAGCAGGCCGATGATGTTTAGTATGGCTACGATCACAATAACTAACGATAAACCAAAAATGTAACCACTGACTACGATTTGCATCTTTTGCAAGGTATGTGCCAGCCGCAGGTGATAAACAGGGGAGAAGATTTTATATAAAAAATGAACTAGAAAGGCACGATAATAAAGGAAAAAAAACAAAGAAATTATAAAGATAACAAAAGACGTTAAAAAACCCGTGGTTGCAGAAAGGGTGTGGTTTATAAAGGATGTACTATTCTGCAAAATATTATTGAATGAGTTTTTCAGAAAAGCAATTTGTTGCGCGGAGTTAATGCCAGAAAGTTCGGTAATCCAGTTTTGTATTTTCCCTGATATCCCGTTTAAGTTTTCTCCAAAGGTATTTACTTCAAAGTTCATACGTCCTAATTGGGTTGAGAAAAAAATAAGAAGGCCGAGAAATATTAAAATAAAGAATAAAACAGTAACCAAGGTGCTCCCTAACCTGGGGATTTTTAGCTGTTCTATTTTTGTCGCCAATGGTTTTAGGGCTAAGGCCAATAAAAATGCGGTTAATAAGGGATTGAATAATGTCT
>Ga0105054_10012633_pt1 | contig 10298 bp, 9 predicted proteins | sample BON02_FD_78091 | JGI IMG/M metagenome (GOLD analysis project Ga0105054, IMG submission 78091) | Freshwater microbial communities from Lake Bonney liftoff mats and glacier meltwater in Antarctica - BON-02 (megahit assembly) | ecosystem: Environmental > Aquatic > Freshwater > Ice > Glacier... | reverse complement strand
TACGTTTACCATTAATTTCCTTGCCGCTGATATCGCGGGCGGTGTATTGAAACTCGGGCATATCCTTTGCTCATATTTTGGCGACGCACTCTTGGGCAAAGAGTTTGTCGTAAAATCATTCTAAAGTATATGATCATTATAGGAAATTTGCGAAATCAGCCGGAATCAATACCCACTGGTAACAAGCGCTTTATCCTTTGGCGGATGATGACATGCAGGATTTTTGGCAAGATCAGCCGGTTAGCCAGTTCGATTATCATGGGTCAATTGTGCCAACCCTTGCCTGAACTGCCCCCAATCCAAAACACGCGCTACTTGCTTATTGGGATTTAAATATAGAACACCACTTTTATTGTGCACGCCCCTGGAGGGGTAACGTAATAACTCGTTTAATTGCAAGGCCAAACTATAACTGTCCATTCCCAGCGCATAGAGGCGATTATAGCTGTTGAATTGCTCCGGCCAGTTTTTATTACCTGTCTGATGGGCGAACACCCAAGGCATGTCGCAAAAAATGATGCCATTCAAATCGCGATCTTTCCTGGCGTTTGCATTGCCGGTATAGACACTGGAGGTCGCATATACCGGTACATCGCCTGCATAGTGATATTTTAACATGGGCATGATTTGCCGCGCTTTAGTCGGGTATGCCAACAGGAAAATCATATCAAAATCCTGGCGGCGTCTGGGTGTGGTTTGCAGATTTTGCCCCAGCAATTGCTGCAATTTTTTTGCACGCGCTTCACTGTCGGACAGGTGCAGGACATTACGAACAGCAACGTTAAAATCTTCATTGGCGCGATAGTGCAAAGTATCGGCAACTTGCCCGCCCTGCTGTTGCCACTGACTGGTGAAAACGGCGACCACTTCATCACCCCATTGCCCGGCAGGGGCAATAATCAATACCCGTGCATGACCATCTGTACGCGCTTTCGTCGCTACCTGGCTTGCTTCATTGGCGGGCGATAAACCAAATTGATAGGCATTTGCATGGGTATTGCTATTCAACTCATTTAACAACAAGGTAGGTACAGGATGATCCATAGCCGCCACGGTGGCAACATCGGCCTTGCTCAAAGGGCCAACGATGTAATCAGCACCCTCGTCTATCGCTTGATTATACAGTTCTGCAACGTTGGCCGCATGGGTATTGTATAACCGCACTTTCTCGGCATGTGCCGGCGTGGCAGCATGTTGTGCCGCTACAAACCCATCGCGCACCGCGCCACCGGGACCGGCAAGAGGCCCGGTTAATGGTAATAACATCGCCATATGTTTAGGGGCGGCAACAGCGCCGGTATATTCATGACGACTAGCTTCCTCATTATTATCAAGCTCAGCGTGTGGTTTTAGCAACGCTAAAATATTATTGGCAGGATGCTGTGGATAAAGGGCATGCCACTGCGCAATTGCCGCGGCTTTAGCGCGTTCTTCTACATGATCTTTACGGGCAATAAGTGCTAACTGCATCCACCCTTCCAGCTCGGAATCCTCTTCGGCTTCCACCGCCATGGTATTAAGCTCGGCCACAGGCAATGCAGTCAGGCCGGCCCACAAAGCCCGCAGGTTCGCAGCCCTGGAGACGTTGTCCGTTAGCAGGGTTTCCAATTTAATCCGTTCCGCAACCGACTCTGCCGCATTACCCGTTGCCTGGTAGCCCAGTGCTAAAATTTCGTGGAATTGCGCTTGATAGTAGATAGGCATGCTGTTAATGTTTCGCAGGCTGGCGATTTTGGTAATCGCGGCGCGCGGTTGTGCCCGCATTAAGTCTACTTTGGCTAATAATAAGGTCTTCTCTTTAGCGAGGTCGGCTGATAAATCATCGAGTTGTGTTAAGATGTTTTGACCTGTTTGCCATTGTCCGTCATCGATTAATCGTCCGGCGGCCATAATCAGCAAGGCTTGTTTTTCACGACCCGTTTGTTTGCTGGCCAGCGCCAGGTAGACATCGGCAGGCATGGCGTAGGGGCTGTTCGATTTCGTGGCTGTCGAATTAGTCTCTGTGGCTTTGCTACATTGGGTGAGCAAAATCACCCCTAAAAATAACGCTATCAGTTTTAAATAAAGTGAATTTGACAACATGAAAATAGATCCGGTACGCAGGAACGCAAGAGGATAAACTATGGCAGCTACTTCGGCAACCTCTGCAGGCACTCTATATATAGTGGCGACACCTATTGGCAATCGCGATGATATCACCCTGCGCGCCCTAAAAACCTTGCAGGAAGTAGACAGTATTCTTGCCGAAGATACCCGGCATTCAGGGCAACTACTTGCCAGTTTAGGTATAAAAAAGCCAATGATATCGTTACATGCCCACAACGAGGCCAGCAAAAGTGACATCATCATTGCCGCGTTGTTACAAGGCAAATCATTTGCATTAATCAGTGATGCCGGTACACCTTTAATTAGCGATCCAGGCTTTCCTTTGGTAAAGCTGGCCAGTGCCCATCATATTCCAGTGGTGCCAATCCCCGGGGCATGTGCATTAATTACTGCTTTATCAGCCGCAGGCGTGCCTTGTGATGTGTTTACCTTTGCAGGTTTCCTGCCGGCCAAACAGGCAGCCAGGCGGCAGAAGCTGGAAAGCATGAAGTCCTGCGACCATACCTTACTATTTTATGAATCCACCCATCGTATTCTGGATAGCATCGATGACATTGCCCATGTTTTTGGCGACGGCTGTCAACTGGTATTGGCTAAAGAATTGACCAAAACATTTGAGCGTTTTATTGCCGGAACATGTGGAGAAGTAAACGCCTGGCTAGCGTCTGACAGCGGCCATTGTAAGGGAGAATTTGTCCTTATCATCCCTCCCCGGGACGCGGTTAAACCTGATCAATTAAAAGACCAGCATCTTTTATCAGTATTACTAGCCGAATTACCCCTTAAACAAGCAGTTAAAATTGCCTGCCAACTGACCGATAACCCTAAAAATGAAGTCTATAAAATGGCACTGGATTTAAGCAAAGAATAATGAAAATTTATTATTTCTTCCTTGCCAAACAAGCAAGGAATTGCATAACATATGGCACGCCAATTTGGTCAAGGAGTTAAACATGCAGCGTACTCTTAATAGATTGTTCTTCGTTATCCTGTCTATCTATATCCCCTCTGCCACCGCAATTACCTTAGGCGAAGTATTCATCAATGATCCCATCTTGGGCGCACGGACAATTGTCTATGAAAAAATAGGAGATTATGCGGTAGCCGAAGGCGACATTCTTCTCGGCAGGGTCAACATATTGACTGCAAAAAATGCGGTCATGTTACCGAAAATTAGCGGCAGTCTTTGGACGCAAGGGATTATGCCATTTGAGCTTGGCGAAGACCTGCCTTTTCCCAATAAACTGGCAGTATTCCAGGCTATCGACCTGTTGCAGAAACAAACAAGCATCCGCTTTGTGGAGTTAACGTCTTTAAATAGACACAAATACCCGGATTACGTGTCGTTTACTTCGGCAACAGGCACCATTTGTGCATCCCATATTGGCAGGCAGGGCGGCAGACAGGAAATAAACTTGTCACCACGCTGTAATACAATGAATACGGTGCATGAAATTGGCCATGCATTAGGGCTATGGCATGAGCAATCACGCCGTGATCGGGATTCCTATGTACGAATTATTTGGGACAATATAGAGCCTGATCATCGCTATAACTTTGATCAACATTTGACGGATAGCAGAGATTATGGCGATTACGATTACCAGTCGATTATGCACTATCCAGCCAATGCGTTTTCCATCAATGGCCAACAAACCATCGTCCCCCTATTCGATCACGTCGAAATCGGCCAACGCAGACAGCTGAGTGAAAAAGATATTGTTGCCATTAATGCAATGTATTCAGACGCATGATCGCCGATGTGATTTTCCGTTCCCGGAAAATCACATCCTGCTGGTTAGCGCACCGAGTTCATCTTCTACCACCATCAAATAGGGTGCAGTAGGGGAAGACGGCAGTTTCGGAGCAGCAGGGGCGCATTGATACCCTATATACAGGGTTGTTAACACCAAGGCCGCCGGCAAGGAAACCGCTACCGTGGTTAAAAACAATATCGGCATAAACGTGTTCTTGGCCATTGACAACAGCAACTCATTGCGAGCCTCACTCACGGCCTGCAGGGCATCGCCATTGTCTGGATCAATCTCTTTCAGCAGTGATTTTTCGTGATAGCTGCCATACAAATCAGCGGATAGATACATAGACACCGCAATAGCACCGACCAAAAAACAAACTGGAGCAACGACTGGTGTCGTGAGCATTAGCGAGGCAGAAAAACCACTCATCAGCAACGCCGCAGCAGTCACATTAAACCAGCAAGTGGCATTCGTCACCTGCCAACTCAAATCAAGGGCTGCCAGTTGCGCTTGCAACATCGTCATTTTTTCATAAGCGTCATCAGGAAGTTGTGCCAATTCATAGTTATACTGTGTACGCTTGCTCAGATAATCATTTTCGGCCAGATGGCGGCGGTACATCATCATGGCCACATCAAAACCAAGAAACCCGGCTAATATGCAGCTCGCCGTGGGAGCTGCGATATTAAAATATTGGGCATAGTTGGTTAAGCCGTTGACAGAGCCCCAGACTACATCATTGAGTAAATCACAATGACGTTTATTGAGTTCGTTATTAAAACGCTCGCTCAGCGATAAGTCGGTTTCCGCCTCTGAGGGCATAAAGGTATGCTTAAGCAACATCCCGGCATTGATCATAAATCGGGCCACGAAGATGCCAACGCTCAGTATGTTAAATAAGCCTGTGGGTGAATCCAGTACAGACACCATGGCATTAACATCAATATGCGTGCCGGTAAAACGCTCGAATTTTTCCAACCAGTGCAGATTTTGCGCTACCAGTAATGATTGTTTTACCGTGAGTCGACAAAATACAATTTGAATACGGGTGATATTAGTAATTGACAGCCAGTCACGTATTTTAGACGTATGCTGGGGAACGGCGGTCAACTCGACAATAGAGGCTCCAATATGCTGCTGTAAGGAGCGAATAAACGTCTCCGTTGCTGCTTCACTAGGGCCGGCAACCTTTTGGTTGGATCCATTGGCATATTGCTGGATCCTGCTGCTGTAGTCCCGGTATTTTTTTGCCTCATCAAATTTTCCATAACCCTGATAATAAGCAGCTAGCATTTGGCTACAGTAGTAACAATACAGCCAAAATTTATCGCGATTTTCACCATCTTTTTCCAATAGGGCGAATAATTGCCGGAATTCTTCGCCGATCAGGCTGCGATGGGTCGTTAAAAATTTATAATTTTGTTTTGCGGCCCGTACTCCCGCCTGGTCAATCGAGTCCACCTCCTCAAAAAATGTCAGCTTGTCGTCAACAAAAGCACGGTATTGCATATCAGCCATAATACATCCCAGCAAAAAAAGGAGCAAATAGTTAAAAAATAAAACCTTACCATTTTACTCAGGCTGAGATCAAGTCTTAATGTCTTTATTTTTTGCAGATTGCCTTAAAGAAAGCGATAATGATTACCCTAAAATAAAAAACGAGGGGGAATAGCCCTTGTTTAGGGTCGGGTCGTTGTGCATGGAGAGATAATCTTGGCAGTAAACGATACGACTGCTTATTCAGTGGTTAGAGCGGTGTGGATATCTGCAAACCCGGGATGTAACTAGTGGTAAACGCGCGCGTTCTTCCACGGAAACCAATGTTCAAGGAGCCTCACGCGCGAATTCGATGAAGCTCCCGAAATACGCTAGGGTCAACAGACCCTAGCGTATTGGTGCACGACCAAGTAAAACCAGAATCAGGTAGATCACCAAGATTAAACCGATGAGCCCACTTGGCCCATAGCCCCAACCTCTACTATAACCCCAGGTCGGTAAGCCGCCAACTAACAGCAAAATTAATAAAATTAACAAAACAGTGCCAAGCATGATTTCCTTCCTTGAAGACCAGTTGAATTTTTAGTATAGCCCATTTTTTACATTTGTGAATAAACAAGTTATTTTTCAATAGTATACCCGGACTCAACCCAACCGCTTAAACCACTGTCCAGCGAGTATACCTGCCGATACCCCATCTGCTGTAAACTATCGGCAACCAGAATGCTGCGAAAGCCACCACTACAGTAAAGCACAATAGCGGTCTGTGTATCGGGTATTTCCTTTTCTATGTCACGCTCGATGATGCCTTTGCTTTTATGGATAGCACCTGCAATATGTCCGGTAACCCACTCATGATCTTCACGTACATCAATTAGACAAAAAGATTCTTTGTTAGCAATTTTTTCATGCAAGCTTAGGGGCGTTATTGCGGTAATGCGCTTTTTACTATGAGCGACCAATGTTAAAAAACGACTAGAATGTTGCTTCATTTTCGTGGCTCCTTCCTGCTGGTGAACAGGCTATAAATTGGTGTTTTAATTTAGATTAATAGTGAGTAATAGTCCAATATCCTTAAGACGGATAGTCCATCCTATTGGAAATGGCCAACCAGGTAAAAATCCCATGTGTTTATAAAAAATAAAATTTGAATTTATTTTTTATAAACACATTAAATTATGCTCAATCTGCTTGAGCAAAATTTTTAATATTTGTGCAACATTTTGATTGTTAATACTTTTTAATAGATCATTAATTAGATTGCTTGGTAAAATTTTATCCGCTAATATTAAACTTACGTCCTAGTAGATCCAGCGTTCAGGTAGTACCGGATCTTTACACACTTGTATGATTGGAGGTTATTATGCCTTTTTTTTTAGCTCCCCTGATCGCCGCAACTGCCAGTTATATAACGCCAGTTGTAAGCTCAGTAGTCTTGGGAATTGTTGGCGGATATTATTGGAAATCGAGTAAAAATGAGCAGGAGGTATCAGAGGAACTACAACGGCTGCAAGCGCTGCGGGAGAGAACTAGACGCAGAAGAGACCAATCCATCCAAAATCTTGCCACTAACACGGGCACTCAAATACAGGACTTAGCATTAAACACCCACACTCAGCATCAACAGATTGCAAGCGCTACCCTAAGCCTTGAAGAGGACAGGCTCGCCACCGACAAAGCAAAACACGAGCTGGATGCCATTACTACGTTAATTGATAAAGTAACCCAGTCTTTGGGTCAAGAAGCGCAACCACTGATTTCTGAATTAAAACAACGATTAACGTCTGTAACGCTCACCCTGGATGACCTGATAAAAACTCGGGATAAATTGGTTAGCACGGTTGAACGACTAGACAGCACCGTAGGCAAACATGTTGAGGTGCAGCGTGATCTGGCATCGGATTCTCAAACAGATAAACGAACCATTCAGGGGCTTATCAGTCAACTTTCAGATATGGCAACCCAGCAGGCAAAAACACAGCACGCACCAAGTCGGGAAGAGATACAGATATTGCGTAGACAAAGCCTGCAGCTTGCACAAGAAGCTACCGCTTTACAACAACAAAATGGGCAGTTTTCCTCACTCTTGCAACAAGCCAGTGCGAAGATTAAGGAACAGCGCAGTGAGATTGAATCGCTACAAAAGAATTTAAGCGTTCCTTCTGAAGCCACAAACGGTAGTAACGGTACCAAAACTTTATATAGTCCAAGTCTATTTTGATTGTCTAATACTACAAGGAAGTCACTATGCCAGTAACAACAGCAACACACGCACAATCATCACCACTGTTAATTGAAACCATCAGTGCCAATTTGTCCGAACAAGCCGCTCTCCTCTTTGTGCAACAGGCCAAGGAACGCGTGCAAAATATGTTAAACCAGGAAAATCACATTGTGCAGATGCAATCTAACCTTAGCGTTTTAATGGAACGTTATTTTCTGCAAAAAAGTCTGGTAGATAGCACTTCGGAGTGGTACGGACAAAGGCCTTGGTGGAACAAAACCCTTGCTGCGATTGCTTTCGTAACCCTGAGCGCGTTGATTGGTGCAATTATTAACCTGGCAGCCGTGCTCAGCGTAGTGGCCTTGGGTATTTACTGGGCTACCTCCTATGTACTGGATAACCATCATACTATTAGCACGGTGCGATGTGATCGTTTGGCTAGCGATATTAAAGAGCTGGAGTCAGCTCTTCAACTTGAAGTAGACGAATTAACTAAAATTGAAGGAACTCTCAAACAGGTTTTAATTTCTATTGCTGAGTCGCAAGTGCGTAATGCAGAAAATACGGCAGCATTCGAGCAGACGATAGTAAACCTATCCACCCAAATTGGGGAATTAACTACAAGCATAAAGGCTTTAGGCGAGGCAAAAGATAAACTGCTAGCCAACAATGAGCAATTGGCTGCGCAAGTGACTCTGGTTAAAGACCAACTGAAATCAGCACAAGCCGATTTAAAAAATAAAGTATCAGAACTTGATGAGTTGAATGAGCGATTTAACAGCATGGACACTCAACTATCCCAGAGTAGCTTAGGACTGGAAAACGTTGAGATAGCCTATCGACAACGTGTTAGTGCATTAGGAGAGTTAGAGGAACGCTTTAAGGAACAATTAGTCAAATTAACCGAAAGTTCACAAAAAGAGAACTTGGTACGCACAAGCCAAGATAGTCATTCTTCTGCATCGAGTATACAAAGCTTTATGACTAGTTCAACGAATAAAATAATAAATTTGTCACATACTTCACTTGCCAAAGGACAGCGAGAGATGGATGAATTTAGCCAGCTATTGGCTGAGCCTGTTCCGGTTACTCCGCAAAAACCAAAGCAATCGGTATGCAAACTACTCGTGGATCAAGAAGTAGAACCGTCTCATTCTCATTCTATGCTCATCGCTTCTCACTAATCATCAAATATCATGTAGCGCTGCTCACGACTTCATCGGAGAAGTGCTACATGTCCTGTTACATCCGCTACTTGTTGCCATGTTTGGGAATATAATTTGCCGTATCTGCTAGCCAGTCTTCGCGAACCGGGGTAAATACATCAATATCAATGGTGTCTTCCAGGGCCAGGAACTCATGGGGTACATTCGCTGGAATAATCAGTATTCCCCCAGCTTTCACCATAAACTCCTTTCCTTGTGAAGAAACTTTTACTGATCCTTGGGTTATCCAGGTTATTTGCTCATTCACATGAAAATGCATGGGAATGACTGCCCCTTTTTTTAAAGTCCACTTGACCAGCATCGATTGTGCACCCATCACGTACTGGCGGGTAATCTTATCGGAGAGTATTTCTTTTTTAACCTGGGAAAAATCATATTGATTGGGCAATGCAATATAGTGATTGGTAATTTCCAGCGCATTTTTTTTCATCACATCGTCGGCGGCCCATGCCGTGGCTGTTGATAACAGAAATAACAGACATGTTAACGTTTTCATTTTTTACCCTCTGGATTCAATCGGATTCTGTGCGGCGAAAATATCTGGGAAAGCATGCTCTAACCTATAGCGAATAACAAGCCTAAACTTCGTAGCGGGATAAAGCTTCGGCATCGATCCCGCGGACAAGCCCTGAGAGATGGTCACTTTTATATAGGAATATAAAAGTGATGTTGATGCATAAATCGATTATGAGCAGTGCCTGAACACTCCTCCCTTTTTTAAAGGGAGGTTGGGAGGGATTTTTCTAAAATATTGAAGTAATCCTGCTGATAGATACATGTTTTTAGAATGAGGGTTACGAACACAAAGATACGAGATAAACTTCGATTTGTCTAAAAAAACAATATAGAGGTTATCATAGGAGCGGCATTGTTGAGAATGGCTTTTGCTGCTATAAGCAGATTTTCGGTGATAAACTAAGCTCGCGTACTTTGGAAAATCCGCAAACAGACGCTCTTCTTCGCTGTCATGTATTGAACGAAATAGCACTATTAAGAATGCCGTTGTCCGGGATAATTTAGAAGAAAATCCCTCCCAACCTCCCTTTAAAAAAGGGAGGAGTGTTCAGGCACTGCTCATAATCGATTTATGCAATAACGTCTATAAAAGTGAGGATCCCTCAGGGACAAGCCGCGGGAGTGGGGGGAAATTAAGCGTCTTTAATCTTATTCCTACTTTCCACAGCTTGTCCGCGGAATCAATAGAGTCTGCAACTATATAAGAGTAGGCTACGACTACCATGTTGCCAGAATATTCCCAGCTTATTTACCAATACAAAAACTGGAAAAAATCTTGCCCAGCAAATCGTCAGACGTAAATTCCCCGGTAATTTCGGACAGCGACTGGTGGGCTAAGCGTAAATCTTCTGCCAGTAGCTCTCCGGCACGATGGGCTGATAGTTGTTGTTGGCCGTTAAGCAGCAATTGTTTGGCCTCATCCAGTGCCTGCAGATGCCTGCGTCTGGCGAGGAACTGGCCTTCATTGGGTTG
>Ga0105054_10012632_pt1 | contig 10300 bp, 10 predicted proteins | sample BON02_FD_78091 | JGI IMG/M metagenome (GOLD analysis project Ga0105054, IMG submission 78091) | Freshwater microbial communities from Lake Bonney liftoff mats and glacier meltwater in Antarctica - BON-02 (megahit assembly) | ecosystem: Environmental > Aquatic > Freshwater > Ice > Glacier... | reverse complement strand
ACTTGGGCTTATTGTGCACCGGAAGTTCGAACTCGGGCCTCCTATACGTCCAAGATAGATATGTGGAGCATTGGAGTGATAATGTACAGCTGCTTGGGAGGCTTTCATCCTTTCGATCCGTGCGGTGAATCAGAAGATACTGAAGTGTTCAGAAAGAGTTGTAATGTGGATTATTCCTTTGAGGACGAAGTTTGGCAATATGTATCGGAAGAAGCCAAGAGTTTAATTGAACATCTATTGGTACTTGACCCGAAGGAACGACTAACTGCTGGTGAAGTGTTAAATCATCCTTGGATAACTGGTGGTGATTCATACCCCGAAGAAATGCTACATATTGCTGACCAGAATGAGCCTGGTGAACATATAGTGACTAGTACTTCGTTCGTTAATAAGAAAAACGGATTCAAAACATTGGTTGAGAATACGAAGAAGAGAATATCGTCTGGGTTCTTGAGGATGAAAACTGGTGTTTTCATGAAAAAGAAGTTTGAAATTTGAATAATACTTACATAGTAAACCTGGTATACAATTAAACTAATCTATTAAACGAGCCGCTTCGCAGCTCTCTTCGCGTGCCGTTGTACTAATCTAAAAAATAATGCGACCAAAAAAAAAAGAGTTTTTCATTAGGCAGACCACGGTCATAAAAAAAAATCAGCAAAAATCCCTATTTTTTTGGTCGCGTTATTTTTTTAGAGTCTTTAGATCCCTTTTTTTGGTCGCGTTATTTTTTTAGAGTCTTTAGATACTTCAACTAGTCCCGTTTTCTGTCTCAGCCTGAGAAGAGATGGTTAAAATACATGAAGTTTTGAACTGGAGGAAATGATTCAAAGCTGCTGCTAACTTCATGATTTGAATGCTAATAAGTTTTTTTTTTTTTTTTAAACACTAAAAATAGATTTTTTAAGCACTGCAACTGTAGTGCCCATTATAACTGCAATAGAACCACGGAGATGATTTTTTTATAATAAATATTACCAGTACAACTCTAACGGATATCGGTTTGTTCGATGGTTTGTTGTAAAAAGGACAGCCTGGTGACAATATCCCATTTCGCTGGGATATTTCAAGCCTTCTCGTCTATTGCGACCTTCTCTTTGGGTATCATATTGGTTAAGAAGGAACTTGTTCGAATTGGTGTTGGAAATGGTCCTGCTATTTGTGGTGGCTTCATATCCGTTGTGAGTTTATGCAACGGGGTTTCTGTCACCTGCTTGAGTATGGGAAATCGATCGCATAATAAATTCTGTTTATTAACCCATTTTATCTGGAGTTTGGGTTCATCACTGATGATGATTGTTTTTATTGCAGCTGTACAGGCCACTACAGCTCCGCATTTTAGCACAGAATTATTTCTTCAATGCTCTGTTCAAGCCAACATTTCAAATACTAAGGTAGACTGCACGGAAATTTTACAAGATTCCAGAACAGTAAGTTGAATAAATGCGTGTTCCTATTCACTAATTGGAACAATACAGATCATGCTTCGGGAAATGTGGTCCCAGATGTATGCTTATGCCCAAGATACTTCATCTATAGGGGCTTCATATACCAGAATACTATCAGACATTCAATCAGCTGGACAATGTTGTGGTTTCGATCCGCCGTATAGTTGCACCTTCGGAAGCGAATCGGATGTCACGATAAATGCAAATATCGCTCTTGAAGTTCCTATTTATTGTGGTTTTGAGCATTTATGGTATCCCCCAGCAGCAGGATGCGAATTTGTCATTACTCTAGACAATGGTGCACAGTAAGTTGGATTTTATTGTGTGTTCAAGAGGATCACGATCAATAGGTATCGTCCAGGTTGCCCGTATTTTCTCCCCGCTGCGGAGTGCGTCAAATTTCAAGACGATAAAGGATGTATAGCCGCGGTGGAAACATGGGTTATGGAAGAGTTCCTTCCGATTCTTGATTCGGTTAGAATTCTGTTTATTGTAAATATATTCATTGGGACGATTTCCTGCTGCCTCATGATGAAACGGAAAGAACACGATGTGCTTCCAACATCCTACGTGGTTCACCATCGACCAAAGAAAGATGTGCTGGAAAAGGGATAAATTTCATTACCTATTCTTTATTTAAAACGATGTTAGACGTGAACTTTTTTGGCCACCGTTCCTAATTTATAAAGGTAGACAGAAACAAATACAAAACACATGGCTATAACTTTCAACGCGGATAAGTCTTCTTTGAAGATTAGGAAATCCAACAAAACTGTAATAATCACAGCAAACAAGGATTGAATCATCTTGATCATCGAGTTCAAGTAGCGTAAGACAAGAGACACTAGCAGTCCATAAAAGGCTGTCACAAAGGCCGAAATCCAAGCGAAAGTTGTAAAATCACCTAGAATGCTTCCTTCATAGTTGACAATAGTCGTTCCATCACGAAAAACAGTGAACATGATTCCTACTACTAAACCATAAATACTATATACTATTTGCTGTTGGCAATAAGGAAATCCTTGTACATCCAACTTTTTGAAATATTTGTCCATCCAAATAACCGCCAAAGAATCCAACAAACATTTGAAGAGCAACAGCAGTATCCCGAAATATTGGGTAGTCTCACCGGGAGCACTTGCGGTCTGGTTCGTTTCGAATAGAATAGACGCCATTACAAGCTGCACCACAGCTAACCACTGGATTTCAGAAATATATCGTCCGAGAAAAAAGCGATATAAAACAGCAACGATGGCCAGTCTGCATTGTTTAACAACTGAGAAAGTGGACGCTGAAATGTACTCGAACATGAAAAAGTTAATGATATCACTCGTGACATACAGTATACTGGGTGGTACTAGCCACAAAGAAAGCTTCAATCTTTCTTCCACGGAGAGTTCTGACAGTCTTTGGTCTGACGGAGTCAAGAAATACAAAAATACCGAAAACAATACTACTAGGCACTTGACGAGAATAATCCAGATACTAAATAGAAATGGATAGGAGGCATGTCCGTCCTTGGCCCATACCAACGATATCGGTCTAAAACCATCCACCAAGGCGCCAACAATGACAAGGATAAAACCAACATATGGCGGCATGTGATACTCAGTATCATCACTATGCTTGAACAATTCTCGCTTGGAAGGTTCCTGAGATACCTTCAAGTACTTGAACTCCTTTTCTGCATCTTCCACCCCCGCAATAGATCTACTTGGTTTTGGGAATATCAACGGAATTCCAAATACAAATTTAACTTTCTTTCTAATTTTTTCACGCCTTTGTGCTTCAGCTTCACCAGCAGCTTCGATAGCTCCATATTTAGAATCATTCATGTTGAGACTCTCGTGGCAAAACCTCAATAGTCCTCGCAAACAGGTTGGGATTGCTTCAGAAACAAACGCACTAATCTATTTAAAAAAAACACGAAATAACGATCAAAATTAACAGTCACTTTTTCAAAACACAACAAAAATCGATCAGAACCGTTCCCATGGTGTAGAGCCCCCCGACAACTGTATCTTTTTCCTCTAATGTGTTTTGTTGAATTGTTTTGTTGGTCGAAAACTTTTGTTTCAAATTACAACGATGATGAATGCGTTTTACATTGTTCTATGTGCTGTGTTGTCGAGTATGTCATTTGGAGAACTGGTGATGGTTCATACTCTAACTCGTCATGGAGAGAGAGCTCCAGACAAGATCATTGCGCAACAGTCATGTACGAGTGTATGGACGAATAAAGATGATATCAAAACCGATTACAAGGCTTCTCCAGGTCGCCTTACTCCTATTGGTGTTAATAAAATGCGAAAGATCGGCAAGTATCTCAGAGAGCGATATATTGACGAGTATGGATTTGTTTCGAGTGACTACCAAACTCACCAAGAAGACTGGATCTTCACAGCAAGGTCCGGGGATAGACAACAACGGTCGATGTCCGCTATTGTTCTTGGGATACTTCCTAATGAACCAGTGGCTTTTATTGTATTGCCTAGAACTCAAGTAAGTTGATAATCAGTCGTTGTGAAATATGAAAGTAAACAATAAAGGATTACGTATTGGGTGGACCTGCCCCTGCTTGCGGTGAACAAACTGCTGCAATGATTTCTGCATGGCATAAAAAGAAGGGATGGGAAATGCTTCAGCAGCACATGGATGATGTTATCAAACCTATCGAAAAAATCTGTCAAGTAAATTTAACGGGAAATCCAGTGTAAGTTGCTTCGTAATAATTCAAGAGAAATTCTTAACTGTGATGATAGAAATGCGGAACCAGGGGGACCTAATCCTCATGCATGGCTAGGAGATATCAGTGATTCTGTAGATGCTGCGTTTGCCAATTCGGTACATCTACCAGATTCAATAACGCCTGAACTTCACGAAAAATTGACAGCTCTCGCCTTTGACATTGAGCAGGATAGCCACTATGAAGACCCTCAAGGAGCGATTATGTTTACAGGCGGGTTCCCAGATACCTTTCTGAGCGATTATGAATTATGGGAGAACAATCCCCGACGAGCGAAGAAGAAATCTGCCAAGATGAAATTGTACAGTTGTTCTCGTGAGCTATTGTATGGCCTTCAGAAATTATTCGGGTGGTCTACAAAGCTCGATGGTCAACCATCAGGTCGTGTTCTTTCTGCGTCGACTTTTATATGGGAACTGCATAGAGAAGACGGAAAGTTGTTTATTCGAACCCTTCATTACCATCCTTCTATGGATCATGGACCTCGTAAACTTCAACCCGATATGAGTATATATGAGTATCGAGCTAAGCTAAATAGCTACCTTGAGGCCAATGGAGGTCCTTGGAATGATATCTGTGATTTTGAGCACTACAATCCTACTGATAACGAGCATAATCCTAGTTTTATCAATCCAACTTCCAAGCACCTCGTTTTCGTTGAAAATAAGAAGACTGTATCATCGGAAAAGGTTGTGACAAATGTGACAATTCCAGAATCGGAGACCGTAGGCAATGAAACAGTTCTAAGAGCCAATGCAGCAAAGGTTGGTAAATCTGATGGGGAAACTACTTGGACTGGATGGAATTTGTATGGTTTGGTTTTCGTCTCTGCATTAACCGTATTGTTTTGCATATGGCGCTGTTTGCCAGGTAGTTCTGGATATGAGCAGATTGCATAAAATAATTTTGATTAGTCTTCTTCAAGGTCTTCGTAAGAATCCCAAATTTGATCTTCAAATGTTTCAACGCTGACTTTCACCACCGATTGAACCACATTTGAATTCTCTGGTGGATCTGGTAACGGTGATGGATCAACCGAAGAGGGAGATGACATTGGTGACTCATTCGTTCCTTGTTCAGTGTTAATACCTTGTTTAATTACTTCAATTTCCATTTCATCCTCCCCGTCTGAAACAACGGATTTATTTATGTCTTTTGTAAGAGCTTGCTTATATGCTTCAACTTCCAATTCATCCTCCTCTTCCGCAACAAACGACTTATCAACAAACGATTTTGAAAAAAGGTCTTCTTGTGAAGTATCTGTCAATGGCTCGTATTTCAACTCGTCATCAAATTGATTCGGCTCATAAATCAACTCGTCATCAAACTTAAGCGGGACATTCTCACTGACGGGATAAAATTCGTCTTCTTCCTGCTGGGAATCTGACTCCATGCCGGAGCCTGAGTCATATGCTACCTTCGGTGCTCGTTTTAGCGGCTGCATGGCCTGGACTAGTAATGGATCTGCGGCATCTTCGTCACTACTCGAGTGGGCGTCATAAAAGTATTCTTCAGCGAGAGCACTCACAAGATTCTCAACAGCTGCCACAGCTTTCAGCTGTTTTGGATCACGCAATCGTCTTGTGCGTAATGCAGATCGTAAATCCGCCAGTTTACTTTTGGCCAACGTTGATTTCAATGAGAGACCTTCTTCTATATCCTCCATGGCATCAAACAGCTTTTCTTGAGCATGCTCCAAAGAAGATCTCACATCGACGACTCGGTGATCCCACCTGGCTCGAACATACGGTTTGTCAGTCAACGGAGCATATCCCAAAGGTTGCTGGACTGGTTTGAACCTAGACTCTATGACTGATGCATTCTGAGAAAGAAACGATTCCACCTGCTCCATTCCTCGCTTTTCTTCTGCTGATATTTGGTTTTCTTTCTGCGCATGCAAGTATTTCAAAAGGGTGCGTTTCGCGTCGTCGTCTGACATTGGGTGCTTGGACAATGGATCACTGACGAACTGTGCTACGTGATCAGCTACTGCGCGACGAGGAGATCCTTCATTCAAATGCTGGTCTTTTGACTCAATAAGCTTTTTCCACATCGCATAGACTTTGAACTTGGACATTGCCTTTGTTGCGGCGGAACGCTCGGTTGTTCTACGCTGATTGCTAACAAGGATTACCAAATTCTTCAGTGTCAACTTCCTAGATTGCGCGGCAAGATCTTGATTAGGTTCTGGCTCCGGAATTTCGTCTATAATCTCATCAGATACGCCAAGTATCTCAGGCGCGGTTTCCACTTGAGGCAGAATAGACTGATGGCGGATATTCGCTAGCAACAATTTCGTGGTCTGAAGTTCTCTCTCGAGAGCTTCCAATCGACTCCACTCTGCTGGCTGTTTCAGAGAAAGTTCCAATCTAGCTTCCAGTCCTCCTATCTTTCGCTCGTATTCTATCTTCTGTTCCATCAATTTGGCTGTATGCACTGAAGCTTGTTCAGCTGCCATTACTCTGTAATGAGAATCCATTCTTTGTTCCTGTATAGTCCTATCCTCCCGAAGTCGCTGAAGCTGCTCATTATATAGATCTTTTTCATTTTGTTTACATCGTTCGATACAAGCTTCATACCACGTCTGCTTCTCTTCGAGTTCACGCTTGTGTGTTTCCTTCAACTTCTCCAAGTCCAGATGGTTTGATGTAAATTTATCGAAATTAGGGTTCACATTTTCGGAATCAGCTAAGAAATGTTTTCTCCTTACGCAATGTCGTCGCAGGAATTCGTTGGTTGAAAATGCTTTTCCACAAGTGGAACACACACTAGCTTGACGACTTGCATCTGGATGACCAGCAGTTCCATTTATAGTCATGACGTATTCATACGTAGCTAGCGCCTTCCTCTTCTGCTTGATATCCTTTCTCAGAAGGTCATTGTCATCAGAAATGACGAGGTTATCTTGATGAAGTTGTTCTAATTCACTCTCGCGGTCTTCGATTAATGAATTGAAGTCTTCAATCCGCCGATGCAACGAATTCTGCAAGTTAATCAAGTATTCAATGATTAGCTGGGCGATTCGAAATGTTTTGACCGTGATACTGTCTGGAATATTTTTCAAATCAGATTCTTTAAAGTTGCAAAACGCGATATTCTCGAGACATTCTTGTAGGGTTTCGATATCAACGGTTCTAACAACGGCATTGATGTCGATCTTTGCCATTTGCCGAACGAGTAGTTTCCCGTGGCGCTGCTGGAACGTGAAGGACTCAAGCCAATCATCCACCATCATTACCGTTTTTCGTGAATGAAAAAATTCAAAATCCAACTGTCAAGAATGGCGACTGAAGGAGTACTGAAGATGAGCTTGAAGGAAATGGAAGACGACGACGAGCATAATGTCACTATGATGCAAGAAATTGAAGAAGAGGAAGACGACCAAGTGACGTTGACGGAATCAATGCGGACAGAATCTATGAAGGTTTCCTTCAATGATAACAAAGAAGCAAAGAAACCGGATACCAGCTCCTCTTCAGGATCTAGATTGACCACTGATGTGTCCATGTCCTCCTCTGGTGCTTCTGCTTATTCTTCGGAGCATCAGCACATCCGAGCTGCCATTCAGAAGGATGTGGCACGGTCCAAGACATTTGAACACAAATTGAAGCAATACAGACAGGATTTAAACAAAGCCGGTCGCGCTCCTCATACCAATGGATCTTCTTATGATGATTTACTTGTTCAATTTGGTGAGTTGCAAAAAGACCTTGCTAGGACTATTAGTGTGTCGCAGAAGATGAGAGGTGATAACGAAGACTTATTGCGTCACTACGACAATTTGAAAAATGAACATCTTCGTTTGAGAGACAAATTATTGGAGTGCCGTAGATACGCCAATGAAGAAACTGAAGCTAGATTGGCAATGGAGCAAAGGCAAGATGATTTAGTGAAGCGATGGCAGAAACTGTTGGAGACGAAAGCTAAGGAATTTGATGAGTTACAATCGACACCTCCACGAGATCCTCATTTTGTTAGAGCTACCCTTCAGGAAGAGTACGAAGCAGCATATAAGCTGCAATTTTCGAAACTGGAAGATGAAGTTGAAAAATTTAGAACCTTATATGCGCAAGTTCATCAAGACCACGAAACGCTGAAAACAGAATTCGAGCAGTTCACCATTGACAAAAGCAAGGAATTGTCTTCTCTCAAATCCATCCATTCAATTGAGGTTTCAGAGCTCCATAAGCAAATTGCGACGTTGCATTCTGAATTCGAAGACTCGAACCGACAGGTACGTTTGTATTTACACTATTTAATCGCGCTCTAATTAGATGAATCTAGGAGGAAATTCGTGAACGCTCGCTTGAACTTGAGCAAGTACGAGCAGAGAGAGATCATATTGCTCACCAGCTGAGTAAAGCACTGAAAGAAGTTGAAGTGACAAAAACTGAACTTGATAGTAAACTTCTGTCAGAAACGAGACAGAGATCAGAATTTGGAACTTGTGTGAAGGAACATAACTCAGTGGTGACTTTAATGAAACGCAAGATAGAGTTGGCTAATCTTGAAACGCGTCAGATACAAGACTTATTGGACGCAGCGAACGGTAAGAACATTCAGCAACAAGCCGAGATATCCAAACTTGGTGCGAAATTAGATGCAGCTGAGAAATTGGTTGACGAAGAAAGAGCTAGAGACGTCAAACAGATTCTTGAAATCACAAGTAAATACGATCGTGAAAGACATGAATTGAGATCAACCGCCGATACGCTTGAGAATAAATTAACTTTAAGCGAAAACAAACATATGGAGCAACTGAAACTGAAAGAAGTGCAATTCGCCTCTCTTTTGAAATCACAAGAGCAAGTCAATGAAAAAACTCACAAGAAATTCATGGATGCACAAAGTGTTATAGAAAGCCTTCAGAAGGATATTGGAGAAACATCGAACAAATATGAACTTCGGGTAAGTGGTTTAGTTGAACATTTTGACGTTCTTACTAATAAAAATCCAGCTTCGTGAATCTGATGATGCCCGAGAAAGACTGAAGTCGCAAAGTGATAAAGATTCAGGAGATGCTAGAAGAGCAATCAAGGAGAAAGATATACTACACGATAAAGTCAAGGCACTTTCTGACCAACTAAGGGACACTAGGCAAGTGAGCGAGCGGGCCGAAAATCAGGTAATTGAAGTGGAAAAAGAATACAAGTAAGTTGATTGTTGCAATTATATTGCAATTCTAAATTGTCTAGTTCACTTCAGGAAGCTCATCGAGAGTTAATGTCGTCTGCGATTCAACTCAAGTCAAAACATGAGAGAAGCGAATCGAAGCTCGCCGATATGGAGCATGAACTTTGTGAATTAGAAGCTAGTAAAGTGGATTTGAAAATGAAAAACGAACGATTGATGAATGAGCATCGTGCTCTGAATGTATCGGTAGAAGAAAAAGAAAATTTACTCAAGGATCAAGTAGCTGAAACGATTTTGGAATCCAGTAAAGATTCTAGGAAGCTCCTAGCGAAGATGGAAAAAAAATTAAGTATATATCATCATGCATTAGAAAAGTGCAAATGTCGAATTCGAGATTTGTCCAATAAGAACCAAAAATCACAGCAAGAGTTGAAATCACAGCAAAGGATGTTTCGTGTCCAAGAAAATTCATTGTCACGAAGAATAAAAGAGCTAGAAAGAGAGAGAGAGATCAGACTTCAACATTCATTTATTACAAGTGATAATAATGACGATTTGTTAACACCAGATCATGTAAACTAGTAAATATCGGTTTTCTCTTTTATATTCGACGAGTTTGAACTCATTTTTGGGTATCATTCAGTTAACCAATTAAAACTAATTGCCATATTTATCTTGAGGAAAGAAGAATTAAAACATTCCGGGTTTCTAGGACGAAAGTATTTGAATTCAGGATTCAAAATGTCGCACCAAGATGTAGAATAAAAACAAGGACTGACCTAATGTTCAGTGATTTATGCATCGATACCGAAACTTCGATTCAGCCGCACTGGCGTGTGGTTTCATCACCGCAATCATGAAATTGGAAAAAAATTGCGTAGCCGAATCTTTATAAATGTGTATTCGAAAGTTCGATTGTTTTACAATGCTCTTTTAACTTTTGGAGGCAGCGAACTAATAATGATAATTTATT
>Ga0105054_10012629_pt1 | contig 10302 bp, 5 predicted proteins | sample BON02_FD_78091 | JGI IMG/M metagenome (GOLD analysis project Ga0105054, IMG submission 78091) | Freshwater microbial communities from Lake Bonney liftoff mats and glacier meltwater in Antarctica - BON-02 (megahit assembly) | ecosystem: Environmental > Aquatic > Freshwater > Ice > Glacier... | reverse complement strand
GTGGCAGGAGGGCGCACTGGGAGTAAACACCACGCGGCAAGAGACAGAAATGTTTGTTCTACAAAAAAGGTGGAAGATGTATAGAAATCACCACTCACATGCATGCATATACAATGTCTTTGCCAGTTGCTTTTTCAAAAGCGGAGGCCACAAGGGATAACCTCCCCCCTCCTCGCGGATGGAAGAAAAAGAGGTCCACCATTCGCGCTTTTCCTTGACCACATAGCAGGCGATGCTTTCTTTTGTTCCTTCCTTCAGCTAAGTACACATTTCATTTTTGTGCCGCCTGCGCCTGCAAGAGCCGTATCCCAGCGGGGATGAGCCTCGGCCCATCCGTTCACAGAAAACGATGACGCGTCCCCCGTCGTCTGCGCTGCGCCGTTGCGCCTGCTCTCTCCTCCTCCACCCACGCAACAAAAGCCACAAGCTTCATGCCAAGCTAGCGCAAGTGCAAACTCTTTACAAGGCCACCACCACACAGGTCTCTCCCCCACTTTCAGGCTGGCCGAGGCGCGGCGTCGGTTGGACCGTTGTCGCTTTTGCGATGGAGCCAGCTCTCAGCAGCCACAGCTTTCGAGAAATTCTACCGAAGAACGAAGGCCTCGAAAGACACGGGCACACAACTCTTTTGCACTCGGTCTAGCACACCTTCAGTGCAACTACATTGAGCTAGGCCCTTTACTTATTCAGCGCTCTGCCTCCACCCTTTTCACACCCACAGGAGCGCCCGAGCTTTCTTCTCGGAAGGCCTTCTTCGTCACCACCCAACACAGAAAGGTGAGGATCTTCGGTGGCATGCGAGTGCGTTTGTTCCTTGTTTTTTTAATGCGTGTTTTCAGGGTTATGGTGTGCGGGCACATGCTAATGGATGTGAGACGGAGCGAATGTACAGCAGAAGCGTGTGGAAAGCTCGCGTGTGTGGCGTGCGTGGCTCTCGTCAGCGGCCGGCCCCATTCCTTGCCGTGGCCCCTCACGCCAGCCCAATGCCTTGAGCACTTTGTTTGTGTCGGTCGCTGCGCTTTTGCGCCTGCCACTGGGAAGGCTTGGGATGTGTGCCGCCGTTGCTGAGTTGCGCATCCAGCTCCGTTCCACCTTTTGAGACCCGGGCTCCAGTCGTTCAGTTAGTAGATGCGACATTCCTTTTCCGATGTTCCATTTTCGTCGCGTTTGTGATTGTTGTGCCCTCATCCTCCTCCGAGGCCATGAATAGTAAAGAAAGCTTAGCCCTTCAAAACTTCTATTTAGTCTCCTCAAATTTGCCTCTGACACTCATCCCTCCTTTCCCTCCCTCCCCCCATACGCACACAGTCAGCAACCATGGCGGTGGTGGGTATCGACCTGGGGAACCTGAACATTGTCATTGCGCAGGCCCAACGCGGCGGCGTCGACGTGATCTTGAACGAAAATTCCAACCGGCAAAACCCCAACCTGGTCTCGATCGCGGACAAGCAACGCTATGTGGGCGAGCAGGCCGTGACCCTGGCGCGGTCCAACTACAAAAACACGATTTATGCCACCAAGCGCCTGATCGGGAAGCGATACGACGAGCCGGATGTCCAGCAGGAGATCCAGTCCTTGCCTTTTAAGGTGGTGAAGCTTCCGTCGGGCGGGGTGGGGTACGAGGTGACATATGGCGGGGAGCCCACGGTGCTGTCCCCCGAGCAGGTGGTGGCGATGCTCTTCGGGAAGGTGAGCGAGATCGTCAAGAACAACAACAACGGCGTGCCCATCGCCGAGGCCGTCGTGGCTATCCCTGGTTGGTTTACCGACTCCCAGCGCCGTGCTGTTTTGGATGCTGCGGAGATTTCGGGCTTGAACGTGTTGCGGCTCATGCATGAATCTACTGCTGTCGCCCTCTCCTACGGCATCTACAAGTCCGTCCGCAGCCTCTTTCACGAAACCGAGCCGCAGCACGTCCTCTTCCTTGACCTGGGGCACTCCAACTTCTGTGCGTCAGTGGTTGCTTTCATCCAGGGAAAGTTAATTGTGAAGTCGGCTGTGTATGACCGAAGCTTGGGCGGGCGGGATTTTGATAAGCAAATTGTCGATTTCATGGCTGAGCAGTTCCAGACTAAGTACAAGTTGGGTGACCCTAGGGGGAATGCCAAGGCGCTGTTGAAGCTTCAAGCGGCGGCGGAGAAGGCGAAGAAGACTCTGTCGCCCGCGGGGGTTTCGGAGGCGTCTATCTCGGTGGAATGCGTGATGGAGGACACGGATCTGAATACGGCTTTGTCCCTGGAGGAGTTTGAGAGGCGCGTGCAGCCTCTGCTGGCTCGCTTGGAAGCGCCCATCACACAGGCTTTGGCCGAGGCGGGGGTCACGTCTGAGCAGCTGGCGAATGTGGAGGTGGTCGGTGGGGGGACGCGTGTGAACTCGGTCAAGTTGCACATTGCTGGTTTACTCCGTCAGGACAAGACCAAGCTCAACTACGGCCTGAGCACCACCCTGAACGCCGACGAGGCTGTTTCGCGTGGCTGTGCGCTGCAGGCGGCTATTCTCTCTTCTCGCTTCCAGGTCAAGCCTTTCGAGGTCTTGGAGGCCTGCCCGTACCCGATCAAGTTGAGCTGGGAGGAGTCCCCCTCGGCTGCTGCCCCCATGGAGGAGGACGAATCCGCAGCCGGCGCAGAAGGAGAGGAGGCGGCAGTCAAGGCGGGAGATAGCTCGGTGTTGCTCTTCAAGCGCAACGACAAGGTGCCGAACCAGCGTCGGGTTACCTTCCGCAAGGACGCTGACTTCACCGTCACGGCTGCGTATGACGATTCGGCCCTGCCCTTGCTCCCCCCCGGGACCAATACGGACATCGCCTCCTTCCAGGTGGCCATCCCCAAGGAGCACCAAGGCCTGGGGGACAAGTCCAAGGTCCGCCTCACCCTCGTCTATAACCTGCACGGCGTGCTGGTCATGAATCAGGCTCAGCTCATGGAGGAGGTGACAGCTGCTCCTGCAGCTACCACCACCACCGAGACCGGCAAGGCCGAAGCCGAGGGCGACAAGGCAGCCGAGGCGGCGGGGGAGGGGGCGGCGGCGGAGGGGGCGGCGGCGGAGGGGGCGGCGGCCCCGGAGGAGGAGAAGAAGGAGGAGGATAAGCCTGCGGAGACTGAGCCGGCCACGCCTGCTGCTGGGGCGACCAAGAAGAAGTATAAGACGCACTCGTTGCCGGTGGTGACGGTGGCCCCGGGCTTGAGCAAGGCGGAGAAGGATGCATTTGTGGAGGTGGAGGCGCAGATGGAGCAGCAGGATCGGATTATTCGGGAGACGGCGGATACGCGTAATGCTTTGGAGTCGTATATTTACGATTTGAAGGCCAAGTTGGGCGATAAGCTCAAGCCTTATATTTCCGAATCGGCGGCTGCGGCGTTCAACACGCAGTTGGAGGATGGGGAGGCGTGGTTGTACGGCGATGAAGGGTTTGACTCCACCAAGTCTGTGTATGCGGGCAAGCTGGCCACGCTCCGCTCGGTGGGCGACCCGATCCAGCAGCGTTTGGACGAGGCCAGCAAGCGCGAGCCGGCCCGCGCCGAGTTCTGCCGGCAGTTGGAGGAGTACAAGACGCTGGTCAAGTCGACGGAGGAGAAGTACAGCCACATCACGGACGAGGAGCGCAATAAGGTTCGCGAAGAAGTGACGGGGGCCGAATCCTGGCTCTACGACCAGCTGGCCAAGCAGAACGAGCTGCCCTCCCATGCCGACCCGGTCCTGACGGTGGCCGCCATTAAGGAGCGACAGAATGCTCTGGCCCACGCGGTGCTGCCGGTCATGAACCGCCCCAAGCCCCCCTCTCCCGCCCCGGCACCCACGCCTGCCGCGACGCCTGGTGCTACTGACGAGAAGGCGGCGGCCCTTCAAGAAGGTGGGGAGGCACCAGCCGCCGAGGAGGGAGCGACGGACCCTACGCCGATGGACGAGGGTGCTGCCCCTGCCCCGGAGGAGGGAGAAGAGGCGCCGATGGACACCACTTCGTAATGTGGGGAGCGGTAGTGCGAGAGGAAAAAGAAGCCTTTGTGTGGAGGCGTCAGTTGGTACAATTAGAGGTGTCTTGAAGGGAGGGAGGGTAATTTTGTTGTGTTTAAGTGTGCGTGTTTTGCATGAGATGAGGGAAAAAAACAAACCAAAAAAACGAGGCTGTCGGAAAACACTTACTTGACAAGGGGGAAGAGGAAACGAAGAGACTCGGAAGAGGGAGTCGGGGGGTTAAAAAGTAATGTTGCTGAAGGTCCTTCAAGAGAGATGGTTCACCTCGTTCAAAAAGGGAAAAAAGGAGTGGAAGGGTACTGGAATTCATTGTTATTGTTCAGCATTTGCTTCTTGCTACTTATGGTGGCGTGCCTGCGTTTATTTGGTCCTTTTGCCGCTTGCCTTCTCCAACCTCCCCACTACAGCACGAGGCAAAAAACAAAAGAGCTAAACAAATGCTTTTCGATAGTGTAGAACCCAGTTTTTCGGCCATGGATAGTGTTCTCGTATCAAATTTTTCAAAATGAGCTGATCCTCTTTGGGTTTTATACAGTCAAACTTGCTGGAGGGGTGGTTTGTGGCGCTGAACATGAGCTCCATTTTCTAGAGCATCGCTTGAAGTGACGTCCTTCAACACACGATCAGCCATTTCATCATGATCTTCTCATTCTCACGTGTCGATCTCAAGAACAAAGAATCAACTCAACTCAACTCATTCTCACGTGACCATTTTTGTCTGCTCCCTTTCGCCTTGCCACTCCCTCCACCCACAGGTTCTGGTTCGCCGGTGCGCCACGTCCACGGCCCGCCGCCGCCCCGCGGTTGTGCCTGGGCCAAGAGCAAGAGCACTCTCCCCCTACTCTACGCCCCCGCTCCCCCCCGCCTCTCCTACACTCGTGGGGGGCAAAAGCCCTTTCGATTCCAAGAATGGCAACCCCAGCAAATCACAGCGATGGCGCGGCCGATCAGGACGATGGCTCCTCGCCGCTGGCCTCCTCCTCCCTTCCGCCCCCGCCCATGTCTTCGTTCGTGCGGCCTATGCTGACGGACATGTATCAGATCACCATGGTCTTTGCCTATTGGAAGCAAAAGCGGCACGAGGACCGGGCCATCTTTGAGCTCTTTTTCCGCAAGACGCCCTTCAAGGGAGAGTTTGCCATTATGGCGGGCGTGGACGAGGTTCTCAAGTACATTGCTCACTTTCGGTTCACAGAGGAGGAATTGACTTACTTACGGAAGCAGATCCCGCATGCCGAGGAGGAGTTCTTTGTGTGGCTGGGCAATCTGGACTGCTCGGCCGTCAAGGTGTACGCGCTTCCTGATGGCACCACCTGCTTCGGCAAGGAGCCTTTGATTCGCGTGGAGGGTCCTCTGGCGATTGGGCAGCTCTTGGAGACGACGCTGCTGAATCTGATTAATTACCCTTCGCTCATCGCTACCAACGCCGCCCGTCACCGCCTGGCCGTGGGGCCCGATAAGGTGCTATTTGAGTTTGGATTGCGGAGGGCGCAAGGCCCGGACGGCGCCATGTCCGCAGCCAAGTACTCCTATCTCGGGGGTTTCGACGGGACAAGCAACGTGTTGGCGGGCCACCTGCTCGGCATCACCATCAGTGGCACCCACGCCCATGCCTACGTCCAATCCTACGTCAGCCTCGATAATCTCCAAACACCCTTTCTCAACGGCCAGAATTTAGTAGAAAAAGCGCTGGCCTACCGGTCTGCTTTGGGTTTTTCCGAGAGCAATCTAGGTGAGTTTGCGGCCTTTGTTGCTTATGCTCAGTCCTGGCCCGACAATTTTCTGTGTTTGGTCGATACCTACGACACGCTCAATTCGGGTGTGCCTAATTTTTTAAGTGTTGCTTTGGCGTTGCATGATTTGGGGTATGCGCCTTTGGGGGTGAGGTTGGACTCGGGGGACTTGGCTTATTTGTCGAAACGGATCCGAGCGTGGTTTACTGAGGTGGCGACCACGCATGCACGGCCGAGTTTTGCGACGCTTCGGATTGTGGCGAGTAATGATATTAATGAGGATGTGTTGTATGCGTTGAGTAAGCAGGGGCATTCGATTGATACCTTTGGTGTGGGCACCCACTTGGTGACTTGCCAGGCACAGCCAGCCTTGGGTTGTGTTTATAAGCTGGTGGAGATCGACGGGCAACCACGTATTAAGCTCTCGAATGAAGTGGAGAAAGTCACGTTGCCGAGTCGGAAGAATCTTTATCGCTTTTTCAACGAGGCAGGCGTGGCATTGGTGGATTATATGGACAAGGACGGAGAGGCCGCGCCCAAGCCAGGGCAGCGTCTCTTGTGTCGGCATCCGTTCGACTCCAAGAAGCGTGCTTATGTCACGCCTGCCACCATTGTGCCCTTGCTCAAGCTGGTGTGGGATGGCCGGGCCGGTGGGATTCAACCTGGGGCTTTGCGGACGTTGGAAGAGAGTAGGGCGCATGTGCTGGGGCAGCTGAAGGGTATTCGGGAGGATGTTTTAAGGCACATTAATCCTACGCCGTATAAGGTGAGCGTGAGTGAGGAGCTCCATGCTTTGCTGCACCAACTCTGGGAGATGAATGCACCGGTGGGTCAGTTGTGATAATGCGGGTGGGAGGGATGAGTGAAAGAAAAGATGAATCAGGCTTGCTCGCATTTCTTTTCGTAAGGAGCGTTTTTTAAAAGTAAGATGGATGGAGGGATAGGATTTGTGTGTTGCCTTGCATCTCCTTTCAAGAGAAAGGAAGATATGTGCTTTTTAGCAAAGACAATTAACTGTGTGCATTTGGACATGCGCGCCAACCACTGCGCGGGAGCGAGAGGAGCGTAGTGCGAGGAGCGTAGTGCCTTGGAAGGCAACACGATTAGCCAGAGAAAGAGACGAACGATGGAGACCCATAGACATCTAAGAAAGAATAAAAGGCCAAATTATATAAGCGGAATTTGAACCCAAAAATGGCTAGCAAAGTCAAGATTCTTGTTGGCTCTCATGTTTTTTTCTTTCTTTCTTCCACGAAACTGACCCGTGACTCTTCTCCTGTCTCTATCTAATCGTCGGCCGTCCGGGAGGGGCACCCCTTTCTCTACTGAGCTTGGGCTCACACACAGGTTTTGATGCTTGATCGGGCAAAGAGGATGGTGATAAATTTATGTATGGGGATGGGCAAAAGGGGGAAAACAAACCAAACACGCGCACGCACGCACACACACACACAGAACTTACAAACATCACATTCATCCATTTTTTCTGGCATTTCTCCCTGCACCTCCTCCACAACAACCCTTCCGCTCCTACTCACTTTCTCTCATGTACGCGTTTCTTGCGCACACACACGCCCCCCGCCCAAACTACCGCACTGGACGACATAGACAAGACATATATAGCTCGTCGTCCTCGTCGTCCTCCTCCACCTTCTCCCTCCCCGGACATCACGCCCAGGAGGCTCTTTCTATCATCAGTCTGTCCGTTCCTATAGCCTCACCGTGAGGTAAGGAGCTGACATCAACTCACTCATGAAGTGCTTTTTCCCTTCTTCCATTTTCCCTTGGTGTCCTCCCCGCCGCCAGCTGCTGCGCATTCTCCCTTTTTGTCTTCGCTGCTATTTCTGTTTTTCCTTCTCTCTTCTCTATTCCTTCTTTCATCCCCCCAGTTCTTTTGTTGTCTCCATTCCCATCTACTTGCGCTCTCTTTTTCGTTCTTTCTCTTTTTCTCTGTATTTTGATTTAGATCTTGGACTGATACGAGGCCACATGCGTGACCATCGCCCGCTGAATGTCCGAGAGCTTTGTGCACCCCGTCAGCTGCATCGCCATCTCAAACTCCTTCTTGAGCAGCTCCAACACCTGATACACTCCATCCTCCCCGCTGTGCGCCAACCCCCAAAGCACAGGCCGGCCAATAAATACAGCACGTGCCCCCAACGCCAGAGCCTTGAACGCGTCCGTCCCACGGCACACCCCGCCATCCAGGTACACCTCGCAACGGCCGTTGACCGCCTTGACGATATCGGGCAAGAGCTCGATGGTGGAGGCCACCGTGTCGAGCTGGCGGGCGCCGTGGTTGGAGACCCAGATGCCGTCCACCCCACACTGCATGGCCATCAAGGCGTCCTCCGGCGTCATGACCCCCTTAACCACGATGGGCAGATTGCACACGCTGCGCAACCACTGCACGTCCTTCCACTGCAACGTCCGGTCGATGAGCGACGCCACGTACGCCGCCAACCCCGAGTCCTTCCCTCCGTCCTTGGTGCCCTCCGCGTGGCTCCCTCCCTCACTCGTAAAATTCGCCATCGTCAAGTGCTCCGGCAGCTTGAAACGATTTCGCACGTCCGCCTCCCGTCTTCCCAACACCGGCGTGTCCACCGTGATGGCCAGAGCTTTGTACCCCGCCCGCTCCGCCCGCCGAGCCAGCTCGGCCGTCAGCTCTCGGTCCTTGTACACGTATAGCTGGAACCACTTAGCCCCCCCCACACCCACCGCCGCCACATCCTCCACCGAGGTCGTGGACCAAGAAGACAAGGTCATGAGCGTATTTTGCCGAGCGCAGGCGCGCGCGGTGGCCAGCTCACCCTCCGGGTTGGCCATCCGCTGCATGGCGGTAGGCGCCACGCAAATGGGGTACGCCACGGGCTCCCCCAGAATGGTGGTGGTGGTGTCGACCTGGCTGACGTCCCGCAGGATGCGGGGCCGCATGCGCAAGCGCTCGAAGGCCGCTCGGTTCTCGCGGAGGGTGATCATGTCGTTCGCCCCGCTGGCATAGTAGTCAAAGGCATTTTTCGGGAGCGTCGCTTTCGCGTACGCCTCGAACTCTCTGATGTTGACCGGCTCCGGTCCTGCGCCCGTGGGCGTCCTGACGGTCTCCTCCGCCGCGCCCAGAGGGTGGTTTACAAAGTCCATTGTTTGATTCTGGCTAATCCCTGTGATTTGTGCGTATGGGTTGGGGTAGGGAGATGATGAGAGGGTGGAGGGATGAAAGATCATTTTCGTGTGCCGTCGTGCAAGTTTTTGAGAGGCAAGCCACGTCAAGCCTCTTCCCTACGCAGCCAGAGAAAAAGCAGAGGAGCTAGTGCTAGCTATGGTAGCGTCAAGGCCTGGAGATCGGGGGTACGCTGTACGTGGCGTTGTCGCTGGCGTGGCTTGCGTGTGCTGTGACTGCGAGGAGGGATCGGGTGTTGTCGCTGTGGGTGCGTGAGTGGGGAGGTCGAGCTTGCTGGACGTGGTCGAGAACCGCACTTGCGGCCGCCACTCTCTGTTGGCCCCTTCGCACAGGCCTGCAAGCCAAGGCACATTAAGCCAGGCGGGAATGCAGTACGAGCAACAGAAGTCTCGCTCTGCTTCAAAGATCCTGGGTGTACTCGCATCACTCATGATGCATCACAGCTGGCTCGCTGTTCGTGACGACCTCGTGTTCTCCGCCTGTAGCTAGGCCTTTCCTGTGGTGGCATTTCCCCACTTTTGGGCAGTAAAACAGACAACAAAAGGAATGAAAAACATACAGAAGTAATCGACACTTATTTTAAGTTCTGTTTGGGGCATTTATATGGACGAGGGCATTGCAAGCAAGCGCAAAACTCACGCAATGGGAATTTTTAACCTCCCCACCCACCCAAACAAAACCTTAAGAGGAACAACAAATACTTACTCAGGACACACGCGGTAGATAGAAAACACCAAGAAGGTAATGCAACAAATCGCACCAAATTTCTCAATCTTTGCCCATTTCAGTTGGTTCTTCAACCGTCTGCCGCTTCTTATCGCGACCCTCTCCGCCTGTTCTTTTTCGGTTTTTCCTTTTCTTCTTTTCCACTTCCTTCTGGAGGACCACACCGCGCCCCTTCTTCCCCACCTGCATGGCCTGCAACTCCCTCCTTTTCTATCTCACCCATGCCCTCCTGTCCGCGCAAACGGACAACGAAAACATGGTAATGAGCAAAAGATAAAAGGAAACCGCAGGACCAGCATGTGTAAAAACCATGCAGGGGGGGAGAAAGCCTTCCGATTCCTCACTCCCTCCCTTCATCATCCTTTCCTCACGCGCTCCTTCGCTCTCTCTATACAACCACCAAAGATTCCGAGGTGTCCCTCTGCTTGCTATTGATCCCTCCTCCTCCGCCTTCTCATCCTCCTTCCTTTCCTTCCTTCTTCATGTTCCTGATTTTGCTCCTACTAGAAATGTTGGCGTGGGCGCATGGCACGTACTACTCAAACTTAAGAAAGGGTTGTATTCTCATGATGTAGAAATCGATGATTGACTCGTTGTTGACTGACTTACTTCTTCACTCTTCGTTCGCTCACTCACTCACTCCTGGCACTCCACACACACACATCAAATGAAAAACCCTAACCCAAGCGCCTT
>Ga0105054_10012625_pt1 | contig 10305 bp, 13 predicted proteins | sample BON02_FD_78091 | JGI IMG/M metagenome (GOLD analysis project Ga0105054, IMG submission 78091) | Freshwater microbial communities from Lake Bonney liftoff mats and glacier meltwater in Antarctica - BON-02 (megahit assembly) | ecosystem: Environmental > Aquatic > Freshwater > Ice > Glacier... | reverse complement strand
TTTCATCCGCTGCTTAGGGCGGGGCTTAAATCCCCGCCCTAAGCACAACCTTCTGCCTTTATTAACGAGTAAGATAAGTCGATATTTTAACAGCTAATAAGATCGGGGTAATTTTCAATGAGTAACTCAAGAAAGATTCTCAGATTTGACTTAATAAGCGATCGATCGGTTAGTGAGAATCATTTGCTGTGAAGGTTTTCGGGTCAGAATTGGATCGGTTGAGATCGATCTGCTATAGAAGAGGATCGAATAAATGCTTTTCATCACCAATAAGTAGGAACAACCTCAGATGAGGGCATTAAATATTTTTAAAATTGCTGTTATCAGTATGGCAGTAATTCTGGCTTCAGCTTCTGCTAGTTTGGCTACTGAGTCTGGAGCAAGTACAAAGCTCAATTATCGTGAATCGGCTAAGTCTGATGCAGTGTCAACTTATTCAAAACTTGATAGTGTTGCTATACTCAACAAACAAAAAGGGTCTCACAAATATCCAGCACTAAAGAAAATAATGAAAAAAGGTTAATATATTTAGTGAGTAATGAGTACAGCAACTCTGAAACGATCTAGATCGGCGAGAAATTAATTAGGGCTTTGGGATTTTAACTATATTATGTTGAATAATAAATAAGTTACTCGATCATCATTTATTACTCACTATTTTTTAATATATTTAATTGCTATAGACTAAGTTTTAGGATCTCAGCCGAAGATGAAATTAAGATAAAATCAGGTTAGTAAATATAGAAATAGAAACTGACTTAATAATTTCATCTAGTTTTCATCTAGTGATGCCAAACTATTAAATAGGAGATAAAATACTTACCGCAAGCCCCGCATATATGTTTAAACAGTACTCAATTTTAGCCCTAGCTACATCTGTAGCGATCGGTTCATTAAACTCGATTGCTAGTCCAGTTAACGCTCATGGTATTAGTACGGGTTATATCAATGGTGCCGTGCAATTTCCTGAAACTAGAGCCACTCAAGTTCGACATACAATTCGCCTTACTATCCCCACTAATGACATCACTCAACTCAGAATTATCGTACCAGAAGGTATAAAGGTAGGCGATAATATCGCTCTATATAATGAAACTACACGGCAATCTTTCTCAGGGGTAGTTCGGACTAATTCCGGTAGAGATATTGAGATCGATTTGCCTCAACTATTAGCACCGAATACCCAAGTAACGATCGATCTTAATAGTGTGAGTCTATGGGGATTGTCTAGAACCTATCAGGTATATTCTAAACTAGCAAGTAGCCCTAGTTATAACTATATCGGCTCGGCAGAATTTCATCGTTATTAATATTAGCTAGCGCTCTCTAGTGAGAAAATCGATCGGAACTGCGGCATTTGTTACCGTAGTCTTTCGATCGGCGATCGACTGTTATTTCTAAGCTTCTACGATTACGCGATTCGATCGGTTTCATCGATTATAGTGAGACCGATCGAATCGTAAATCCGTTTATACTTGGAGACATAAACTATACCTAACGCTGTCGATTTACTAGTAAAGAAGACAGTATCATTTTTATCAATAAAAATTCCATTTTGAGTTCCATCACAAATCTAATGAATAGAGTCGATGGTTTTCTCTCGATCGGATATTTTGAAGTCTAGATTAGTAACTTGGCTGTTCAAGTCAAAATTGACACTGCGATCTTTCAGCCATTTCAAGAGCGGCAAAATAAGATCGTCATAGCGATCGACGATACCTTGACCTCGATCCCATTTTCGATTAATCTACTTTTAGTATATTTTTGATAGATTTGATTAAATTTAAGTAGTTCATCTTTGACTGTTTCATGTAGACGATCGAGCGACGGGATAAATGATAATAAATCCCAAGCAGGTGAATGGGTTTCTTTACTAAAAACTCTATTTTCCCGTACCACATAATCTATTTCTCATAGATCGTCAGCATTAAAGAGTTTGCTCGATCGAACGGAGTTAAATCGATCCTAAAATCGAATCTAAGCTCAGGCTGAAACTCTCTCTAAGTTAGCGATTGAAAGTAAAACGACCATCAACTTTTTTACCACTAATATCGGCAGTAATCTTGACTTGATATTGCCCGGCTGTTTTACCTGGCAAAATTGCTGCAAAATGCTTACCCTCAGCATCATATTTCAGATCTAAACTTTGCTGTTTTCCGTCAGGTGTTTGGACTTGAGCGGCAACTTTCGCAATGGGAATGGGTTCGTGATTATCGCTTTTTTCGACGTATAAATCTAGGTGAGTTTTATCAGCAGACTTTTCGGGCACTAGCTCAAGATGAATACCATTAGTTTCAACTGTCTTGCCACCTGGACGGGATTTACCCTGTTTGGCTGGAGGTAGTGTTGCCGCTTTGTCAGCAGAGAGGGAAGTTGTCGATGCTGTTTCTGGCTGGGTAGATTTAGAATCTGTGTTATCAGCAGCCTTTTCACCTTTACTACAAGCACCGAGAAGTAGTAATCCAGCGAGAGTCAAGTAAATCGCACCAATTTTGAATGAACGCATAAATTGTGAGTGTACCTGTTGGTAAGTAAGGATAGGGATAAACGTTTATCGTCAATTATGACTTGCCAAAGAGTTAGCACAAACGATCGGATGATCCCATACCTAGATGAAATTTAGATGAAATTTAGATCCCAATCCAGTTAAATCTTACTAGACTCACAACTACAAGTAACCTTTAAGAAATAAATAATACCTGACGAAGTTCACACGATGGTTCAAGAGGATATGTCTCGACTTGGAGTCAGGATCTTGAGCGGTCGCCAGGTTGAAAAAATCGAAAGCATGGAGAATTGCTTAAATCTGCTCGTCTCAGGCGATAGTCAACCAATTGAGGTAGATCCGGTCGTCTTTATTACTAGTCGGATGCCTAATTTGGATCACCTCGGTCTGGAGGCAATTGGTGTTAAGGTCGATGAGACTGGAATTACGATCGACGAATATAGCTGTACTCAGCCAAATATTTTTGCCATCGGCGATTGCACCTACAGACCTCATTGGACTCCAGTGGCGATCGCTGCTGGTCGTGCCTTTGCAGCTATCTAGTTTGGCGACCGACCTCAAGTTGTTGACTACCAAAACATTCCTTATGTCGTTGCTGCTAGACCTGAAGCAGCCACAGTCGGTTTAACTGAGGCGCAAGCTCGCGAACAGTTTGGGGAATCCATCCCAGCACTACCACCCTATTTAGCCGGCTGTATATGCCCTTTATTGATATTCCCTGAGCGGCTGGCGTTGCTTATAGTTATGGGGTGTTGCTGACTCCAGTAGTAGCAGTATCATTGATGACGGTTTCGATTGCGGCTGGATCGATTAATGCAATGCTGTGACGACGAGTGCAGATTGGAAATCGCGGCTGTCAAACCGATCGATCTCGAACAGTCATTAATTAGTTTGTTGGCTATCTTCCCTTAGTCTGGAGTACGCCATCATGAGTCGCACTCCAGCGGATCTTTGCTCGATGCTTACGCCATTACTGTCGCCATCTCCCGACAAGATTGGGCGCAACGACGACAAGATACGGCACAACGTTTGCAATGTTCGCTATCGTGCTGCTCACACTCAGCCGCACAACGATCGCAAGCTTCAGCACAGATCTCGCACATTTGAGCGTGGAGAGCCGAATTGCGAGACATGAACCGAGCGCACAAGGCACAAGTGTCAGCACAGTCTCGGCACAGCTTGATACATTGAGCCATCATTTGTACCATGTCACCGCTCAAGCAAGCATCGGTACACATTTCGCAATCGCGCAAACACTCAAGACAATTCTGAATACAAGTTTCTAACTGGGATCGGTTCATTGTAGTTGAGGTCATTTTGGAACTCCTAAGATAGTAAATTTGGTTACAAAGCCGCATTTTATGAGGCTTCAGCTACATTCTAAGATTTACTCAATGTCGATCCATCTATCAAATTGCATATAGAAAATTTTGTTTAGTATCTGAAATTTACTCGTATATGAGTAGCCAATTGAGTTTCATCGTAATTTCATAATTACCCGATCTGCTGTAAAAAAGCGAACGGATCGGTCGAAGCTGGCGCGTTGTCTGGCGACGATCGTCATGATCTCCTGATGCCAAAGGAATACGGAAACTTCGCTCACAGCTAAGTTTTAAACCGTAGTCTCGAAAGTAGTCAAGGAGCGACCGCGATGAGAGTTTATAAATATTGTGTGTGAGGAGTGAGTAGGCTGAAATCTTTTAAGTGGCTATTAGTTGCAGCGAGCAGTGTCGGACTAATTTCGATCGCATCTGGTAGCAATGGACAAGAGGATATTTTCCTAATTCCGTTCTCCCAGATTGACGCAGACAGTGACGATCCTAATATCGATGCTGATGAAGCGAACAATGACGATACCGATACCGATCTCGATGACACTGATGCAATCGATCCTCCACCAGCTAAAAAGTCGATTTTAGTGATTAAAATAGTTGCGATCGAGTCCAGATTAAATCGACACGGATGCAAGCCCAGATCGCTAAAGCTACAGCGCAGGTAGCTCAGGATCGAGTGAAGATTAAACGGCTCAAAGCGATCGAGGGTTATAAAATCATCACATCACCGATGACAGGGGTTGTCCAGGAGCGAATGGCTGACCCTGGAGCGGCAATCCAAACCAGCTTGGGAATTCTCAAAATCGGCAATTGCAGCAAGGTGCGACTTCAGGCAAATGTTGCCCAGCAAAACCGCACAGGTGTAGCCATCGGTTCCCCAATTGTGGCACGATCGATCGGCAATAAGTCCAAACCTATTAACGGTAAAGTAACGAGTATTTTCCCCCAAGCTGGTGAAGAAACCCGCACGGCGATCGTCGCAGCCATTGTCGATAATCCTGGAGGACAGATTCTAGGAGGACAGGCGGTAGAAATGCAGATTATTACCGCTCATCGATCGAATCCCCTATCAGTGCCCCAAGCCGCATTAACTGAATCGGCTGGGAAGCAAGCTGTCTGGCTCTTAGTCGGTAAGTCAGCGCACCGAAAATTTGTCACCACAGATATGTCCCTTGGGATAGTTCAGTTTGCTTGGGGCAAAATCCGCAGTCCGCGCTGGGGGCGGTGCAGAGTGTGATGAAATCGGCGGAAGGGGATATTACGATCGACGGTTTTAGCACCCGCTCCTACTGGGTGTTACCGATCGATCCCCTCAATCGTCCGGTGCTAACCTTAGCTCTAAAGGGGGAAGGCTGGGACGCAGTGCGGCTGCGAGATTTTGCGGACAATATTTTAGTCGATCGATTGAAACAAGTCGCTGATGTTCAGGCGATCTCGATTTTTGGTGGCTACAGACGGCAGCTTCAAGTCATTGTAGACCGCGAGAAATTAGCAGCTTACGGTCTGTCGATCTTGCAGGTGCGAGATGAAATCGATCGCAATAATGTGTCCAAAGGGGCGGGAGTATTAATTAAAGGCGATCGCGTTTATCTACTTGGGCTACAGTCTCTATCCCCTAGTGGGTCAGGAAATGATGCCATTGGCGGACTCTGGACAATTTATGGTGACTGTAGAAGCTAAAGCAGGTACATCTTTCACCAAAACCGATGAAATCGCCGCGCAGTTTGAGACTTTGCTCAAACAACAGCCAGAAGTTGACAAAATCTCCTCAGAAGTGGGGTTTGAAATCACTAATAACAGCACCTATTTCAGCGGCTACAGCATGGGTGGATTGACATCCTCCCCAGGGCTGAAGCCACGGGGATTCTTCACCACGTCAATAGCATCTCAATGATTGTCACGATCAAAGACCGAGGGGCAAGAACCCGCGATATCTGGCAGACGATCGATCGAGTCGAAACTGTTGCGCGTCGCACTATTCCAGGTATCCGGCGAATTGCCATGCAACCGATGGGTGTAGATGTGATGGCGACTTCCGCTGCGCCCGTGCAACTAGCAATCTATGGCGAGGATTTGGACGTTTTGCACCGTCTCGCCGTCCAGGTGTTACAGATTGCCGAGAAAACGCCAGGGTTGAAAATGGCTCACACCAGTTCCACTATGACTCAACCCGAATATCGACTCAAAGTCAATCGCCCCCGCGCAATGGAACTGGGACTGAGCGTCACCGACGTAACCGAACAAGCCCGCTACGCCTTGCAGGGAGGATACACCCAACAGTACTACAATCTCCCCAACCGCAGGTTAAACTCGATCCTTGAATATCATCACGGTCAAATTACTGTTCAGAGTAAACTAGATGCTCCAAGTGAGACGCTACGATCGCGGGGTAGTACTTTTACTGTGACTTTACCAATCGCTCAAATTTAAATCTCATAATGACCAGATCTGCTAGAAATGGAGTTGTCAGTCGGAAGAAGTAGTTTGATAGAATAAGTTAGTCTCGTTCGGCGATCTATCTTATTGAACAGGTGAAAATTTTATTAATCGAGGATGACGATCGGATTGCCGAACCGCTAGCTGAAGCTCTGACCGATCGGCATTATATTGTCGAGATAGCGGCTGACGGACTTACTGGTTGGGATCTAGCTAAAGCGTTCACCTATGACTTGCTGCTACTAGATATCATGTTGCCTGTATTAGATGGAATTAGTCTCTGCCAGCAGTTACGCTCATCTGGCAATCTCGTGCCAATTTTACTGCTGACCGCCCGTGATAGTAACACCGATAAAATCATCGGACTGGATGCGGGGGCTGATGACTATGTAGTCAAGCCCTTCGATCTCCTCGAATTAATGGCACGGATTAGGGCACTGCTGCGCCGAGGTACGGTAAATCTCCCACCAGTTTTAGAATGGGGGCAATTATGTCTCAACCCGATCGATCGGGAAGTTACTTATGGTCGGCAAATTCTCAACTTAACCCCGAAAGAGTACGCGATCCTCGAATTTTTGCTTCGCAATCATCAGCGCGTATTTAGTCGGAGTGCGATTTTGGAACGGGTTTGGGATTCTTTCGATCCGCCTGAAGAAGATGCGGTCAAAGTCCATATCAAGGGTATCCGTCAAAAACTCCGAGCGGTGGGGGCTGCACCTGACTTGATTGAAACCGTTCACGGTGTGGGCTATCGTCTCAAGCAAACCCCGCGCTAATTATTCAGATCCACAATTGGCATGAGTCGATGTTTCTAGCCTTACGCCGAAGATTATTACTATCTTATCTGTTGGTCATTGCCACCATCTTGAGTGTTTTTATAGTGGCAAATTATGGCTTTTTTGCGCGCAGTCTCTACCGTCAATTGGATGATGGGTTGATAACTCAAGCTAAAGCTGCGGCTCCGAGTTTAGCGATCGCACGCCAGGAGTTTTCTGAGTCGCTCGGTAGTGCGAGTTCCTTATCGGACTTATTAACCAGGGGACAAAGCTTAGAATGGTTCGATACCGAGGCGCGGTTGCTAGCAAAAGAAGGGGCTAATTTTCCCACAGCCCCATTAGGGAATCGGTTGAACGCGATTCAACAACGCGGTCGGATTCGCAGTGTATTTATCTCAGTCTATGGAGATACGGGCGGCAGCAAGCAATCGATATTAGAAGGCTATGTCCGCGTCAGCCAATCGACTGCGGCAGTGGCAGCGACGCTCGCCCAACTGCAATGGAGTATGGGCTTAGGGGCGATCGTCGCCTTAATCTTGAGTGGCATTGGTGGTGTGTGGCTGACCCGGCAATTTACGCAGCCTGTCGAACGCAGTTTTGGGCAACTGCAACAGTTTACCGCCGATGCCTCTCACGAGCTACGGAGTCCGCTAACTGCGATTAAAACCTCGATCGAGGTGATGTTGACCCATCCAGAGCGGATTCATCCGCGAGATGTCCGAAAAATCGAACTAGTTGTCGGTGCGATCGACCAGATGAAGCGACTGATAGAAGATATGCTATTTCTGGCTCGCGCCGATGCCACAACTGCGGGAGCGATCCGATCGAGCTTACCGCTACCTTTAGCTGAAGTACTTCAGGAAATTGTCGAAGTCCTAGAGCCGCAAATAGCCGCTAAAAATCTTACCTTCGATTGTCACTTACTCAGCGGTCTGACCGTTATCGGTGATGCCTCCGAGCTAACCCGACTCTTTACCAATCTCCTAGAGAACGCGCTGCAATATACCCCGATAAATGGTGCGGTGACGCTCAAGATGACCCGCGCCGAGCGGATGGTTGTAACTAGTATTGCCGATACGGGAATTGGGATTGATCCAGCACATTTACCATTGGTGTTCGATCGCTTTTGGCGAGCAGATAAAGCGAGATCTTATCGAAATAGCGGTACGGGTTTGGGTTTGGCGATCGCGCGGTCGATCGCCCAGAGTCATGGTGGCAAAATTACACTCAGTAGTCAACTTGGGGTTGGTAGTTGCTTTCGAGTTCATCTACCTGTGGTTTAGTCCGAGCGGTTTTACGTTTTTCCACCCGAAATCTTTACAACTTAAGTTTATAGTTGCTGTTGATACTTTTTACCAACCCAGCCAGCATCAGTATGCGTCGATTCACCTTATCCCTGACTGTGAGTGCCGCGATCTTGCTAGCACTCACTGGTTGCGCTACATCGGGCACCCCAACGGCATCAACAGCGTCAACCGCATCGGCAAAAACCCAAACCGATTCATCTCAACCGATCGCGGCTAGTATCGATGTCAAACAATCTTTGGTCAAGCTCCGAGGCTATGTGACTGGGGCAACTAACGCTTCTAAAACTGGCGATTTTGCTAAAGCCAAGCAAGAATTTAAGGAATTTAAGGAAGGTTGGGAATCGCTCGAACAACCACTCAAAGCTAAGTCAAAAGATACTTACCAAACGCTGGAAAAAGAAGTTGAAGGATTGTCAGAAAATCTATTGGAATCTGCTCAACCAGACCAAGGTAAGGTGGTCGCAAAGTTAGCATTTCTGGGAGAAACGATCGATACCTATGTTAAGAGTTCGCCCTAAATTTTGAGTTGACTCTGCTGGCATCCTCACACTTATAGATCTAGTTATTGCTATGAATCGCATATTTTCATTATTTCGTAAATACCACCGTCAACTCGCGATCGTGACCCTGCTACCACTGATTCTAGTAACCATCACGGGGATTGTCATTCCGATTTTGGAGGAACTACATCTCCCCCAAGCAGCCAGTCTGATGTCGAAACTTCACACTGGGCAGATATTTGGTTCGGACTTGATTTATTGTGTCCCGATTGGGTTGGGTTTGCTGGGATTAATCGTTACCGGAATAACGATGACAGGATTAGTTCCGAAGAAACGACCTGCATCTTTAGATTAGCAACTATATTTTTTGTGAGGAGTTTGGTGATGGAGTGGCAACGGTTATTATTTGCTTCAGTAATTTTTGGCTCGGTTAGCTCGATCTCACCAACAATATCTGCCCAAGAAATTGTAGAGAACAGCCCAGTCAGTCAATCGAAATCAAATGTCCGATCGACTGACGGGGCTGTTCGAGCGTTACAATCTCTCGTTAACCGCTATCGCTGTATCGATCGTGACCGAGCGGCTGCTTTGAGTGCAAAACTTACCATGAGCCGCGCTGAATTTGCCGCCGATCTCAATACCTGTTTGCAGCGGCTCGACAGACTAAGTGCCAAACCCGACGCTGATTCAGTCTACCGATCGGACTTAGAAACTTTACAGCGGCTCCAGTCCGAATTTAAGGCTGAATTAGCCACCGTAGGCGATCGCATCGAGCCGATCGCCGCCAAGACAGCCAAATTAGAAGCCAGTCAATTTTCCACCACAACTAAACTCGAAGGGGAAGCAATTTTTGCGATTACCGACATCGGTACGGGTAGTAAGTCGATTCGCAATAGTAACATCACGCCTGGAGTGTCGCGATCTGGTGACATCAATCCAGCAACTACCGCCAATCCGACTGTTGTGGCACGGGTGAGGCTCAATCTCTTAACTAGCTTCACTGGCAAAGATCTCCTCTTTACCCAACTCCAAAGCGGTAACGGCGGACAAACAGCGGCTATTTTCGGTCAAGATCCTGGGTTGGGAGGGAGTTATAGATTCAATACCTTCGATCTGGACTATGCAGGTGCGGGTGCGGGAGTGGTAGTAAATTATTTGTATTATAAATTTCCCTTGAGTCCAGACTTACAAGTATCGATCGGACCAGGGTTAGCGGTAAATGACTATGTAGATGGTAACTCCTACACCAACGATGAAGCGGTTAACTTTTCATCTACATTTTTTAAGAATAATCCTTTACTTTTCCCCGTCTCTGGGGCGGGTGCGGGTGCTGGGGCGGCTGTGTTATGGAATCCTGGCGGTGGGGCGTTTAGTCTACGGGGGGCTTATGTAGCGGGTGCGGGGAATAATCCTAGTAAAACTGCTACCAACGATGGCGGACTGTTT
>Ga0105054_10012623_pt1 | contig 10306 bp, 8 predicted proteins | sample BON02_FD_78091 | JGI IMG/M metagenome (GOLD analysis project Ga0105054, IMG submission 78091) | Freshwater microbial communities from Lake Bonney liftoff mats and glacier meltwater in Antarctica - BON-02 (megahit assembly) | ecosystem: Environmental > Aquatic > Freshwater > Ice > Glacier... | reverse complement strand
CGGAATCAAACACAGATGTAGAATGGAGCTCATTCGAGTCACTGACTTTGGTTTTGTCCGACACTACCGGAACAAATAAAAGTGTAGTTTCAAAACTAAACAATGTGCATGTATCTATATATCTCTTTGAGATCCTCGACAAATTAGTACAACAAGGCAACGACCCAAAAAACATATCTCAAACTATCTTGGTTCTTGGACAATTGTGCGCGGACCATCCGGAAAGAGTAAGTCAATTTTACTCACAAGAAAATACGGAAACTTTATTGAAATTGTACATCAAAATGAGATTCGTCTTCACGGATTGTGATAATGATCTCACAACACACAATGGAGCATGGTTATATAATACAACAATGTTCTACTTGGCTACGATATTGAGTGAGATTGCAATACATTGCCCAATGAAAATACTTTCGCTTCGTTGCTACCAAAGCTACTTCCAATCCACGATGATTGACCTTGGTTCAAACAATACCAATCTTAACAAATCAACAAAAACTAAAATCGAAATATTAAATCAAACAATCATCAACTTGAAAAAAACACATAACGATTGTACACTATGTTTATAATGAATTTTCTAGCGATACGCTATGTTAACAATCTTAATTTTGGTCTTGTCCTTTTCCCGGTTGTTGACTTGATTCCACTGACAGACTACGTAGTGACTCTTCATGCAGTTGCCATACCTCGAGTGACCTGTTTTGTGATTTTTGACTTCCATACATTCATTAATTCGAATGATGTCTTTGTCAATGTCTTGTGTGCACATTTCCACAATAATCTTCAAGATTCCCTTGTCTCGAAGCATGCTCCTCACCACGCCTTTTTTCAAATTGATAATTGGATGTACTTTGGAGAGATAAACAATGTCCCCAATTGCTAGCCCATCGAATTCTGCAATGTTGAGATGTTTATTTTCCACAGGTTTTTGGTGTTCTGTTATATCTTTCATCCAAATTGCATTCTCAACAGCTTTCTGTGCAATCATTTTCTGCTTCTTTACATTTATTTCGTGTTTCGCTTGATCGTCGACATCCTGAGCCTTTGTTCTCCTGACTACATTCATGTTTGGAGGGGGTGCTACAGCACTTACTATAGCAGGTGATCCTCCCATTGCTCTGACTTTCTTCATCGTAATTACAGCAACATTGTTGCTCTGTGAATCTGCGCTCAACATAAAATAATGAGCATTTTCTTGGACCCTCGTGTGAATCCAGTCGAGTTCGTCACTGCCTTCGAAATTGTAAGTTCTGCGATCCTCTACAATTTTTTTGATATTTCCAAGATGGCATTCGGCTACAAATACCGTCATCATACATTCGCTATCTTCAGCTGCATATTCAAGTGCTACTCGAAATTGGTCCGAAAAATATGTCCCTGGACCAAGTGCAGTGCGTACGCTCAAGACACCCAGAAAGCCCTTGAGTATAATAGAGGGCTTAAGTTCTCGCTTCGTACCATGGAAGAGAATGACTTTTTCTTGCTTTTCCAGATTGTGTAATTTTGCAAATTCGTTTTGCATTCCAAGAGTGACTTTATTATCAACCTTTTCAATGGAAACTACATGTAGACCATGAATACATCTCATACGCTCAACATATAATCGGATCAAATGTAAATTACTTTGTTCGAGTGAATCATCGTCCGATGAATTGCCAGTAAGATCTACATAGTTTCTCTTTTGATCATTTCGATCTTCATTGACTGGGGGGTAGATTTTTTTGCATTTTTCTTCCAAGTCAGGCTTTTCAATCTTACCGCAAAATCCTATCAACGCTTTTTCCAAAATTTTCAAAACAAAATTTATATTCTTGACATTGAGTTTCTTATTTTCGATATCGTTTGAAAAGACGTTATAAGTTTCGGATTTCATCATGTCAATACGTACCCCCTGTACAGACATGCGAATGATCCTCAATGAATTTAAAGTTTGTTTGATATATGATGTTCGTTCCAAAATAGATTCACGATATCGAGAAAAACAGCGGTTTGTGATTCTATTTTGGAATTGTCTCTTGAAATGGCTTTAAATTCAATATCCAATCATGATCTGAAAGCAACGATATGCAAGGCTCTGACGAGAATCTAGATATGCAGAGTTCAGAGAGTTATATGGAAACTTGTTATGGTGTTGATCATGTTCGAAAATCATTATCGACATTAAACACAATGTTTGATTTCGAAAATAAGTTGAACAATGATGCAATCGACAATTCTTGTATGTTTAGAAAAACCATATACAATTCCACTTCAGGAGAAGTAGCATATTGCGGATTTGAGAAATTGTCCACCGAGATCCTGACGATTTTCGTAGCCTCTGTTCTTGTCAAGGAGCAAATGCGAGATTTTGCCGACATGAGCTTGGTACATAAATTAAATCGTCTTGAAACGGGAATGTTGACAAAAATCGAATCGATAGAGATTTTACAACATCCGAAATTGAAACAAATGCATATTAATTTTGCGGATTTGAAAGAAGTATTTGGAACGGAGCATGTTGCTATGCACGCAACAACTAGTGAAAATGCAGACAAGATTTCTGCCAAAGGATTTGATACGCTTATGTGTAGGCGGAGCCATCGTGGGAGTGGGGTATACCTAAGCGCAGACAATAGAACCTGCTCTTCGTTCGGAGATCAAAACGAAGCGAACAATTACACTACAACATTTGTGTTTGCTCGTATTTATGTAGGTCACAATGTGAGAGAGGGTACAGCGAATATGCGTGATTATGGGGAGGGCTGCATAACTCTAATAGACAAAAATTCTCACACTTTTGTCATGAGTAATAATTATCAAGCATATCCGTTTGCGATTGTCAAGACTTCATTTAATCAAATTGGATTCCGACAACTGGATACGAGGAATCAGTACAATTGGATTACTGCATATGGTAATCGACTGAATGATGAAATGGGGAAGATAGTTTACATTAATACTAGTCGAGACACACTGAATTATCTATACGAACACGGAAAAGATTTTTTCCAATACTATTCAAGCAAATCAAATAATTCGCAATTGACTGTATTCAAAAACAAAATCGCGAAAGCGACCAAGATAACTAATGATGAGGTTGTCAATTTGATATTACTTCGACACCTACATGTAGACATGACACTAATCGCCAAGATTATTTCTCAAGAAAGCACTCTGTATTTAACTTCAATGCAAGAAATGATTAATCGAGATATGGAAGACATATTTGATATTTTCACATCTGTCTGTGGTACCGACAAAATGTGTGTGGCGGGGGCACGACATATTGATGTTTTTGATACTAGTCAAATCACATGGAAAAAGGGCCAAAAGAAAACAGGGCAAGTAGTATATTCCTGGGATATCTCAGCGTTGTCAGAGTTAGAAAGTAGAAAGAGACAGCAAATTGTCTTTTTTATACAAAAACAAGTCAAATCCGACAAGGTGCAGATTACCGACCAAATTATTGCCAAACAAACCAACTTACGACGGTTTTGGATTTCCACTGATGTACAAATCCAACAAGAAATTCCTGCTAAGCGGCCAAAGCGAAAGTGTTCTTCATGAACTCTGTGACGTATTCAACGAATGAAATCGCAAATTGCTCTAAAAAAATGCGTACGGTAGAGTGCAGAATACGGAAAGGTGTAGGAACTTGGTTTGAAAAGAATGTCAATTTGTGTAAAGTTTTTCCAATAAAGGAATAAAAAATATCATTAAATCGTGCACTTTTTTGAATCTCAAGTTATTGAGAGTCATGATCAGACATGTACAATAAACGCTTCGAATTCTCATATTGTTAATACATCAAATATATAAGACATGCACTCGTCGGAAAATTTATTCTTGGAAGTCCAGGTATTCATATTTGAAATGAGTTGGGGACTAATATATTCGCTAAGGACTAGTTCCCTGTGAATATTTTGAATTCTCACATTAAAAAATACAACAATTTCTCTATAAAAGGTGGCTTGTGCAAATGCGTCGATATATGATATTATATACATTTGAACAATAAATGACATTGTCATCAGATCTTGCTGTAAAACCCCAAAAATTCCTGCAAAGCAATCTTGGGAAAATTGGTGCAATAGATTGACCAAATCCTCATCCGACATGTCAACATTATTGTTGATTTTCGGAAGCAATTGTAGAGTATACTTTGAAATGTGTTGAATCCTGGATTCCAACACGACGCATGTGTCAATCGAATCGGACATGACTTCTCCGAAAAGATTATTTATTAACTGGAATTTGCTCTTGATTTTCCCTGTTTGGATTAATACAATCAAAAGAATGATTTGTTTTTGAGTCGATGATTTGCTCGACCACAGTTCCTTGTTTAAAGGAAGATCAAGGATCATTGTATCGTTTTGGCTGAAAATACTACTATCGCTGGTGTCGGATTCTCTGTTTCGACCATTGAGGACGGTTTCACGTAAATTGGTCAGTGATAGTCGACATTGTAGATTGTCGTGTAGTTTTGTATAGATCATATTTTCGTGTCTTAAAACAATTGGATTACAGATTTTTTCCGAAAGCTGTACATTTTCAGTTAGTACAATAGTCATGAGAATCGATGTCAAGTCCTTCATAATGTGAACCGGAGAAATTGACGTATTCATCTGGCCCAATATCTGCCACAACATGTGTGTTTCGTCACGCTTGTGTACATCATAAAGAAGATTCGAAATTGCCTTGACATAGTCGATTTCGCAGTTGTAGATTGAAAGGAAAATGTGGATCGTCAGATTACCACTTCGAACACTTCCCAAGTCCATATTTTCCTGCTTATATACACAGTCAATATAAATACAATCAAAACATATCCTATTGTGTGGTTGACTTTTCGGATTGTACCTGTATGACTTTGTGGATTCTCCAAATGGGGCTTTGCATGATATTTTCCTGGTAATCTCTCGTGATGTATTCGAGTATGTTTTCAAAAAATTCGATAGTAACCATGTTGATCAAGGCCAGCCATTCTTTCAACTCCATCGTAGTCAATTTTTGACACAAAGCCACCTATTCCAAAAACAAAAAAATAATTATGCATTGGACAATGTATGCACAGCATGTAAGTATTCGAAACAACATTACCTCTGTATTTTTTCGATTGAAGTCTCCAATTCGGATCCCAGATTCAAAAAGCTTGTCAGTGCACATAGTTACGTCGACACTTGCTCCAAATGAGTAAATGAGACGCAATATGACCAATCGATGGATTCTCGTTTCCTTGGGCTTGATAGTAATATTGCTGGTTTCCATAAAACGATTCATAATTTCTGTCATATTTGATGTATCTTCTAACATTTTATGACGTATGCTACCGAAGAATCTAAATCTGAATTCTTATATAGAGAGAATGATTTGAATTTGAAAAAAATCTCTGTTGTAGAAAAAAATATAATTTTTTATATTTCTCACGTGACCTTGTTTATAATCGATAAATTTAATATTTCCAATGATGGTTTGCGAATTCTTTTCATCGTTGGATTACGTGAATACCTTTTTTTTGTGTTTTTAACTGTAATGATCCTATATATACGACTGACTTTTCAATTTCAACATGTATTCTCAAATTGGAAATCGTTTGATAATGATCTCCACACTCTTATTATTATCTTTCAGCTATGCTCACTCTCGTCTATATTGCATGGGATTTCTAACCGTAGACCCCGCGGACTTTATTGATCAAAATCAATGTATCAATACTTTGTTCTGTGGACAAGAACAATATGCTACACTGGTCTCTCTACAAAGTGACTGGATATACTCCGCACAATATCATTCTTGTACGCCATGTCCAGAAAATTCTTTTCAGTTTGAATTACAACATACAAATCCAACTTGTATTCGATGTGATATTTTGCAAAATCAAAATTGCCAATCGTGTGCACTTGGAGAATTTTTTGTTGCAAAATCACCGAATCAATGCATCTCACAGTGCAATAACGGGGAAAAATCAATGTTTTATAACAAGTGTACAGCATGTCCTCGGAATGAAACTACTACTGATATGAGCAGAACTTGCGGATGTGTAGCAGGGTATGAGCGAAATTCTGCAATGTCTTGCGAGCCGTGTAGAACTGGAACATATTCCCCGCAATTTAATACAACTTGTCAATCATGTAAGCCTGGCAAATTCACGTCGTTATTAGGACAACACGAATGTCAATCTTGTCCTGCTAATTGGATATCTACCACACCGGGCTCGTATGCATGTACACCATGTGGATTCGGCATGATTTCCAATCATGACAATAGTGCATGTTCATCAGCATATTTGTCTTTGGAGTCAAGGAATGAACTTGCTCAATATAATGTCAGTATTTTATGTGTTGATAATGATATTTCATCATTGTTTAAGAGAGAGATTTTTATCATGATTAAGCAGAGAGAACAAAAGTGGAACAAAACAATGATAGGATATATATATGACATGTTTGAAGATGTCGAAAAAAGTTTCCCACATGGACAATGCATAAATGCGTTTTTGATGTCGGAGCCATTGACTTGTCCGAAAAATATGTTTTCTGTTCGAAAAAATTCATATATATGGGAGTGCCAAATGTGTCCATTTGCATTTTACAAAAATACTCTGGGAACATCATATTCGGAATGTATATTGTGTACGCACGAGACTTGTAAAGAATACGAAGGATTTTGTGAAAATTTCAAATACATTCCAACACGTCAAGGAAAATCAGTGAACACTGACAATTATAATCTTTTATTAAACTGAAATTCATTGTTACCATAAACTAACAATTTTCAAAACCAAACACATGCAATGAAAAGTGTAGCAAACTGATTACTCTCAATGTATAACTCGAATCAATTTTTCTTGAACCATTCTCATGAAAAATTTCCAACGGTATCAGAGTTTGGAAAAAGTTTCGTCTTTTTTGTAGAGTCTTCGAATAACACCGAGTTTCGCTGAAAATGCCTCGCTTCTTCCGTCATTCTTGACTCAAAAAATGATTTCTTCATAGATTCAGCTCTTGACTTTTTGATTCCTTCACTGGCCATATCTTGGACTGATAATCCAACGATGTATTCTGTCGAAACAATTCCTTCCAAGAGACCAGAGTATAGCATGTGATTTTTCTGAGGTGTTATGTTGAAAATAATATTTTTAACCTTTATCATGTACTTCTCAGTACAATAGTAAAACAATTTAAAAACTTCTTTTTCAATCTCCGAACTAAGTTTCAGCCCAAATTTTTTAGAAAATGATTTTTGAACTTTGTCACGAGTTGTTTTTTCTACTATTGTCATTGCTTGTTTCTTGATCATAAGCATAAAATTGATTTGGTCCTTCCATACAGCAATAATAAATATGCTATTGCCAAAATAGATTTATTTTCTTGTGTTTTCTTTGTGACACTAAAAATATTTCTCTAAATATTCTGCAACGATATAATGCAAACAAATAATTATAACAACTGAAAGAAATCATAATCTAATCTTTTTTGATTTTCGTGATGTTTGAAAAAATCATCGGTTATTATTACCAAAAAATGCGTGTTTTTTTTTCGAGTCCAAAATAGAATGTCATCTACTATAACACAAGAGTGTATGTATAACTATTTTTAAAGGGCCATGAAACCCATTGATTTTTTCCATTGCGTATCGATCGTGTATGATTTCACTGGTTCAGGGAAATGTTGCGATGATGAATGTCTATTAGGAGAAACATGTATATGCAATTGGAGTATACTCGATATCATTGTGTGTGAACCTCTCATTAATTCACACGCTTCTGAGTTGGTAGATGCATCGAAAGAAGCCGGACAAATTGAAGCTGCAACAAAGTTAATTACAATTTTTGAAATGTTCAATCAAATACTCGCAGACGCCAGTTTATGTGGAATTGTAGTAGGTATCACAGATATAGTTTTGAATACAACAGGGAGAATCTGCCTTGAAAACACGAAATGCACATTAATCTTGATAGGACCAGAAGGATGTGTTACTGAATTAAACAATCATGATTTTTCCAAGACGGACAATTTTGTGGAATGTTGTGACTTTATCAAAAAATACACGATAGAAAAGTCAATGGCCAAAAAATCAATACGTCGGAAAAAAAATCAAGAAATCTCTTCTTTACGCCAAGGAATGTATGATGAAAGACACACTCGGGAAAACCCAAACGATTCGAATGAATTGCAAGATACTCAGTCACTCGTAATTTGTAGTCTGGAGAATCATGAAGAATTGAGGACCGCAATGTTTCAGCGTCAAATCCAGCCATCAATACAAATGAATGATATCATGGCAGAGGGTATCGGTAATATTTGGTATAACTGGCTAGGCAAAAGAAAAACTTGTGAAAAAAGCATGATGGTGCTCGACCATGAACAAATTGAATCTTATGAACCGCCATACGATAAAACTGATTTTTTCGAAAATGGCATGATAGGTGTATGTGAAAATGAAAGCAAGCAAAATGGCCAGGTTGCTTTTGTTTTGCCGCTTGAAATTGTTTTTCAAATCGACGGACAAAACTTTACCAATTTCTTGGTGTCGGGTAATGAATCGATGATTTTGAAAAAGACAATTCCTCACCAGAAAGATCACCGGATGTGGTCATTGATTGATACTCCGATGTATTCTGTACACATAAACACACCACCAGATTCTGAAGAGAATAAAACATCAAAATTAATACCTTTTGGATCAACAATCATCATTTTGGACGATTATATTCATGATATTAGAAAATCAAAGCGTGAAATTATGATCAGAGCAAATATCAGGGCTGAAAAATCTTTTACCATCCATTTTCCGATGAAAATCATGATGTTTTTGGAATTGTACAGCGTATTTGATGACAGAACTAAAAGAAACACGAATTACGGGAAATGGAGTTTAATTCAAAACTTGGGGACAAATGAAAAGTATATTCTATTTTTGTTATTTCCTCAAGAAACAGCCACTGGTCTTATAAAGACTTTAGCTGAACAAGAAAGATGGATAGTACAACAATCAGGGGCAAATGCAGATACCACAAATCGAGACATAATCCAAGAACTTCGAGACAGCAATATTCACGCATTATTCGTAAGCATCGCTCCTGCACTGGCAACATTGAGAAGTTTATGTGTTGATCTTTTGCTCCGAATTTTCATGGTTAGCACTGGTGTTTACTTGCATCGCGAAGATATTCATGAGCTTATATATACTATACAATATATGCACACAATGATTCAAAAAAAAAATTCACTTGATCTGGATAAGTTTGCATATGGTAGTAAACATTTGTCTACAGACAAACTTCACGCTATTCAGATTTGCCAGCAAATGCATATAAATTTCAAAAAAATCATACTATCGGAAATCATAACCGATGTCACAAATGACATTATGAGAGGTGGATATTTACGAACATATGATGAAAATCCATACAGAAAAGTGATAAATATGAATTCAGTTGAAGATGATGTAAAGCAGGAAGTACTACACAGAGTTGCAAACTCTCTGGAAATAAAGTCAAGACAAGAACTTGAGGAACCTCGTCTCAAAAAAATGATGTATCTTCTGCAGAGAAATTGTGGAATCTACAGAAGATCTGATGCAGATGAGAGAGTTTACAATTTGCGTTCTGCAATTATCGATTCCAGCCAAAATGTGCCACAATGTGTGCTGAAGGCTCTTGTCCGCGTTTTTATTGTGGAATGCAGCAAAAAATGTCTATTTGAAAAATCACCCATTGGGAATGGTGACGACTCTCATTGCAATGAAGTATTTTCATTTCTACAACACATTCGAGATAATATTGACTCACAGGTTCTTGTAATGCTCCGATCTCATGAAGAATGTATACTTAAAGAAGAGGCGGAATATTTAATTCGAATGGATGATATTCTGAAGAAAAAACGAATTCGAGTCGTATGATGCGTTTTAGAAAGTTTTTTATTTAATAAATTTTTTAGAAAACCCAAACACATTTATGAATCTCACAAGATGTATATTATAAAAATGAATTTTTTGTTTTGAGTTGCAAAAATGTCACTGTGTGATGATAAGATTCTGGTTACTGGAGGGTTGGGGTTCATTGGTTCTCATTTATGTGTACACTTACTGCAACTTGAATATACTGTAGTTGTCATTGACAATTTCTCAAACGCATCTCGAGACGTTCCTGATAAAATCTTCAATATTTCTGGTGGTTCGATTGTTTTATATGAAAAGTTGTAGAGTCACAACATTTTGAAAATATTTTGACAAATAGATAATGTATATATTTTTAGGTATCATTGTGTAATATCATATTTCTATATCGACACAAGATGATGTGATATTGTTTGGTCAT
>Ga0105054_10012622_pt1 | contig 10311 bp, 4 predicted proteins | sample BON02_FD_78091 | JGI IMG/M metagenome (GOLD analysis project Ga0105054, IMG submission 78091) | Freshwater microbial communities from Lake Bonney liftoff mats and glacier meltwater in Antarctica - BON-02 (megahit assembly) | ecosystem: Environmental > Aquatic > Freshwater > Ice > Glacier... | reverse complement strand
TGGTTCAGCACTTGCTCGAGCATCACTAGACTCGAGCCGCACAGAACACCGTACTCGAGCTTAGCCTCCATATCCGCCACTGTCTTAACGGGAAGCTGACGCTTGACAAAATAGCACACGCGGGACTCCGGCGCAAAGTCCACAAAATCGTGGATCTTGACATTAAGTGTGACAATTACCCTGGGGGGTGCAACCTCCTTGGTAATTGGCGCTGCGAGTTCCTCTGGCACAGGAGGTACCTCCTCTGCAGCTTCAGCAGGCGTCTCCACCTCCGTCGCTGGTTCACTCTCCGCAGCTTTAGCAGGTGGCACCCCTTCCTCAGCAGGTGCAGACTCCCCCTCCACTGGCGGCGCTCGCTCCTCCGCAGGCTTCTCCCCTTCCTCGCCTTCGAGCTTCGTCTCAGCAGGCGCCGCTGCATTTCCCCCCTCCCCTTCCGTCAGGGTCCCGCCTGCTACCAGAGGTGCGGCCGTCTCCTCTTTCTCGGCTAGCGGCGCAGGTTCTGCAGCAGGGGGCGGCTCCTTGGCAGCTAGCGGCTCGGGTGGTATGGCGTCTACAAGCAAAAAGATGATTAGAACTGCAGTCTCCGAAATCGCACCGCGTCATACACACACACCACCATGGCATCGGAGGGCTCACGTATAGGGGAAGAACTGTGCTTTGGGAAACTTCAGACATAAGAATAGCGCAGCGTTTCGAGATGCGTGCAACGTACACATACAACCCTGCGCATGCCATGTACCTTCTGTGCCGCCAACCAGCTCCTCCGTCGTGTAAAACATGGCCACACTCTCCACGGTATCCTCATGGTCGAGGAAAGCATTGAGGCTTTCCCAGTATGTCTTGCTGTCTGGGCCCTGCCGCTCGAGGAGCTCCGCAACGAGGGTCTCGGACACCCCCAGGTTGTGGGTGACCTTGCCCTTGATCCATTCCGTCCGGTCGCCCATCGCGCCGACGCCACCCCAGCGCGGGCTCGCGTCCCGCTCCCCAGAGTAGGGAGTTTGCACTCTGATCGGGACTACTCCTTGTCCCCCTTCCTCCTTCTCCCCACACCAGGTCGGCGGTTGATCAACGGGTTCTTAATTATAAATGTGTTCTATGATAATTTTGAGTTCGTGGAAATTTCTCCACAAAAGAATCGATGAGTTTCCACATGTACCGCGCAGTTGTCATCTGCTTCTGGATCAACAAGCACACTCGTCGCCAAAGCATTCTGTTGTACAGATATTTTCGGCACCGAGCTTGCCGCACAGATTCGAGCAGCGGTGCAGTATTCGAAGGTGCATGGGAACACCAGCATATTTGCGACTTCTTGCACATGCTTCAGTATTGCGACACCAACAATCTCTCTTTACTCCCATCTTGTTTGAGCAAGGCCCGACAAATTGAGCGACTTGAAAAATATCGAGCGAGGTATGCATCCATTTTATCGCGACCATGGCTCCTTCCCCGAGGCTCCAGCAGACAAGATGTTCAGGAATTGGAACTGCGAGTTCTTCAGAACGTATCGCACTGTCGTCAAGATTGGAACCCAGATGACAGTGTTGGATATGTCACGTGCTGGCTCCAATGATAATGCGCGGGAGTTGTGCTTCCAAGGCTGTGTTGCCATCCTCAGTTCGGCGGTCTTCGGCGATAGCACAGGTTCTATATTTTGTGTGTCTGTGTTCTTGTCTGTGTTGCTCAAACGCTTTCTCACACGCGTCCTGACAAACTCGTTTCTTCTTTTTTGCAGGGCGCGGTAATCCTCCTTGCAGCAAGACAGACTGTGAAAACGGTGGTACGTCACACGATGAGCACCCTACAAAAACAAAGAACGTGTCACGCAAGTTTGCCCCACCGGTATGCACCACTTGTATGCGTTGCTGCTGTAATTGGATGGCTGTGTGGCGGTTTAAAAAATCAAAACCAAAAAAGCCTCGGGCCGGGCGCTTCCGGGCTACCCTATTACTGCACACTACCACTCTGCGTTCCTGATGCAATTTCCTGATGTAATTGGATGGCTGTGTGGCGGCAAGTGGATGGCTGTGTGGCGGCATAACAATTCAAAAACCAAAAACCATAATTCTGTTCAATAAAACTAAAAAGAATAAATATAAACAAATGCATACGTAACATAATACATATTTATGTCTGCACAAATATACATATAAAATGACCATGAAACAAATTGAATATGACTTTAAAAATAAAATAAATTATAATCATAATAATCGATACCTCAAATCTAAAAAGATTCGAGCAAATAGAGCTTCAAGCAAAGCTACTAAACTATTTCTTAGGAAGTAATAAAAGCAACATCAATCAAATAATTATTTAAAACAAATAAATAACAACAAAACAATGAATACAAATAAATGAATAAACAAAATAGCAATAATTGAAATAAATAACAAAAAAATGAAATATGTAAACAACTATTTCAATAAATTAGATTAAATGTAAAATGTATTGCTGTTTCGGGTGTGTTTAATTCTCTTCAATATTCCGTGTTTCTGAATGCGTGTTTTGTTTTAATTCTCTTTTGTTTGCCTATATGTGTATATGTATGACTTGAGCTCCAAGGTCAAAGGAGTGCCCTCGGGCTGGGCGCTCCTGGGCTACCCGGGCGTGCGGCAAGCGGGGGGGCTTTAGCCCCAGCCACAGCGCGCCACTCGCAGTCCGCCAGAGTCAATACGGATGTTTTTTTTTTGTGGATGCTTTTTTTTTGATATTTTTTTAAAAACTGGACGTGAGATGCAGAAATCCCAAATAATGGCGAACATGAGCCGTTTCAAAAAAGATTCGGGAAGTCGAAAAACATAGTACGGACGCCCATGGAAAATTTTTTTTCAAAAATCATCCGGCTGAATTTTTCCTTCAGGATCCCTGAGGGAAGCCTTTCCTTGGGGGTACGCAACGCGCTGAGCCTCTCCCGCCCAAGATTGCGTCAATCACACTCTTTTTGGATGAGGTCCGCCCAACGTGTTGTAAACTCCGTTGGAATTTCCCGGCGGTATAAATGGTTAACCAATTCACCCTCAGTCTCAGAATCAAGATTTTCTGGGTACATTTTTATCCAATGTACCATCGGATAGGGTAGACTAACTAACTTATTCGAAACGGTAACGTAAACAGTCTCTTTTGCTCGATATTCAGTAGTGTAAGACAATCCAGCAAACGAGAAGTTCGTGGCGTTACGAGTGCGATTTCTCCATTCTTGTGCCAGGAGAATGGGTTTTGTCAAGCCTGTTACACTCAGTGCCACCTCCTGAATAGAGGTTCACCTTGGTATTTTGAATAGGCCCGAGTCGCGCCGAGATCAAAACATTTGGAGGATCTCAAAATTTCCAAAAGAAGGATGAAACAGGTGGCTTTTGACGCACACTAGAAGTTGACGAAGATTGCTAGCGTCTAAAATTGTACGGAAAAGAATTTAGTCAACGGTCAGATGCTCAAATGAGCCTCTGAACCCATCCGCTTCCTTTTCTGGCGCAAATTTCCTTTTTTTCTGTTTTTAAATAATCAGAGGAACGAACATGTATACCCAACCCTTCCCTGCTGATGCAAGCATGACTTGGATGATAACTACTTAAGTACAATCTGCCAGACTGCGTGCTCCCCTGTCCTTTTGTTTCTGTGTTCTGTCTGCATATTTCTTGTCTATCGCTGTCTGTGTGTGTGTCGTTGACCCTCTCTCACTCTCTATTACATCAACACCAATTTAAAATATAATATGCACACATGTCAAGGAAATATGCAGGCATTGTTTCCCTTTAGTCACACAGGACCCTAGTAGCACTGCATGTAGGCAAGCACCCTTTAGATACACTACCCTCTATATGATTTTAGATAACCGACCCTGTATGGTATATTATACTATAGATACCCGGCCCTCAGGTCAGTTCCAAAAAAAGATCCATGATCCAATATCCAAGATCCCAGAATCGTTGACTTGGCTGAAAGCAGCTCGGCTACAACTGTCACGAAGGAAAAGCGCACGTGGTTGCAATTGCTGCAGCTGGTCGCGTCCCTGGTGGATCACGGCCAGTTTGATGGTGAGTGAAAAAAGAAAGATAGAGTGGCATCGTGCTTGAAAGCTGGTGCTGGCAGTGCCATGGGGGCGCGCGGCGACGGAACGCATGCAACCGGTTGCATGTCCGGTTGCATGTCCACTTTGATGTCTGGTTTACAAAAGAAAAATCAAAAAAAGTTGTGTTCTGCGTTCCTGATGTAATTGGAGGGCTAATTTTGTGGCGGCATAACAAACCAAAAACCAAAAACCATGTTTCGACCTACAACCATGCACATATGCCACTTCATACACATACACCATCCAGTGGGAGTGCAACTGTGCCGGGAACTTCACGGTCACCTTATAATTGCGCACCACTCGTATGTGTTCTCAACTTTACGGGAGGACTAGCGGTGTGGCGGGTTTTGAAACAAACAAACAAACAAATCGCCTGTACCAAGAACAAAACTCCTGTCGCTTTGCTTTGGGTATTGTAGCCCTTTAGTGCAGTGGGATTGTAACAGATACAATATAAATAAAGTCCTAAAGCCTAACAAAACAAAAGAAGACTTAACAAACCAAAAACCACCCGCAGGAAAAATTGGAACTTGGCATTGCGCCGCGGTAGCAGGTCTCCTTACGCAAGTACTCAAAAACAGCACAGACCTAGATCTTAATCTAGTCTATATTTTGATCTTACGAACATATGGCAAATTCGCTTGTACAAACAATTTTCTAGCGCTCGGGTGTTGTTTCCCGCAGAGATGCTCGAGCGCTGGCCGCATGTTTTCCGCATCAAGGTCACGCTTAATTACTATTGACGAATCGTTTCGTTTCCACAACCACAAATTCGATGAAGTGTCTTGGTAAACTTGATTCCACTGGAAATCTGTGTTTGTTTTGACAAATACCCAACCCCACCTTAAGCTGGGTCTTCGCCATCCAAGAAAAAAAGAAAGAAAGGCCCGGGCAGGATGGGCCATGCGCCTCGCGCTGGTACGGGCGACTCCAAATGCACAAGTCGACGTTATCGGTGCTCGTTTGTACTCATTAGCCAGAGCCATCTTTTCATGTACGGCACTTTCTTGATCAGATTGCTGCCACCCGTAATAATCCTGGATAACAACCCCAACGGGCTTCTTTCTTGGTTGTCTATGATTTTTCCTGCGATTTCCAACCAATGAGGTCCCAATGAGTTCGTTTTGGCTGACAAGAGTACAATTCGGGTCCCTGTTTGTTCGTTCCAGAATGTGAATTTGAGAGATCAATTAAGACATCACAATTCTGGAAATCCGTACTTTTCCGAACCCACACACCATCTTTATTTAATGTGACCATTCACAACTCCGGGTTAGCAGTGTGACGGCTCATCCAAACAAAACAACACAAAACAAAACTCTCTTCTTGATTTGTACATTACAGTGGGGAAAACAAACGTATCATAGGCCGGCCAAGGGTTAATTCATTAATGATTTTTCAATTCATCTTTTGATGAATTAATGAATTAATTCATTAAAAGATGAAAATTCTGAGCTGCGATTGGTGGGAAATGAATTACATACTATATCAATTAAGACAAACTAGATTATCCATCAGGACAGAGTCCAAAAATCTGGCCTGTGTCGCATTTTATTTGATAAGTTTTGCCTGCGGCGCATTTTTTTTCCATTCAAAATCTGGCCTGCGGTGCATGATTTTCATAAAATATGTTCTTTTTAATCATTCTGGGATGTATTTGATTTGAAGTTTCTTGTTCTGTCTACCAATTCATTGGTGGTGAAAAAGATCATCAAGTTCAAGAGAAGTGTTTAAGAGAAGCGCTTCTGTTGACATAATTTGAGTCACTGTGCGTGAACGTGACAGTGAAGAGCAAACAACTTGGATAAAACAGAGTCTCCCTCAAAGGTATGTATGCGTTGGGTGTCAACTCAACAGTGACCAAGCACTCAGATTAATTTGTTTGAAAGGACACGTCAGAGCGCGTGACTCGACGCTGTGACGACACCGTTTACAAAAAGCGAGTGAATTACACACCTCTCTTTGTGCAGGGAATTGAGCAACCCAAACCTCGCCAAAAAAAACCCGGAAATGCTCTCTCCCACGCGCTAATAAAATCACGTTTTCCAAATTTTGCAGCTGACAACACCAAAAAAAAAAGTGCTCCGCGTAGTTTTTTGAAACTGCGTTTTGCACGGTTTTGATTGATGAATCAATTCGAAATAAAATGGGGCCAAAGATTCTGAGATATTCTTTTCTTCACTGGTACATGGCCGTCACAAGGACGTCACAAGACAGTGCTGGAGTCGTTACTGTCACCGGTTTCATGCTTGACTTGTCAGTCGTACCCCGGCAAGCATTACCTGAGCTAAGAACCCGCCCTGTATACCCTTCCATGGCCACCCCCTGGAGTAGACTCATGTTTCCCAAGTCTTACTGCATCATTTGTCCATCTGTCATGCTTTGAGGTGACCTACACAAGCATGATTGTACGTATGATACTGGAACAAGTGTCAATGTGTGTATGTACCGACAGTCCTTGATGGAAGTGCTACCCACGGGAGAGTCAGGGAGAGATAACAGTTTAGATTCTTCGGCGTTCGTGTACCCCACTTAGCTAACTTGCTAGGCCGCGTTCGTGTACTCTACTTAGCTAACTGACTAAGTGGTCGGCGACCAGTGGAATTTCATGTCGTGGTTTGGGCAAAGTCTGAAAGGGCGCGCGTCAGCAAGCGGCTTTTGCCTCGCAGTCGCCGCTCGCCATCCGAAGTTCCGAAATTCCAGTCGGAGCATTTTCGTACTGTATGGGTTTTTTATTGGTTCCACAGGGCGTATTTATCTTCGTTTCCAGGTTCTTGCATTGCGCTGGATACTGCGCTTTTCAACCTTAAAAAACACGATTTTTCAAATCGAGACCGGATCAATTCATAAATAAATGCGTTGATCCAGAACGCGGGGGCCTCTTGAGGTGTTGTGGGTGTGTTTTGGCCCGTTTTCGGCGCCTGGAAACGCCTTGGAAATAGCCCGAATATTGCCCCAGAAAAAATAAAAATCGTAGGGAATCTGGAAAAAAAGTCAAAAAATATTTTTGTAAACATTCGTGTAATTTCAAAAAAAATGTTGCAACGTCATTCGCTTTACTGACCCTTCATCATCGATATCATGTATGCCTATGTGAGGGGAGAGGAATCACTGGTTCGGCCCGATCTCGTCCCATCTCGAATCAATTAAAATTTCCAATTAATGTTTCCCAGCAGAAATTTACAACTTATCCAAACCGACATTTACTATACAACAAAAATATCACGGGCAGCTTTCTTTGAAGCCTTCCCAGGGGATACCTTTAGCTTATTTTTTTGGAAAATTAGCCCATTCGTTGCGAGTTACGAAGGGGGGAGGGGGGTTGGTTGGTTTGCTGGCCTTGTGGGCTACTTCTCATCATGTATGTCACGCCAAAAAAATAGGCGTACGCTTACTTTTTTTTTGGGTTCGTGGTGAACAAGTTGTGTCCAGTGGACGTTCAATCTAATGCCGACTCTAATTATCACCAACAGTTTACTTTGATCGTAGAACCCCTCCCCCCCCTCTTTGTTGGGTGGGAAAAAATGGGGTTGTTTTTCAGGAGGGGTCCTCCGTTTTCATTGTTTTGAAAGAACAAAAAAAATGAAAGCCCACGTGGTCCCTCCGGGGAGGGTGTTCTTATTATAATCACATCAACTTACTCTTTATTTCACCGGAAAAAAAAATCCTGAAGAAAAAACCTTTTCCATCGGCCGATCAATAGTGATACAAACCGGCAAATTACAGCCGGTTTTGATATGGTGCGAGAAGCCGGTAAAACTTGCTTTACAAAGTAATCTGACACTACCGATAGCGACCTCATATTCAGTTTTTCGTACTAACTGGCGCGAGATCAGTTGAGTGAATTTTTGTGGTACACATTTTTATTCAAATTTTTCCCACGAACCATGAACCTGGTAAATCTTGACCGGTACCTGCATCCCACAGGCCGAGGCGGGAAGTTACGCGCTGTTGCCCATCGACAAACATACAAAGCTTCGGGGCGGGGGACAACTCTTTCAAAGACACGCGAAGTGTCATCGGCGGTATGGCGAGGCGTGTACTTGCTATTCCTGCAACTTCAGCAACTCCTGAGCGCTTGTTTTCCACGGAAGGTAACGTGATGACTAAGAAATGCTCATGTCTCAAGTGTGAAACATAAAGGAATTAGTCTACCTCACGAGGCATTGCCGCAGGTGCGGGAGTAGGAGGCGGTCAACAAGATGCGCGTGGAGTGTTTGTTTTTGAATCAATTACATACACTACCCTCCATGTTTGCTCTTTCAAGTTTCTGCTGTTTTCTGACTCTGAGCCTTTACTCAATCATTGTGACTTTGACTCTCGCCCACTGTTTCTCGTCTCTCTTTTTCTCTCTCTATACATACACAAAATACATATTATTGTAATACTATATTTCTTGGTTCTGACAAAACCAGCACCCGCCTGACTTCCTGTTCAAGTGTCTTTTAGTACCAGTGTGTGTTGTTTTGTTTTATTAAACCAATATTGGGGAATCATTACGGTGCGGGGGTTTCTTCGCCAGCGAGCCAAGGCAGTACGCAGTAACAGTTTTTGTTTTTTGTTTCCGTTGTGCCGCCACGCAACTAGCACTGCAACTACATCAAACGTGTTGTTTGTTTGAGAGTAGAGTTTTTATTGAAAACTGATATTTGATATCCCAGGGATGCGAAAAGTTACTTGATCCACCCTGGCAAACCCTGAGCATTCCCTCCGCTTTAACACCCATTGGTCAGCTCCACCAGTCTCCGCCCTCAAAAATCTTCCGGAAGATGTCCCAGTCACCAGTCTCACATAACTCGAACATAGAGAGACGTATGGACAGGCCCAGGGCCGTAGTGGGGGTCATCAGGGGAGTAGCGTAAACCGTCGATATCAGCTGTCTTTTGTGGGCATCCTCTGGCATCTACGGAGTCCGCTACCGCAGGGCAATCGGCTACTTCTCATTGTCTCAGTGCGCTACCAGGCCGGCTAGGGAGAGGAAAGTTTGTCCGCAGGTGTGGCTCTGGCAGCAAGGCAGGGTCTTGTTTGGCATTCCTCCGTCGTGGACCTCTCTATTTTTTAGTAAATTCAAATTCATTTTTCCCCGGAGCTCCTATTTTGTTGTTATTGTTCTTTGAGAGGTTTGCACTGGGGTATTTTTCGCACATATTACTTGTCTAGTTTTTTCTCCGTTTCTACATTTCCAAGTGTTTTCCTGTTTCTATCCATGTTTTCCCTGTTTAGCGAGGGCTGTGTATTCAGTTTTTTTCCCTGATTGCAAGGGGTTTGCAAGGAGTGTGCATTGGTTTTTTTGGAGAGGGGTGTACAACTACTCACAGGGGTGTGCATTGATACTACCCACAGGTGTGTGCATTGAAATTATGGACAGGGGTGTGCATTGAAACTACCCACAGGGGTGTGCATTGAAACTATGGTGAGGGGTGTGCATTTACCAATGAACACCCCTGTCGCGAGTTTGAATGCACGCCCCTCTCCAAATCCGTGGAACTCTGGTCCGATTCAGTGGGCGCACGGCGGTGTCGGGCTAAAGCCCTCGGCCGTCGCGCGCTCCAACGGTCTGGTATGGGAGGATAAGAACCAGCGCACCTATTACTCCTATACGACGACTGCCAGGTGACTAAACACCCTTGGGTGTAATTAACACAGCAGTAACTAGAGACAGAAAGGAATTCCACTCAGAAAGAAATTCCAGTGGCAGAAAGGAATTCCAGTGGAAGGGAGGGGGGGGATCAGTCCGCAAGGACCAATCCCCATTTAAAAAGAAAATCCAAGAAAAAATCCCGAAGGAGAAAATCGTATGTGTCGAAGTCCCAAGTTCCCCCATGGCGAGCTGCGCTCGAGATATTTACTAAACTTGTGTTTTAAATTGTGACCCCTCATGAATAGGCGTTTGGAAGTACTTTTTTTTAAAAAAATGTAAATTGTAATTGGTGGTCCGGAAACGCGGATTAGTGATAGCGAGTCATTTTTTTGTAATATTTTAATCAGAGTCGAAATCGAGAATGGGGAAAGGAAGGCGAGGAGGAGTGTTGCTGTGTGGGGTAGGAAGTGGCGCGGGAGGCATAGGGGACATTTCCAAATTCCATGTGGGATAGTGGTAAGTGGTGGGAGAAGGCAGACCATATGCCATGCTGCGTTACATGTCACAGAGGAGCATCTGATGTTCATTGAATGGACTCTGACATACTTGACAATGGATATCGTCCAATGGGGGGGGAAAGGAGTTAGTGGCGAGGGGGGAG
>Ga0105054_10012620_pt1 | contig 10312 bp, 4 predicted proteins | sample BON02_FD_78091 | JGI IMG/M metagenome (GOLD analysis project Ga0105054, IMG submission 78091) | Freshwater microbial communities from Lake Bonney liftoff mats and glacier meltwater in Antarctica - BON-02 (megahit assembly) | ecosystem: Environmental > Aquatic > Freshwater > Ice > Glacier... | reverse complement strand
GGATGACGATAAGTAAAGCCCTTATCATTCACAGCACTCCTATTTTAACAATAATAAAAGGATTTAAATTATGTCAATCCTCGCAGAATATCGTATCTCACTATTTGTTTCAAAAAATTACTTATCCATTTAAATAATGCCATCAATCTATTCAAATGCCAATCATAAAAAAAATATTACTTGTTGATAATGATGAGGATTGTGGAATCCACATGAAAGAACTACTCATTAATGACAACTTTGAATTTTTAATTGCTAACACGATTACTGAAGGGATGTTATTGCTTGAAAAGGAAAATCCTGAATTTGTTTTCTTAGATAATATTTTGCCAGATGGTTTAGGATGGGAGAAAACAGAGTATATTTTACATAATTATCCCAAGACGCAATTAAATCTTCTAGGAGCACTTAATGTTCCAAAGACATCTGCTTTAACATTTCGCATATTTGAAAAACCATTAACAAGCAATGAATTTTTATCATGCCTTGATAATTACGATCTAAAAGCAGTGTGATTACAAATTATTGTCTTTGAAATGTATCTTTTCAATATAAAATTAAAATGTTCACAGATACTAAAAAAGCCAAAATAATAACAATCGAAGAATTGTTATCGCCTCTGCGCCAGTATTTTCTTAAGGACGTTTTTATAAGAAGCGATTTTAACACCTCACCTCCTTTAAGCGCTGAGTTACTAACGATAGGTCAGATGGGGTTGTTTGCCAAAGACTTGGCAGAAAAGCATAAAATTGATACAAACAAAACATCCGAGTATTTATTAAAGCGATTAGACGATACCGAAGAAGTCCTGAAACGAGTAATTGATATTTTACAAGATGCGGTTAAAGAGAAAAGTCCTATATCTCCCGCTGGAGAATGGTTATTGGATAATTTTTATTTGATTGAGGAACAAATACTCATTGCCAAAAGGCATTTGCCCAAAGGCTATTTAAAAGGATTACCAAAGCTTAGTCATCACAATGGATCTTCAGCAGGATTTCCGCGCGTATATGACATTGCCATTGAAATAATATCGCATAGTGACGGGCATTTAGATATCTATACGCTTAACCACTTTGTTGAATCTTATCAAAGCGTTAGTGAACTTTCGTTAGGTGAGCTTTGGGCAATACCGATTATGCTGCGTTTTGCACTGCTTGAAAACTTAAGACGTGTGGCTGCGAGAATTGCCATAGATCGCATTGATGCAAACCTTGCACAACACTGGGCTGACCGGATTGTCAAAATGGCTGATAAAAATCCGAAGAACCTGGTTCTTGTAATGGCAGATCTTGCCAGAACAGACCCTCCAATGACAAGTGCTTTTATAGCTGAATATTCACGAAAACTTCAATGGAAAGGATTCAATTTAACTTTACCTGTATCATGGCTGGAGCAGCATCTTACAGAAACCGGTGATACTATCAATGGAATGGTGCTTGTAGAGAATCATAAGCAAGCTACAGATCAAGTTACTATGACCAACAGCATTAAAAGTTTACGGTTTTTAGTAAAAACGGATTGGCGTGATTTCGTTGAAGCCATGAGCCATGTAGAACATGTGCTGAGGAGCGATGCAGAAAAGATATATGTTAACATGGATTTTTATACACGAGATCAGTATAGACATTCAATAGAGAATATTGCCAAGAAATCTAATTTAAAGGAAATTGATGTTGCTAAAACTGTAGTCGGCCTCTCAAGACAATGTGTAGACAATAATATTCCTGATAAACACCAATGTCACGTGGGGTATTATTTGTTTGGTGATGGATTACGGATAACCGAAAAAACATTAAATGCGCAACACTCATTCGCGACCAAATTCAAGCAATTTTTTTTACGGAATGCATCAAAATTTTATGTTGTTGAATCAGTTCTTTTAAACGCACTCGTATGCATTTTTCTGCTTTCAAAACTATATCATGAAGATTTAAATACAAGCATTCTTGTTATTTTGTCATTGCTAGGCATTTTAGCTGCAAGCCATTTTTCTATTGCGGTTATTAACTGGATGGCAACATTACGCGTAGGACCAAGGCCCTTACCTAAAATGGATTTCTCAATGGGAATTCCGAATGAGGCTTGTACCCTAGTTGCTATCCCAACAATTATTACGGGAATAAACCAGATAAACAAACTTGTTGAAGACCTTGAAGTAAGATTTTTAGCCAACAGAGATCCCAATTTATTATTTGCCCTTTTAACAGATCTGGAGGATGCAGCAACAGAAAATTTACCTAATGATGAAATTTTGGTAAAACATACTAGACAAAAAATAATTGAACTGAATAAAAAATACAGTAAAAATACACGTAATACCTTCTTTCTTTTTCATCGATCCCGTTCATGGAATCCTGTTGACAAACTATGGATGGGATATGAACGCAAGCGTGGTAAACTACTTGAACTAAATCGCCTTTTGCGGGGTGGAGCTAAGGATTGCTTCTCCGAAATTGTGGGAGAGGAGAATGTGTACTTTACTGTAAAATATGTAATTACGCTGGATACCGACACACAACTACCGAGAGAAGCTGCCAGAAAACTAGTTGGCTTAATGGCGCATCCGCTCAACCTTCCTGTGTATGATGAGCAAAAGAAAAGAATAGTAAAGGGCTATGGCATAGTGCAGCCACGCGTTGCTGTGAGTTTAAACGGAAGTACCTCCTCCTATTACACCCGTATGCATGCAAATGATTCAGGCACTGATCCATATACAAGGCTAACCTCTGACTTGTACCACGATATATTCAGTGAAGGGTCGTTTATCGGTAAAGGAATATACGATGTGGATGCCTTTGAAAAAGTATTGGGCAACCGCTTTCCTGAAAACCGAATATTGAGTCATGATTTGTTGGAAGGCAGTTACGTTCGTTGCGGATTTGCTAGCGATGTATTGGTATACGAAGAATTTCCTTCTAGATATAGCACTGACATCAGCAGACGACACCGATGGATTAGAGGCGATTGGCAAATTGGCAGATGGTCGTTGCCATGGGTTCCTGATGCTAACGGCAAGTTGCACAGAAATTCAATAACAGCCATATCCCGATGGAAAATATTTGATAACTTGAGGCGCAGTTTGGTGCCTATTGCACTTTTATTAATTCTTATTTTAAGCTGGACACTGCTGCAGTCACCACTTTTTTGGACATTATTCATATTAGGTGTATTAGTACTTCCTTCACTCAGTATTTCAGCATGGGACATTATTAAAAAGCCAGAAGAGATTTCTCTTGCACAACATTTTAAAAATGTTTTTCATAGCACTTCCTTTAATGTTATTCAATCACTATTTGCACTCGTTTGTTTACCATACGAAGCCTACGTTAGTGCAGATGCTATTTTGCGAACCATGTGGAGAATTTTCTTTTCACATAGAAATCTGCTCGAATGGAATCCTTCTGGACTCGCTAAAAAACAACACGAAAGTTTATTTACGCTTTATAAATCCATGTGGTTTGCACCATTACTGAGCATTGCATTATTTATTCTTTTATTAATCCTTTTTCCACACACACTATTTTTAGCAACTCCTTTTCTTTTCCTGTGGGCTTTGTCTCCGGCTATTATAAATTGGATAAGCAGTCCACGTCCTGTTTTAAGAACAAAAATAACGGACATTCAAAGGAAATATCTAAGAGAACTTTCGAGAAAAACATGGAGCTTTTTTGAAACTTACGTTACGGAAAATGATAATTGGTTGCCAATTGATAACCTACAGCAGTACCCTATAACAATTATTGCCCATCGTACATCTCCTACTAACATCGGTATGTCGTTGCTTGCAAATCTTTCAGCAATTGATTTTGGCTATATCACAATTCCACAACTACTTGAGCGCACTTCCAATACTTTTAAAACGCTTAATAAGCTTGAAAGATACGAAGGTCATTTTTACAACTGGTACGACACACAATCTTTGATGCCGCTACATCCAAGATATATATCTACTGTTGACAGTGGAAATTTAGCAGGTCATTTACTCACATTGCGACAAGGGCTTATTGAAATGCTTAACCGCAAAATAATTGAAGATGATTTATGGGATGGACTTTATGATACAATAAGAATAATTGCAAAGAAAATAACGGCAGAAGAGCAAGCCTTGTTCAACGCATTTCAAACAGCTTTTGAAATCGAGAATTTATCTCGACCATTACAATTAGGTGAATTGAAAAACAGTCTTGAAAGAATCTCCGCATTGCTGAATGATTTTCGTGAGCGCGCAAAATTAAAAGAGAATACAGAAGTATTTGAATGGATTATTTCATTGGAGAATCAAATTAAGGAATGGCGCAATGAAATGGTTCTGTTGCTGCCGTGGATCAATAATAATAATACTGTGCCTGAAAAATTTATGGGCCTAAGTGTGTTTCAAAAAACGCCTTCTTTAATTCAGCTTGCGCGTTTAGATAGTGATATTCAAACCGAACTAATTTCTTTTTATAGTAAAAAAAATACGGATGAAGAATATAAATGGATTGCTGATTTTGAAAAATCAGTTGCAACTGTAAGCGCAACAGCAAAGGTGCGAATTGCCGAGATTCATCAATTAGCTGCGCAATGCTTCGACTTTGCAGACATGAATTACGGCTTTTTATATGACAAAACGCAGCACCTACTTGCGATAGGTTATAATGCAGATGAGCATCATCGCGATACAGGCTTTTACGATTTACTTGCTTCCGAAGCTCGCTTAGGTTTATTTGTTGCGATAGCACAGGGGAAAATTTCACAGGAAAGCTGGTTTGCACTCGGTAGGCGACTTACTGTTGTCGATAGTACGCCCGTATTAATTTCATGGAGCGGCTCTATGTTTGAATACCTTATGCCTAATTTGGTAATGCCGCTTTATGAGCATACACTTTTAGATAATACTTCCAGGGGTTCAGTAAAAAAACAAATTGAGTATGGCAAGACACAGGGTGTTCCTTGGGGTATTTCAGAATCATGCTACAATATGGTTGACGCACATCTCAATTACCAGTATAAAGCATTCGGTGTTCCTGAATTAGGCTTTAAACGAGGGCTTGGTCTTGACCTCGTTATTGCACCGTATGCCACAGTAATGGCATTGATGGTTGATCCTGCTGCCGCATGTGAGAACCTGGAAATATTACAAGCAAAAGGATATGAGGGGCGATATGGTTTTTTTGAATCTATTGATTTTACACCATCGCGTTTGCCAAGAGCAAAGGTGCCTGTTTTAATTCAAACATTTATGGCGCACCACCAAGGAATGAACCTCCTTTCTCTTACTTACCTGCTCTGTAATCAACCGATGCAAAAGCGTTTTGAACGGGATCAGAATTTACAAACGGCTCTTTTGTTGTTACAGGAAAGGGTTCCAAAAGCCACAGGATTCTATACCATTTCTGTTGACACGGAAGAGATCATTCATTCTTCTTCGAACACAGAAATGCGTGTTATTCATTCGCCTAACACACCTCAACCCGAAATTCAATTACTCTCTAATGGCAGTTACCATGTAATGGTTTCTAATGCAGGTGGAGGATACAGCCGCTGGAGAGACACTTCCCTTACACGTTGGAGAGAAGATACCACCTGCGACAATTGGGGTTCTTTCTGTTATATCCGCGATCTTGATGCAGGCGAGTTCTGGTCAACAACATATCAACCCACATTAAAAGAAACATCACATTACGAAGCAATATTTACACAAGGACGGGCAGAGTTCCGCAGAACGGACAATGAAATTGAATTGCATACTGAAATTGTTGTTTCTCCAGATGATAATGTAGAGATCAGGCGGGTTCATATTAAGAACCTCTCCAAGAAAATCCGGCAGATTGAGATTACAAGTTATAGTGAAGTAGTAATTGCTTCGCAGGAAACGGATGATGCACATCCTGCGTTTAGCAATCTTTTTATACAAACAGAATTGTTGCAAAATCAACATGCCGTTATTTGTTCAAGACGTCCGCGCTCCAAAGATGAAAGTCCTCCGTGGATATTTCATCTAATGAAATTAGCTGAAGGCGATGCTACACACATCTCTTATGAAACCGACCGCGATAAATTTATTGGCAGGGGCAATAGCATTGCCAACCCGAAGGCAATGCATCAACTAGAACCGCTTTCAAATTCACAAGGTTCTGTGCTAGACCCAATAATTTCAATTCAGTATCGGATAACTATAGGGGAAGAAGAAACTGCAATTATTGATATAGTAACAGGTATTGCCGAAACCCGCAGTGAATGTCAAACTCTTGTAGATAAATATCAGGAGCACAATTTCAGGAAACGTGCTTTTGAATTATCGTGGACTTATAGTGAAGTGGTGTTGCGTCAAATTAATGCAACCGAATCTGACGCGCAGCTTTACACGCGATTGGCAGGCTCTGTTATATTCATTAATCCTGCATTAAGAGCCAACAAAGATCTTCTTATTAAAAATACCAAAGGCCAATCTTCGCTGTGGAGTTATTCTATTTCTGGCGATATACCTATTGTTCTTTTGCAGGTTTCAGATAATACCGACCTTGCGATGATAAAACAAGTATTAAAAGCGAGATCTTATTGGGAACTTAAAGGTTTGATAGTTGATCTGGTAATTATCAATGAAGATTATAGTGGCTATCGTCACGACCTTCATGACCAGATTCAAAGCCTTATTACAGCAGGCTTAGGGAATAATCCGAGAGAAAGACAGGGCGGAGTTTTTGTAAGAATGGCTGATCAGGTTTCAAATGAGGATAAGATTTTAATCCAAACAGTAGCTCGGATTATTATTTCGGATACTTACGGAACTTTAACTGATCATGTAAACAAGCGAAGTATTGTAACTCCTGTTATCCCTTTCTTAATTAAGAGCAAAATATTTGGGGCACAAATTGTAAATACAGCCAGAGAAGAAGGCTTGCAATTTGATAATGGGCGGGGTGGATTTTCGGCTGATGGAAGTGAATATGTAATTAACACACGTGAAAATAATACTACGCCTTTACCATGGATTAATGTATTGGCAAATGCAAACTTTGGAACGATTGTAACAGAAAGCGGACCATCCTATACCTGGGCTGAAAATGCACATGAATTTAGGCTTACACCTTGGAATAATGATCCTGTTACCGGTAGTTGTGGTGAAGCATTTTACATTCGTGATGAAGAAACCGGTCATTATTGGTCACCGATGCCATACCCCGCTATGGGAAAATCAAACTATATAACAAGACATGGTTTTGGTTATAGTATTTATGAATGTGAAGAAGATGGCATCCAAACGGAAATACATATATATGTTGCCCTTGAGGCACAAATAAAATTTACGGCAATAAAGGTGCGGAATGTTTCAGGTAGAGCACGTACACTAACAGTAACCGGTTATGTGGAATGGGTACTCGACAGTCTTCGCACCAAATCGACAATGCATATTGTCACAGAGTTTAATCCTGAATACCGTACTCTGTTAACGCGCAATCCTTATAATTCCGAATTTCCAAACAGAGTTGCGTTTTTAGATGTGAATAATGTAAAATTTGATTTCACAACTGACCGCCATGAATTTATAGGTCGCAATGGAACGCTTGCAAAACCTGAAGCCATGAAAAGATTGCGCCTAGCAGGAAAACATGGCGCAGGATACGACCCCTGCACAGCAATACAAGTTCCCATTGTTTTGCAAACAGGTGAAGAGCGTGAAGTAATTTTTAAAATGGGTGCAGCTAAAGATGTTGCGGAAGCGCAGCAATTGATCTATCGTTTTCGGGACACGAATGAGGTTAACGATGCACTAAAAAAGGTTCGCGAATACTGGCAACATACACTTGGTTCAATAAAAATTAAAACTCCCGATCAATCATTAAATATTTTAACAAACGGATGGCTGCTTTATCAGGTAATAGCATGCAGGCTGTGGGGACGAAGTGGATTTTATCAATCGGGCGGAGCATTTGGATTCAGGGATCAATTGCAGGATGTGATTGCAGTGATGCATGCGCAACCCGAATTAACGCGTGAGCAAATTCTGCTTGCAGCTTCGCGACAGTTTAAGGAAGGCGATGTTCAGCATTGGTGGCATCCTCCGCAAGGAAGGGGAGTGCGTACACTTTGTTCTGATGATTTGTTATGGCTGCCTTATACTACCTCTTGTTTTGTTAATAGTACACATGACTATTCAATATTAGAAAATCCTGTTCCATTTATTGAAGGTCGCGCGTTGAATGTGAATGAAGAATCCTATTATGATCTTCCGACCGTTTCAAAACAAACGAGTTCTTTGTATGATCATTGCAAAAGGGCAATTACAAAATCATTAAGGTTTGGCGTTAATGGTTTGCCTTTGATGGGATCAGGTGACTGGAATGACGGCATGAATATGGTTGGAATACATGGAAAAGGTGAAAGCGTATGGCTTGCATTTTTTCTTTACGATATTCTAAAACGTTTTGAACCCATTGCAATAAAAATGAACGATGAGGGATTTGTAAATGTCTGCAAACAAAAAGCGGCTGAATTAAAAATTAATATTAATAAAACATCGTGGGATGGCGAATGGTACAGGCGTGCCTATTTTGATGATGGTGCAGCATTGGGGTCTGCAGCTAACGATGAATGTAAGATAGATTCCCTGACGCAAAGCTGGTCGGTGCTTTCAGGCGCAGGCGAACCTGACCGTTCAATAAAAGCAATGGAATCAGCCGACAAATATTTAGTTGACAGAACACATTCGCTCATTCATCTATTAGATCCGCCCTTCGATAAATCCGTATTTGAACCTGGTTATATTAAAGGGTATGTGCCTGGGGTTAGAGAGAATGGCGGGCAATATTCCCATGCAGCAATTTGGATGATTATGGCGGTGGCTAAGTTGGGTAACAACGCAAAAGTTTATGAATTATTAAACATAATCAATCCCATCAATCATGGGAAAACAGCAGAAAACATTGCAGTATATAAAACAGAACCTTACGTGATGGCGGCAGATGTGTATAGCGTGTCGCCACATGAGGGTCGTGGCGGATGGACTTGGTATACAGGTTCATCTAGCTTGATGTACCAACTTATTATTTCATCATTCCTAGGCTTAACGCGTGAGGGAGCAACACTCCAAATCAATCCATGTGTTCCCGAAGATTGGAAATCATTTGAAATTGATTATAGGTACAAAAAAACAAACTATCATATATCTGTTCAGTTAGTTGATGGTAGCAAAGACATAGAATTAATTGTTGATGATATTTCACAAAATGGAAATAGTGTTCAATTGGTAGATGATGAAACAGAACATACCGTTACAATTAAAATACTTCAGGTTTTGAATAATTGAAAATCATTAAGATGAGATTTCAAAAAACAGTAAGCAAGTAATTTTTCTCGAAGCGATAATTGCTGTACACTGCTGTTTTTAGGCGCTAATAGCCTTAATTGTAAAGTTTATACCTCAAAAATTCCCTCGCCTGTTGCACTACTTCAATATCATAATTATCCAAATACGCTTCTTTGATGATTCCATGTATACGCTCTGCCATTGCATTCTCCAGTGGATCACCCTTCTCAGTCATACGTATAGTCATACCGTTTTCAGTCAGCATCTTTACCTATTGATTGCTACAATACAGAAATCCGCTACCGCTGTGATGAATTAGTCGCTGATGGCTCTCTGCCCCCAAAGCTGAGAGAGCCATCTGCAATGCTTGTATACTTTCCCCTGTTTCCATGGTCTCTCCCAAATGATATCCAACTATCTTGTGTGAATACGCATCGGTTATACAGCTTATATATACATGGCCTTCTTTCAATTTCCAGGAGGTGATATCGCTTACCCATATTTGGTTTTTTGCTGTCGGTTTCATCTCTTTTATTAGATTGGGATACTTTCGCAAACGATGATAGGAATTGGTTGTTTAAATCCTTCGTCTCCTTCGCCTTACTAGTAAATGATTTGCTGAGAGCAGGTCAAACAACGCATCCCTTCCAATCTTAAGCGGATGCTTCAGTAGAAATGGTTGTAGCATTTCGTGTAATTTTCTAGTGCCAACCCTACGGTGGTTCATCCTGATATGTTTTAGCTGTTGTATGATCATTTCATCTTCTATTGTTGTTGAAATTGCTTCCCAGGTATGCTGATAATAAGCCCGTCTGCTTATACCGAACCAGCCGCATAGCTTGATCAATCCTATGCGTGGAAAATTACTTTTCTTTTTTTCTATGGCTTGGTATTGCGCTTTTTTTGAATTGGAATTTTAAATTCTTTCTCAGCTATATCAACCATAGTTGAATAGGCTATCGTTTTCAACTCCGCATCTTTTAATTGTTTCTCTAATTCAAATATTCGTTTTTGCAGGTG
>Ga0105054_10012618_pt1 | contig 10313 bp, 9 predicted proteins | sample BON02_FD_78091 | JGI IMG/M metagenome (GOLD analysis project Ga0105054, IMG submission 78091) | Freshwater microbial communities from Lake Bonney liftoff mats and glacier meltwater in Antarctica - BON-02 (megahit assembly) | ecosystem: Environmental > Aquatic > Freshwater > Ice > Glacier... | reverse complement strand
CTGTTGTTTACTCTCACTTTAATCTCACCTGCTGGGGCAGCAGCGCCACAAAGTCGATGTCGGCGTGCGCCAGCGCCCACTTGATCTGAAACACATTCAAAAAATCTGCATCCGGGTCGCTGAGAATGAAGCCGCACTTCTCCAGCGAAGCCTTGACAGCACGATTTCCACCTGTAACGACCGCCATTTTCGCGTCACCTGCCAGCCCCCTGCGCGCGCGCGCAGAATTGAGCATGGCTTTCAGCGCGCGGGCGTCCTCTTCGGAACCGCGGAAATGCTCATGGATACATTTGATCGCTTTGAGGCGCTGCTCTGGACTCGGAGGCACAAACTCTCCTCGTTTTGCCAGGGCATTTGTAGGCGCCACGGGGTCGTCGAGCAAACGCTGTGCTGCCGCCCGCCGTGCCACCTCTCGTTGCCGCTGCCGCTCCCGCTCCCGCTCTTTTCCTTTTTCAAACCGCTGCACCAGAAACTGCTGCGACATCTGTTGCTGAGACCCTTGCTGCGCCACTGAATCCTCCCCCGCGCCGCCCTGCCCACCATCCCAAGTCTCCTTGCCCCCGCATTCCCCTCTCCCCACCGCCCACCCTGTTGCCGCTGCCATCAACGACCCGACGCTCGAAGCGTGTTGGGGTCTGCCGCCCCTGCCGCAACTACTTCCGAAGGAACTAGTGCCATCTAGTTGCAGGCCCCCCTCCTGACAGTGTACGGCCAATGGATTCCGTCGTGGGGGGGGATGCGCCTGTACACTTGATGCATGCGGCTGCATATTTGGCACGCCGTGCGGAGGTGGTCTCAGAGGTTTTGTTTGCGAGTGGTTTTGCGCGGAAGGGAACGGCGCAGAGGAGGACGAATCAGGCGCCACAGTCGGCGCTCTCATTTCAGTAGCTCCTGAGATGAGAGCGCCGAGGTGCTTGCTGCCGGGCAGCAATTCTGCGTATCTAGTCCCATGTACGCCCGTAGGTGCGTGCGCACCGTGGATATGCGCGGCTTGACTTGCCAATACCAACCCCTCACTTCCTGCACGTGTAAACCCGCCACTTCCCAGGGAGCCTCGGCCGCCGCTTTCCCGTGACACAAGTACCCGCCAATCGCAGGCGGCAGCAGCGGCGGCGGATGCAGCCGCGGTCTCCAGACTGCGCTGGCAGTGCAAGGCGTCGTTTTGGTAGTTTGAAAATACGAGTGGCACAAGGCTCCCATCCTTCCGCGTTGCACTGTTGCTTCGCGGGGGGCGCATTGCACGCCCACCACCCCCTGGCAATGCCATTGCCCTCTGCCGTGCAGGTTGATGGCTCCGAGATTGATGACTCAGACTGTCAGCCATCAAGATTCCATTCAGCATGGGTCCATTACTGCCCGCACTTGCCACTTTGCAGCTGGAGCCTGTGATGGAGAAGCTAAGCTCAACAGCAGAGCCTCTTGTCACCTGCGGCAGAGTCGTTCCGGCTGGCGCACGGAAGGGGACCGCTGCAGGCTGCATCTGCAAGTAACATCCTGAAACTTCAGAAACAACCCAACCTCTTCTCGTGACCGCCCGGACCACCGTCACACACGCACAGCGGAAAGGGAGCGAACATAATTGCACGGATCAATACACTCACACACACACGCACACACACACACACACACACACACACACATAACCTGCAGGTGGCGCCATAGCACACACAGGCATGTCATCACAGACAACACGCACAAACCATACCTTCGGGTTTCGGCTGCTCAGCGGCTGGCGCGTTATGGAATGCATGAAAAATGGAGAGTTCAGAGGCCCGAAATTTGGACCTAGTCACTGTGTGGCACAACACCCGTACACCACGTGCATATGTTCCTCGATGTCTTCATCCCGATGTCTTCATGCATATGTTCCTCGATGTCATTTTGAACAAACTGGCGGGAACCTAGACTAGTAGACGGCTTCTATTTAAAAAAAAATCTGGAGCGTTGAGGCGATGATCATACCAGTGCGATGCTTCACGTGCAACAAGGTGCAAAACACAGCGCCCTGGCCATCTGCACCTCACTTACATTGCGCTGCGTGTGAACTTCTGCATTTGCGATTTCCTGTTCTCTTTGTGAGCGCTTGCTCATTTCCACTCCCTGGCCAATGAGACCGCTGTATGTATGTACGCTATCGCAGGAGCATAGAATAACCCCGACGCAGGCACCCCCGTGCCTGCATCAGTCGATTGCTAGATTGAGACTGCCTGCAGCTGGGCAGAGTCGCAAACGCGGTTGGTCCGGGTAGCTTGCTCGGCGTGATGGGAAGCCACGAAAGAGGCCAGCGCACCCGAAAGAATTTGTCTCCCGACATTGCGCAATCATTGACCGTGGACATGGAACAGAGGAGAGAGGAAACTGGTGGCGCATTGTGAAGCTCAGCATGTTTTGACTGATGGGATACTTTTGTTACAGACGGTGGGGCATATGTGGAGGCGATACCTCGAGATCCTCGAGACCGAGGGGCACGAGGAGGGTGCAGAGGTGCTAGCATTTGAGGAGTTAGGGCTGAAGCGCTATTGCTGTAGACGTATGCTTCTTACGCATGTCGACCTCATCGAAAAGCTGATGGTTTACAATAGTGGGTGCCCCGTCCGCCCCCCCGTCATTCTATTGCTCCTGCAGTGCGCTTGCTGTCAGTTCTTGAAGTGACAGCAAGCGCATGGCACTTGTGTAGAGCATATCTCTCTCGCACGCGAGCACGCGTGCTGTCCCTCGTTCCCTCGTTCGCGCGCTCTCCCTCTCTCTCTCTCTCCCACTCTCTGTGTCTCTCTCCCTCTGGCTTTGTTCTAGCTCTGACTCTGGCTCTGTCTCTTCTGTCTATGTTTTTGTGTGGCGATGGGTGTGCCTTTCTATGCCTGTTGCTGTACTTGTTGGTATCGGAAAAGCTTCAATGATGAATCCCAGCAGCAATAGGCTGGAGTTGGAGTGATTTTCTGGTGTTTTCTGTGCGCATGCCGGCAGCCTTGCTACTCGTTGCAAAGTAATGATAGTGAATAGCTCAGATAGTTTAACTTCTTTTTTTTTCCCCAGCCCTGGAGCACGCGGAAATGCAGGATGCGTAAACCTGCAGAGCATGTTGGTATTTGAAACCTTTGTCCGGCTAGTTGGTATGTCGAATCGCCCCGTCATCGGGCAGTATCAATAAAGTAGATGATGTGTGTTAATGTTGCACTCACGTTTCATCGGCATCATCTGCGTGTTATACGTACAAGAATGAGTCTGGTCGCACCTACGCATGTTCACCAGTCACAGTCATGTTACACATGGAGACGTATCGCACATGAGTGAGCCATGTTGCCATAGGAATGACTCGCAAGCCGGGCGCACGGCGGCGGAGTGACCTTAGCCCCGACGCCACTGCGCGCCACCCGCCCCAAACTGCGACCCATACATACGTCTGACCCCAAGGCGATTTTTTGGTCCAGAAAACGTTCTTTATGCGAAGAAGTTGACTTGAGCGTGAGTGAACAACACTTGACTTCGTTCTGGGTGAGTAGGCTCAAGCTGATTTTCGGCCGAATTTGAGTGCTTGACAGGGGATTGGGGAGCTTTTCCATGGTTTTTCCCCACTGGCTCAGGTCGACTCGAGATTTTTGGACCGGCGCATGTTGATTTTCCCAAAATGATTGAACCCGGCACGGTGTTTCCCAGTCGGGTGTGCGCGCCGGTGAGGGGCGTCGCGCCCAAGTCGCCGCGCACAGGACATTCGAAGATTGGAAGATTGTGTTAAACCGCGGCAAGTTTGTCATAGTAATTAGTATGTGATGTTTCAGATTCCAAAGTCTTCATCATTCATCTTCTGAGTCCGACTCGAAATTTCCCCAGCATTCTGGTTGTCATAGTAACCTGGGCATTCAAGCTTGCCCGTGTGCAAAGTCACGGTATCCTTAACCGAGTCCTGCATCGCTGCCAGTAGTTTGTGAGGTTTGCCGCCAAGTCAAATTACGTGACCATGTACACCACAGCAACTCCCTGGGCCCCAAGCAACATGAATTCTCATTCCATTTTCCTGACTCGGAAGATCCTCCTCAGCGAATCTGTACTGAAGGCACTCATTGGAATGACACCTGGGCCCCATGGTGCCTTAATCTGACTTAACACAGGCGCGCGGCGGCGAAGCTGCCACGCGCCACATGGTCATGACCCCATCGGGAGGATTTTAAATTGTTTTGGTTCTTCCGACTTGCGGCGGCTGTTTTTAACCCACTTGCGACGCTACATTAGCTACCGTCGCAAGTGGGCGTTTGGTCGACTACCCGTATACAACAAAGGTCAAAGATGCTGATCCCAGAAAATCAAAATCTGATTGCAAACAAACTGGATGTTCTCAACTTATCAAATTCCGAATGCCGCGGCGCACATATGTGTGTGAATGCAAACATATCCAGGTCAAGGTGTAAGGTTTACACGCAAAAGAGGCCGTCTGTGAATTTGGGGCTATCATCACTGATGATGATGGGCATGGCTCTGGACGATACCAACAATATAATATGTAGCAAGCATACGCGCCAAGGTATGGACATGGCGCCGTACAATATGTATCCTATATGTAGAGGTATTGATATCTATGGTGACACATGTACTGACCAATGTATACATGTACATGTACAGCAAATACCGTGCCATCGTGCCGTGGTGCCCTGGGAGCACGTAGAACGAGCTAGGTGCGAGGGTGGCAAATATGCCGAAGGTCGCCAAAGGGGGCCGCATCTCGAAGTGGCCCTAATAAGGTAGAGTAAGGGTCTGCCCTTATCCCTTACTCTACCTTAGCATCTCGAAGTGGGATGAGGTAGAGTAAGGCCGACGCGGAGCTGGACCCGACTGCCATCCGTAGCATTGCACCTGCCCAGCGGTTTGTTGCATCGGAGGCGTCTATCGTCGGGACGGTCAGCACCTGCTGCTGGAAAACTCAAATGCACCACAACACGAGATTGTCTCTGCCTTCCCAAATCATAGGTGGTGCACAGCCACAATCTGAAATGGGACTCAGATTTAATTTTTCTGAGATCATCATCTTTGAACGTTGTAGTATTGGGATTTGTTATGAGCATCTATCATCGACTTTTGTGGACAGTGAGTTCTTGAGAACACTGATGGTCCGATTTGTCTGTAGTAAACAGGTTTTGGTTTTGTGAGATTGACATCGTTGAATATTTTTGGATGTTTGGTGCAGCAGTTGCAGGTGTCAAATTTGTTTTGTGCCACGGTTCTGCGCTTTTTTTACCTCAGGTCCCTGATTATGTCTCAATTTTTCCAATTTTCCACTTTTTTGACCTGCGACCGCAAGTCGAATTCTTCAGATGTTTGTCCGCGAATTTTTTGGAATTCATCTTCCTTGTCCCCCCTCTTTTTCCACATTTTTTTTTTGACTTATTTCCTTTGTTGTGTTGGCAACGTCCTAGTGTTACAAGTTTTCGGGGGGGCAATACACTCCTCCCTTCTCAAGGAGGCTCCACTTTCCAATACAATCATATTCCATTACTTGATTTTCATTGCACACATGTGGGTATCTAGGTGTAGAGAAGGGTAAAGTTTGTAGGGTAGGGTAGGGTTTGTAGGGGTGGGTGTGTATAGGTCCCACAAGGTTAACCGGGTGCTCACCACCCGCTTAGTCCAGTGATAATATTGGGTATTCGCCCCCCGAGAAAGGAAAGAAAGGGAAGGGAACGTGAGAGTTCCGACGAATTTGCACGGGGTTGATCACTCGACAAGGCCAACTTGAACGTCTAGGTGAGCACCACGGGCGCACCTAATGACAGCCAAAGACACAGCAAAGACACTACGAACGACCATTTGGTACAAACATGCTTGTATTGGGCAAAACACTGACACACGAACCCTCCGAGTCAACTCACTCTCGACTGCAGGCTTCTTTGAAGTAGAGACGGGACGGGGGCATTCGAATAAATTGTGTCATGGGACACCTTCTAAACTGAAAACTCTGTTCTTTGAACTTGTCACATGGTGACCATATGAGAGCGCAGGTATGGTGTGTCGCTCTTTTCTAGAATAAATTGTCTGCTTTCTCAAATTAGAATAGAGACTTGCGTCTCTAGAGTAGACACTTGAATAGAGTGTCCATATATGTATATAGGTATACATATGTATATAAACTTGAATATTTATATATGTGTAGAGATATATATATATATAAACATATATACAAATAAGTATATATATATACATATATATAAATATAATATATATATACATATATGTATATATATATGCACATACATGGATATATACATACTTGTCACGTTACGGCGAATCTGTTCATATACCTTTATTTGGTGGGCAATGGTCTGGGTCAGTCTCTTGACTCCTAAGTGATTACGTTGGGGTTTCGCCACCCAAGAAAGAAAGAAGGAAAAGACCAGTCCAAACAAGAAGGCTCTTGGATGAACTTTTGAAGGTTTTGAACACCAGTACCTCCCCGGTACCGAGGGTACTTCGACACCTGAATGGCCCCAGGGCCTTTTGTGTGGTTTGTGCTATTAACTCCGATCTACAGCGCATTTCCAATTTGTACCACTAGCACGTGAGCCGGGGACGATATGCACTAGTTTTCATTAGATGGGTTCAACACCCGCTTGATTCGAAGAAGTTTTCGTCCGGCTTGACTGTGACTGTGGTTGTGAGCAAAACTCACCCTGTCCAAGTCTATGGCGCATTAGCAACCATTTCCTATCCGAGGCTGAGTCGATACTCCAGTATCTGCTAGCGGGTAAATACTCAGGATCAATCATTACATCTTGGGTTTGAGGGCATGACTCGTTTTTTGAAAACGACATCTTTGAAAGAAACCAGGACTGTTACGTCGCAGAAGGTAAGTGTAGAGTCACGGTTTCGTCACGGTGATTGAATGGGGTGCGCGGTGGCGACTCGGATTCGGAGGGCCTTTAGTTTTCTTTTCCGAGTCAAGTTTTGGGGCACGAGGCGGCCCGGGCGTAGGCACTCGAACTAGGTCCGCCACTACCAATTTGCTTTGGGATCCCCACTCGAAATTTCAGGCTCGCTTCAAAGTTCAGCACGAGCTTTGAATTAATTTGTTTTGCGATTGTCACGGTTCAGGTTGCGGGCAAAAAAATGGAAAAGGCCGAATCAAAGTTATAACAGAAATTCCTGTGCCATTGTACACTCCAGTGAAATTGCTCAGAAACGGATTTTTGGATGGAGCGTAGTCATGGTACAGTTTCAGAAAAACATAGATATATACAGTGGTCTCTCGGGTAATAAAAACCAGCTGATTCAAACTGTAGCGTTTGCCGGCGCATTTTTGTTTTTGCCGGCGCATTTTGGTGCCTTTACTTTACTTGTCAACTGCCATGGGGGTAAAGAAATTTCAAGTGTGATTATAATTAGAAACAGGACTGGCATGGAAAACAAAAGTGGTGTCTATTTCCCGAGAAACCACTGTATACCGTTAGTGACAGTACAAACAATGTAAACTGGGTGTCACCTGAATACTATGATATTAGCCTAATCAGAAATTTGAAAAAGATCTATATCTTTTCCTTCTGAGCATCCGATGTTGAAATTTTCTCATTCATTTTAGTTTATAACTTTATAAGGAAAAACGGGATGCGCTCCTGAAACCCTGCAATACCGCAACAATAAAGTAAACATGTGTGAATATGTATACAACTGAAAAATACTTATAACGAAGAATAGATGTTTGTGTGCACACATGTGTACACGCATCTGTGCAACTATTCTGGAACTATGCAGTAGCGTGTCTGCAATCTCTGCTGTCGCACTCACAAACCACCGGAGCCGGGCTATAATATGTGAACAGTGGCGATTCGCACCAGTGTGGGGACCTTCGAGATATGTGCATATATCAACACATAGATATTGAAAACTTGATTCTGTGACTAAATTGGCTCTGTGCCAAAGGTCGGCATGCGACTCTAGTTCTCCTAGCGACACATGACGACTGCAACGAAGAGTCACATGGAGTCACATAGTCTTAAGTGTGCCCTTAATTCGCAGAGTATAAGGTGATCGCCACAGGAGCTACCATCACTGTTCTATCGCGCCGTGGGCATGCATAGGTGCTGGCACACACTAGGAGGACTCGGACGAGGCGAGGCAAGGGAAAAAGCGGCAACACGGCGGCGACTAGCGACTTTGCCACCGTTTGCAACGTTTCTGCGCATCACCAACATTGCCCAATCCAACAAGCCCCATCTCGTGATACTACTTGGCTTTTTGGCGCGGCATCTGCGCACATACTGACAGCAGCGCATCCCACGCACTGTTCTCCGCATCCTTATCCACCCCATTCTCACACTTCACTCCTCCGAACACAGTCACGGGCGTAAGAGCCCCTGTCAGCACTTTGCCGCCAGACCCACCCCCTGCACCCTTGCCTGACTTAGGCGCAGGTTTGTCCTCGTGCGCAACCGGCAGCGCGCTGGCAGAGGGCTTGCGCTTCTTGGTGCTGAGACTGCTTTTGCTGATACTAACTGCAGGCGCGCGTGAGGCAGACGGAGAGGGTCCAGTTGGTGGTTTCCCGTTTGTTCTAGCACTTTTCGAAGCCCTCCCCTTTCCAGACTCTGACTCGCCGCCTGCACCGCGCTTGATGGGTTTCGACAAAACAATATCGCCTACGCGCTCCGATTTGGCATGAGGTACGCCATGGTCCAGAGGTGCGGGCAACTCCACAACAATATTGTGTGTGTCTACGAGCGTTTTTATCTGCTCTCCGAAGTCTTCGGGTGCTAGCTCTCCACTCATATACCTGCGCCATGTGTTGCACAGTTAGTACTCTATGCGGTACCAGCAGGGAGTCACGAGTAAGGTGACAGCGCATCGCGGTATGACGGAGGAAAGTAATGCATAAGGAGGATTGAGGATAAGCAAACAGGCAAAACAAAATCAAGTGTCTACCTCTTCACACCGGCAACAAAAGGCTGCCGCTCAGTGAGTGGTAATGCACTCATAAGTCTAGCAACCACTAGCTTCAAATGCGCGATGCGTTGGCTGCGAGGACACGAGACATTGAAAGTTTGCTCACGTTTCGCCCTTTTCCTCCGCTCGCCCCAGTCCTGCCCCCCAACGCGGTCTGGTGCCTCACCCTCCGGCGTTGTGGTGGGCTCCTTGCTTCGCGGAGAATTGAGTTCTGCCTTCACTGGGTCGCTGCTGGGTGGGCGCTGAGGGAAAACGTTAGGGGAGGGAGTTGTGCTGCCCGGAGCGGAGGTGAGCGCGGGTGGGTGCTCCCCATACGCGCTCGCGTGGAAATCACGACACCCAAAGGGCGGCATGGGGTGCTGGGACATGTGCACTAGACATTCTGCGCTGTCACACTCCTCCCCCTCCTTTACCAATGCTTCATCTTTACCGCTTGAGGCGTGACCCAAGGCGCATAGAAAAGGCATCGACTCCTTGATGGAGGGCAGGTGTGGGAGAGCCTGCAGTACATCGCTGGCGCCCTGGGGCACATTATCTCCGCCACTTTTCGTACAAGCGTCAAGTTGCTGGCCATATAGGTCACAGCGTCCTGCGGGCTCGTTGTGGGGAACTGTATGATCGCATTGGTGCATAAGCATCTTGGGCAACATGTCGACAGCGGCCATGCTCGAGCAAACTTGGTGGTCTCGGGTTCTTCGCAGTACTAGTTACACGAGAAGTAGAGCCGTTATTTGAGTCGGCGTCTGCGCAAGAATCCCAAAACGGTCTTGGGTCAAAATGTTGCACTGCAAGACAAACTCTCAAACCATGGACCATTCAGGACGTGCATCGGCCACAGAAATATGCCAACAACAGCATTGGGGTGGAGTGGCTCAGACTGTGTCTATTGCGTTGGTAGCACTCAGCGTGTCAGAAGCACCTGTCTCGATGCGCCGCGCGTCCTTTCACCTTGAAGATTGGGACGCCCTTGATACTAAGTTCGTTTACGCTCGTACCTATTGCCACAAATCATCCAAATTTGGAATAATATCAAGTAATCTCGACATATCTATGGAAAATATACAAATGATCAACTAATTTTGTACCAGCATCGATTGGCGGCAAAAATAGGTTACAACTTGTGCGGAATTCCCGCCCTATCTAGTGCATTTGATTTTTGGGGGAAATCAGTCTTTTTTTTTGTCCATTTAAGGTCACACCGCGCACTTTTTCATCGATTTTCGGCCCTTAAATGTCCAAATTGTCTGTGGGCCGGTTCGGGCACGAGCCACGGAGCTGCGAGCCAGCTTTTGAGGCGGGCAATCGCCGCAGCGACGTGCCCGCAAGGGCTGGTCAGCAGGAACCCGTCGGACTTGCCGTGTGCGTGCGACGGTATGCTGTGCCAGCGTGTTTCT
>Ga0105054_10012609_pt1 | contig 10324 bp, 5 predicted proteins | sample BON02_FD_78091 | JGI IMG/M metagenome (GOLD analysis project Ga0105054, IMG submission 78091) | Freshwater microbial communities from Lake Bonney liftoff mats and glacier meltwater in Antarctica - BON-02 (megahit assembly) | ecosystem: Environmental > Aquatic > Freshwater > Ice > Glacier... | reverse complement strand
TCTTTGCAGTGGAGACCGTCGACCAATCGCGTCGCAATGGTAACACCCATCGCCATGATCAGCCAACGCACAAATAATTGCAGTAGTGGGGAATTCATGAACAGGCGTTAACCTGTTCATCGTCCTTCTTCATCGCAAATGAAAATCCTCATTTTCCAAGACTACCTGCGCAGCGCCGGCACCGAGCGGCAATCCGTGTTTCTCGCCAACGCGTTTGCGAAAGCGAGACACGAAACGGCACTGACCACTTTTCGTCCCGGCGGTTCGCTTGTCTCCATGATTTCACCCGAAGTCACGCATGTAGCGCTCCAACCTTTCGATACCCACTGCGATTGGTTCGCGCCAGGGCTCACCGGATTTATAGAAAAACATCCTGCCGATATCATCCTCTGCATGGGACGGATGGCTAATTGCTACGGGCAAGGCATCGTCAAAGAGGTGCAAGATCGCTGTCCGGGCACCGCCGTCATTGGCACGATGCGCACAGGCAAACCCCTCCCCTGGTTATTCCGCCTCTCGCTCCAGCAAGTGCACCACATCGTCGCCAATAGCCGCGCGGCGAAATCTCATCTCGAAATCCGCTACGCAATGGATTCGGCAAAAATCAGCGTGATCGCCAACTCCCTCGTTTTTCCGGAAACACCCGCCGATGGCGCGCGCGAGCAACTTCGCTCCACTCACGGCGCCAATGATCAAACGACGGTGTTGCTTGATGTAGCGATGTTTCGACCAGAGAAAAATCAACGCGAGCTGATCGAAATCGCCGCGAAGCTTCCGTTAAATTTCCCTTGGCAACTCTGGCTCGTCGGCGAAGGTCCCGAGTTGGCATCCTGTCGTAAGCTAGCAGAAACCCTATCACTCACCGACCGCGTCAAATTCCCCGGACTACAACGTGATCCAGCACCTTACTATGCCGCAGCCGATCTCGCCGTGCACGCGTCGCACCGCGAATCGCTATCCAATTTCCTCATCGAAGCCCAAGCGCATGGACTGCCAGCGGTGGCCTACGCTGCCCAGGGTGTGGACGAATGCTTTCTGCTCGGCGACACCGGCATCTCGGTGCCCTTTGATGATCAAGCCGCATTCCGCGATGCGATCCAGCAGCTCGCTTCTCCTGATCAAGCGCGTCGAGAACGTGCTCGCACTTTCGCACGCAACTCCTTCGATCCGCAGACGCAGGTGCAAGCCTACCTCGATTTATTTTTACGCCTCACCAGCAGCTAATTCATGACGAACAAGCAACGCACCGACCTGATTGAACGTCATATCCGCAAGTATCGCTATGCCGATTTGCGCACCCTTGCCTCTCGCTTCGGCAGTTCGCTTTCCACGGTGCGCCGCGCGCTTGATTCGCTGGAAGAAAAAGGTGTCGTGCGTCGTCATCATGGCGGCGCCTCTCTAATCGAAACCGACGAGGTCGCTCAAGAATACGATTTTATTGCCCGCAATCTGCGTAATCCCGACGAGAAATTCGCTATCGCGAGCCTCGTCGCGAAACAGATTCAACCTGGCATGACCGTGATTCTCGATGGCGGCAGCACCACCTATGCAGTCGCGCGCCTGCTGGTGGATAAACGCCTGCAGGTCATCACTAATTCGCTACCAATCGCCAGTCTCTTCAGCGATGTCGGCAGCGTGGAAACTATCGTTATCGGCGGCACCGTCTACAACCGACTTGGCGTCGCCCTTGGACCGATGTGCGAAGAATTTTTCTCCCAAGTGCATGCCGATATCGCCGTGCTGGGCGGCGCCGGTATCACTGAAAGTGGCATCTGGAATCACAACGCCTTAATCGTGGCCGCTCAGCGAAAAATGATAAAAGCCTCCGAACGCTGCGTCTTCGCGTTGGATAAATCGAAGTTCGGCCGCAAAGCACTTAATCTCACGACTTCCTTCACCGAAAGTTTCACGATCATCACCGACACACAACCGCCCCCATTGGTTGCCAAGGCCATTAGTGTCGCGCACGCCAAACTCATCTTGGCCAAATAAGAACACCACCACCACCGACTCCCAAGAGCCCTGCATTCGGATCGGCAGGTCGCCTGCTTGGAGGCACGGGTGATGTGATAATTAGCTTGTGCGCTGACTAGGGCGAGCGAACCCGTGGTCTAAGGGTAATTCAACCCATTTGCCTGTTTCGGACATCCCGATGTCAGGAAACCGTATCGATCTCTCTCCACGAGTTGCGTTCCCACCGACAGCGTTCTTCGTAATTGCGTGGCTAAATCGCGCGTAACCAAGACCCCTCAATGCATTCGCTTACGCGGAGTCAGACAGAATAACCTGAAAGGCTTCGATCTCGATCTGCCTCTGGGGCGCTATATCGCTGTCACTGGATTGAGCGGAGCGGGAAAATCCTCGCTCGTGTTCGATACACTACACGCCGAAGGGCAACGTCGCTACGTCGAGACTTTCAGCGCCTACACCCGGCAGTTTCTCGACCTGCTCGATAAGCCCAAGGTCGATTCCATCGAGAACATCCGCCCCTCGATTGCGATTCAGCAGAGCAACACCGTAAAGACCTCGCGATCTACGGTCGGCACGATGACCGAGCTCACTGACTTTTTCAAAGTATGGTTCAGTCATGTGTCCGCCTGCTTCGATCCGGAAACGGGTGAACCGGTCGAAGACGACACCCCTCACAGCATCTGGGAAAAGACCCAGCAGAGCTATCTAGATCAGACTTTCTTGCTCTGCTTCACAATCACTCGTCCGTCTAAAATAAAATGGGCAGAGATATTCAAGAATCTGCTTCAACAGGGCTATGTCCGCGTGCTGGCCAATGGCCGCATCCACACACTAGCCGAGCTATCAGCGACGCCACCCGAAAAAATCCCCGACACTTTTCATGTCGTGCAGGATCGCATCACCACCTCTGAGAAAAATCGTAGTCGGTTCATCGAAGCAATCGAAGCCGCGATGCACTATGGACAAGGACAGGTTCAGCTTTTCGTTCACCAACAAAACGCTGCGAAAACAGATTCGTTTACCGATGCCGGACGCTTTTCACGCGGGCTGCATTCGCCCAAAACCGGGCGCACTTTCCGAGCCGCGACTCCCGCACTCTTCTCCTTCAACTCCCCGCTCGGCGCTTGTCCGAAATGTCGTGGATTTGGTCGCGTAATCGACATCGACTACCGCCTCGCCCTTCCCGACCAGTCACTCTCCATCGACGAGGGTGTGATCAAATGCTGGGAGAGCGATATCTATGGCGAATCGAAGAAGGATCTGAAGGTATTCACCAAAAAGAACAAGATCCCGACCAATCTCCCCTTCGCGTCACTCACTGAAGAGCAGCGCGATTTTGTCATCTATGGCGAACCCGGTTACGGTGAAGCCAACGATAAGACCTGGCCGGATTATTGGTATGGCGTGAAAGGTTTTTTCGATTGGCTCGAAAAGAACACCTACAAGATGCACGTGCGCGTCTTCCTCTCTCGCTACCGCACTTATAACACCTGCCCAGAATGCGAGGGAACGAGACTCCAGCCTGAAGCGCTCTGCTGGCGCTGGCGGGGCTATTCGCTTCCGCAACTCTATCAACTCCCCGTCGGCGAGTTACTCGACCTAGTCGCGGCTTCCTCTCTTAGAGACGACGATCAGCAAACCACCATCGCCTACGAATCACTCGTCACTCGCTTGCGCTATCTAGATCAAGTGGGCCTTGGCTACCTAACTCTGGATCGCACCTCACGGACGCTGTCCGGCGGCGAAGTCCAGCGTGTGAATCTGACGAGCTGTTTGGGCACATCACTTGTGGATACTCTTTTCGTGCTCGATGAACCCAGCGTCGGGTTGCACCCGCGCGACATCGATCGGTTGATCAGCATCATCCGCACGCTCACCGACACTGGAAACACGGTCGTCGTGGTGGAGCACGACGAGGCGATGATCAAGGCTGCGGATCACATCATCGAGGTCGGTCCCGAACCCGGTTCACGCGGCGGCCATATCGTTTACGAAGGGAGTGTCGCGGGGCTGAATCGTTCGGCGAAAAGCATTACCGGCGCGTATTTCTCCGGACGCGAAAACGTCGAAACTCCCGACATTCGCCGAAAGGTATCGAAGCGGCATCCCTCCCTGCATTTCCGCAACGTCACCAAGCATAACATCGAGAAGCTCTCGTTTCGTATCCCGCTCGGTCGATTCGTTTGTCTCAGCGGCGTTTCGGGATCGGGAAAATCCACGCTCCTCGAAAACGTGATTCATCAGGGACTCAACGCGCATCGAAATCTCATTACCGATGATCCCGCGATGATTGAATCCATTCGCTGCGATCAAGAATTCTCCGAAATCGTGCTGGTGGATCAGTCACCTCTTTCCCGCACCCCAAGATCGAATCCCGCGCTTTACTCCGAAGCATGGGAAGCCATTCGAGTGCTCTTTGCATCCACACCGGAAGCGATGGCCGCGGGCTTCACCCATTCAAGTTTTTCGTTCAACAGTGGCGAAGGCCGTTGTTATCAGTGCCAGGGTCTCGGCTACGAACGCGTGGAGATGCAGTTTCTGTCTGATGTTTATGTGCCCTGCCCCGTCTGCGAAGGACAACGATTCAAACCAGAAGTGCTCGCGATTCGTTGGCAGGGTAAATCCATTGCCGACCTCCTCGCCACGAGTATCACCGATGCGCTCACACTCTTTACCGAGCAACCGGGCATCACGAAAAAACTGCTATCACTCGATTCGGTGGGGCTCGGCTATCTCACCCTGGGACAACCGCTGAACACCTTGTCCGGAGGGGAGTCGCAGCGACTGAAACTCGTGCGTTATCTGAGCAATATCTCCGGTAGCTCTAAGAACTCCAAACTTCAAACTCCGAACTCCGACCAAAGCCCCGCGCTGCTCCTTCTCGATGAGCCCACCACCGGACTCCATCGTCACGATGTAAAACGTCTGCTTTCCGTGCTCCAAGCCCTTGTAAATTGCGGACATAGTTTGGTCGTGATCGAGCACAATCTCGATGTGCTAAAATCGGCAGATTGGATCATCGAAATCGGACCGGAAGCCGGCGCCGGTGGTGGCAAAATAGTCGCCGAAGGCACCCCAGAGGACATCCTCAAAACTTCCACCGAGACAGCCCCTTTCCTCCAACAAGCCATTCACGGAGGTCAACTAGTAGCGAAGGAACCAGAGGAACGTCTCGTCGCGGAATCACAAACGGCCTATGGAGACAAGGTCTCGAAGCAAATCGCACCACGTAATGATGTGCTCACGATCACCGGTGCTCGGGAAAACAATCTTAAAAACATCACGCTCGAGATTCCGCATCATCAATTAACCGTGGTCACCGGAGTATCCGGTTCGGGTAAGTCCACTCTCGCGTTCGATATCGTTTTTGCAGAAGGGCAGCGCCGTTTCATGGAATCGATGTCGCCTTATGCACGGCAATTTGTGGAACAACTCCCGCGACCATCAATTGATCGCTTAACGGGCATCCCACCGACCGTCGCGATTGAGCAACGCGTGACCCGCGGTTCACGCAAGTCAACCGTCGCGACGATTACCGAGATCGCACAATATTTGCGCCTGCTCTACGCACGCATGGGGATTCAACATCATCCTGATACCGATCATCAGGTGGAAGCGCTGTCGCCAACCCAGCTCCGCCGATTGCTGACAAAAGTGCTCGCTACTCCCCAAGCAAAACGAGCCAAGCACCTCTATCTTTGCGCTCCGCTAATTCGTGGACGTAAGGGGCACCATCAACCTATCGCCACGTGGATTGCCAAGCAGGGTTACGAGTTGATGCGCGCCGATGGTCAACTGCTCGCCGCTGAAGCATTCACCAAACTCGATCGTTATCGTGAGCACGACATCGAGGTCGTCGTAGCCGATCTTGGAGGCAGCCAGCTTGCTGGCGCACGAAAGCGCTCCTCTATGAAAGAGCGCGAGCAAGCTCGCAGCCTACCCGAGAACGATGCCAATGAAGCGCTCAAAACCGCGCTACACCTCGGCAAGGGATCGTGTTTTCTGCTGCATCCTAATGGTGAAATTTTGTCGTGGTTTTCCACCACGCGCACCGACATCGAATCAGGCGAGTCTTTCCCTGAGCTCGATCCGAAACATTTTTCGTTCAACTCACCTCGCGGCTGGTGTCCGTCGTGCCGTGGCCACGGGCGAATCTTCCCGTGGATGCTCGAACCGGAAGACAAAAACGCCGATCCGATCCAGCGATTACGCGCCTTCGGAGTCGATAGTGCGGAGAGTGTGTCCGACGCAGGCTCGCCCTGCCCCGATTGTGAAGGCACGCGACTCAATCGAATTTCCCGCGCCGTCAAACTACACCTAAAGGGCAAGCAACCAGCGATATCGTTGCCCGAATTATTGAGCTGCACCTCCGATGAATTACTCACGCGACTCCATCAGCTCTTACTCGATCAACGCGGCAAACTGATCACGCAGGATATCGTGCCTCAAATCGAAGAACGCCTAAAGTTCCTCGATCATGTTGGGCTTGGTTACCTCTCGTTGGATCGGCCGACCGACACACTTTCCGGTGGCGAAGCGCAGCGCATCCGGCTCGCCTCCCAGCTCGGTTCCAATCTATCCGGCGTGCTCTACGTGCTCGACGAGCCCAGCATAGGTCTCCACGCGAAAGACAATGATCGCCTGATTGAAACGCTCCAATCACTACGCGCCAAAGGAAACACTCTGCTCGTCGTCGAACACGATGACGCCTTGATGGAACGGGCGGATCGTATCATCGATCTCGGTCCCGCAGCCGGAGTTCACGGAGGCGAGCTTCTGGCCGAGGGCACACCGACACAAATTAAGCGCAGCGCCAAATCACTGACGGGACTGTTCCTCAAAAAAGGCATCAACCATCCCCTTCGCGGCACTTATCGAGATCTGCCCAAGCGCAGCGCGAAAAAGACTACAAGTAACGATTGGCTCGAACTGAAAGGCGCGAGTTTCCGCAACCTCCGCGACATCACGCTGCGTCTACCACTTGGTCGCCTCATCATGGTCGCAGGGCCGAGCGGTGCGGGTAAGTCCACCCTGTTTCGCGATGTGCTCCACCCCGCCGTCACCCACGCCATCACATCTAAAAAGAACCGCCTCAACGGAAAAGCATTTGTTCGGAATACGAACTTTCAGGAATTCGGCAGCGCGGTGGCGAATGAGCCTTTCACCGAGTTGAGCGGCGCCGCCGGTTTCAAATCCGTGATTGAAGTGGATCAGGCGCCGATCGGAAAAACTCCACGGTCCACTCCCGCGACCTATCTCGGCATCTTCGATCTGATCAGGCAGTTTTTTGCTTCCCTACCTGAATCAAAGATTCGCGGCTACACGGCGACGCGTTTCTCGTTCAATACCGCCCAGGGTCGTTGCGAATCCTGCAAGGGCGCGGGCCGGATCAAACTCGAAATGGCCTTCATGCCGAACACCTTTCTACCCTGCGATGATTGTGGCGGAATGCGTTACGGGCCGGAGCTCGCTGACATTACTTGGAAAGGAAAAACTATCGGCGAGGTCCTGCAGCTCACCTTCGATGAGGCCGTCACATTCTTCGATTTCCATTCGCAACTTTCACAGGTCTTTCAACTGATGGCGGATTGTGGTTTAGGTTATCTCACCCTGGGACAAAGTTCACCCACTTTGTCGGGCGGCGAAGCCCAGCGCTTAAAACTTGTGACAGAGCTCGCGCGAGGTTTGGCGACCTACACCGAGCGCTCGCGAGGTATACAACCGCGTAATCTCTATCTGCTGGAAGAGCCCACGATCGGTCTGCATCTAAGCGACTGTGAGAAGTTAATCCACGTGCTCCATTCACTCGTCGAACAAGGACACACCGTAGTCGTGATTGAGCACCATCTGGATTTGATCGCCGAAGCCGACTATGTGGTCGAGTTGGGCCCGGAAGGTGGCCCCGGAGGCGGCAAGTTACTTTATCAGGGAAACCTAGAAGGTCTCCGAACAGTCAAAGATAGCCCGACTGCGCCCTACCTCCGGAAACTAATCGGTGAATAGACTAAGCCGACTTAACCACACTGCTATCGTGCGCGGCGGCGGCATCACTGATTACTTTAATCAGCTCGGCCATCGAAACCGGTTTCAACAGATAGCGAAACAGAGCTGCTTCATTCACACTGCGTAATAACATTTCCGGCTTCATATAACCAGTGACCAGCACGCGTTGCATGTAGGGATACTCCTCGCGCGCTCTGACGAGGAAACTCATCCCGTTACCACCGGGCATGAGATGATCGGCTATGACCACTTTGAATTCCTTCTTGTGAAGGATAAATTCGGCCTCGCGCACGGAGTTGGCCGTCGTGACCTCAAAGCGGTCTTGCAACGCAGCTTTGAAGACGTCGAGCAAGGGTTGCTCATCGTCAATCAGAAGAATTGCCCCCTTATCGGAGACCTTGGGGTCGGCTTCTTTCATTCACGTAAATACTGTCCGCCAAACAACCCTTGGCAAATCCTATTCGTTCATCAGGGGGAAATTACTCGCGGCTTTTAAGTTGCTAGCCCCTTACCAAAGGCGTTCATATCAGCACACTCTTCCCCTATGGAAACCTACGACTTGCATGCATTAGCACGAAAACGCGCTCTGGATACTGTTGCCGGTGAAGCGCTTTCTTTGGAAAGCCTCACTGCACGAAATGCCGCTGGAAATACTCCGCTGCACTCCGCGGCCAAGTCCGGCGATCTCAAGTCTATCCCGTCCGATCTACTGACCAGCGACTCGCTCTCGATCAAAAACGATTCATGCTACACTCCCCTCCACCACGCAGCCCTGGGTGGCAACCTTGATCAGGTGCCCTCAACATTATTGACGCCCGAGCTGCTCAATATTCGCAGTAATTCCGGATACACCGTCTACCATGTTGCCGCTGCGCATGGGAATTTGCAGCAACTCCCCTCGGACCTCGTGACCAACGAAGTTGCACTCAACTGCAACGATCTCGGCAACAACCTGCTTCACGAAGCCGCCGAAAATGGATTTCTCGCTGAAGTGCCCGCGCAATTTATTACCCGTGAGAATCTTTCGCCCAAAAACATCAGTGGCGAAACCGTCCTGCATGTTGCTGCGTTGAACGGCCACTTAGATCAAATCAAGCCCGAGTTGCTGAGCACCGATAGTTTGCTCGAAATGACCAATTCCGGCGACACCGTCTTCCATGCAGCCGCGATTTCAGGAAACCTCGGGCAGATCCCCGATGAATTTCTGAATCATAACAACCTCGTAGTCTCGAGTAAGTCGGGTTTTACCGCAATTCACGCGGCGGCGGAAACAGGTCAATTGAACGGAATTCCCGTAGATCAGCTGACGATGGATTTGCTGCTCACACGCAATGACAATGGAGACACCCCTCTTCACGCCGCCGCTTACGAGGGACACCTGGACCAAATCCCACTTCCTCTTTTCACCGAAGACTTGCTCAATGTGCGTAATTACGACGGCGTTACTGTCGGCCGGATCGCTGTGACGCAGGGTTTCCGAGAGCAGCTTCCGGTAAACTTGCGGCCTCGGAAAGCGGGCGTGATTCGCAGCTTTTTGCTCGAAAGCGGTATTTCGCGACCACCATTCCCTTAAGCCGGTCGACGTGGGGTAAACGGCTTCCGCCAATTCATTTCCAGAGGTGAATCCGTAAAAAATTCACTTTGCGCTTTTCCCACGCGTCAGCGTGGCGTTCACTGATTTCTTACTCTCTTTACATGAATACTATCATCTCAGCTATCACTGCACGTGAAATTATCGACTCCCGAGGCAATCCCACGGTCGAAGTCGATGTCCACCTCACCGGAGGCGCCCTCGGTCGCGCCGCGGTTCCTTCCGGAGCCAGCACCGGCGAACATGAAGCGATTGAGCTTCGCGATGGCGACAAAGGCCGCTTCCTCGGTAAGGGCGTTCAAAAAGCTGTCGATAATGTCGAAGGCCTCATCGCTCCCGAGCTCCTCGGTCTAGATGCCTGCGATCAACTCACCATCGACAAGACCATGCTCGCGCTTGATGGCACGCCTAACAAAGGCAAACTCGGCGCCAACGCCATGCTCGGTGTCTCCCTTGCCGTCGCTCATGCCGCAGCTAATGCTCTCGGTCTTCCTCTTTACAAATACATCGGTGGCCCCAACGCCAAGGTGCTCCCTGTTCCTATGATGAACGTCATTAACGGTGGTTCGCATTCCGATGCCCCCATCGCGTTTCAGGAATTTATGATCCGCCCTATCGGTGCCGCGTCATTCAGCGAAGCGATTCGCATGGGTGCCGAATGTTTCCACAGCCTCAAGAAAGTGCTTCACGATCGTAACCTCAGCACCGCTGTTGGCGATGAAGGTGGTTTTGCACCGAAGTTCGAAGGCACGGAAGATG
>Ga0105054_10012606_pt1 | contig 10325 bp, 6 predicted proteins | sample BON02_FD_78091 | JGI IMG/M metagenome (GOLD analysis project Ga0105054, IMG submission 78091) | Freshwater microbial communities from Lake Bonney liftoff mats and glacier meltwater in Antarctica - BON-02 (megahit assembly) | ecosystem: Environmental > Aquatic > Freshwater > Ice > Glacier... | reverse complement strand
CGTCAAATGTTGTCGCCAATCAATCACGAAACCTTTCGCATCCGATTGGTAGGGAAACGGTACAACTATTCCGAGTGCTGGCGTAACAACTCCCGCCGAAGATTCCAATTCGACCACCATCGAATCGAATTTAAACGCGATTGCCGTTCGGTCGTTTTTATAGGAAATAACGTCTGACGGATCAGCTAGAACCAATTGAGGAACGCCACAGGATTTCAGCCCTCGATCTTCCTGTATCGCTTCCTGTGGAAAAGTGATAATTTCGTTATCCTGTTTCTTTACGTTCCTACTCACCTTGCTAAATTTTTTAAATCAAATGTACAGTTATTTATTTACAGTTGTGTCCGAAATAGTTCCTGTTGTCGTTGTTCCGATAAAACCATTATTGATATTGAATGAAACATTATCGTTCAAAACGCCTATATTTTGAATGTACCCATTGTTTGAGTTGTTATATACAGCCCCAGCGTTTGACATATTTTGAATACTTCCGATATTTGAATTATTGTAGATGCTATCATCACATGAGTTATCAGAGATGATTCCAACATTTGAATTTCTGCTAATTAACCCGTTGTTAGTGTTCGCTTTAATCGCTCCAAAATTTGAGTTATCGGCGATCTCAAAACCGTTTGCGTTATTAAAAATGCCGTCGGTACTATAATTTCTTTTGATATTTATATTTCCCCAATCGGTTATATTTATATTTGAAAAGACTACATTCCCTCGATCATCCCTCTGCTCCACAACAACTCCTGTCGAGAATATGTATTTAACACAAAAGAATTTATCTTCATAATATGTGTTATCTGTATTAGCTACAACTGTCCAAGCTGCACTTAAAGACTCGTCGCTCGTTGCTGTACCAACAGCCCCAGCGTTATTCGTCCACACTTTACCGCCCCATATAGCTACATTCGTAGCGGCTGGAGTTAATGTCGCTTTCCAAACACCGAGAACACCAGCGGCTGGTGTGTAATAAAGATTCTTAACGATTCTCATTTCTCGAACTCCACAAATGGAAAATTTATTAGGCTTAACAGCCATTATCGAAATGCCGACATCCGTTAATGAATAGATATTTCCAACTTTCAAAGAACTAGTTGAAACAAGTGTAGCAGCGTCAGCATAATTCATTTCACGCGGCTTTAAAATACCCTCTTTCATAACGCTTTCAGGAACTTTCTGCGATTCAAAAATAGGGCTTGGAACTGTGCCGATGTTCGCATCCATATCAAAGAACGATCCCTCCGCGATTGCCGTTGCTGTTACTGTGTACTGATTTATTTGTTTTGTTGCCATTTTATTATTCTTTAGTTATTTTATAGTCACCTTGTGTTGTTACCTTGTAATCACCCTCCGTAGTTGCTTTCGGTGTGCCGTCTGGGTTCAGCGTGTCAATTTCCGAAATAACAGAGCCACCACCATTCAAACAAGCGACTTGAAGCCCCTTATTCAACAATACAAACATTAAATTATATTGGATTAACGGATCAACCGTAATCGCCTGTATTTTCGATATAATTATAGCCATCGACGCATTACCGTATAAATTCATTTGGCTCGGTGTCATTCCCGTTAAGAATGCTGTATCGCCACCAGCAGCGACCGTTAAAACAAACGCATCCCAATCCGCATCAAATGAAGCGTTGCATCCCGAAAACGTTCCGTATGAATCTGTACAGCACATCAAACTCCCGTTGTATGGTGATGCTGGATTATCCTCTGTTACATCACCTCCAAACTGATAAACTTTATCGTTTAATCCTGTGATATTGTTCAATACATCACATTCAGGGCAGCAAATACTTTTAGCGATAACCCCATTTATCAATAGCGTTTCAAGAGCTTCTATATAGTCTAATTCATTGTCCGAAGACGCGACAACCATATCGAATAAATAGTCGATCGGTGAAACACACGTTGGATTTTTCGGGCTTTCGATTCTCGCGATTGCCGTTGCTGTTCCAATGCTTATCATGCCCGTATTTACGCGACATTCAACTAATGCCACATCTGGCGTGGGAAACGTTAACGTTGCTTTTGTTTCGCCTACTGGCGGTGCAAGTGGGTTATTTTGAGCCGTCCAATCCCAAACGCTGCTTATTCGTTTGTTCGGTTCTGTTTCAAATGGACGTACCGAAATCCACCCCCAAACATCCGAAATATTCCATGATCCAACAGCCAACGTGTGACGCGCTCGAATCGTCATAATATCATTTGCCACCCAGCTAGTTTGAGCATCACCCGAACTATCGAAATATTCAAGTGTCGTAGTTACCTCCGCTGTATCTTCGTAGTCTTGAAGTTCAATCGGTGCGCCAAAATAGTCAGCCGTATTCACATCGTCTACCAACTCAACGCGTACACGCATCGAATAACCAGCAACACGTAAATAACGCATCCATTCAGCATTTATTCCGTTGTTAGGTAGAGTACCGTCGAAGAAGTCAATAAATGCATTGTTCTGCGCTATCCAATAACGCCATGATGCCATTAATGACCAAAGTATCTGAGCCTCATATTTTGTTCCAACATCGTTACCCGTTAACGTTGCCGATAACACGTTACGATTAGGATTATCTAAATATTGAGTAATTGGCTCGGTATAATTCACCTGAATTTCACCGTCAACATTTGTAATATAATTCGTTAAATTTATGGTTTTAGAAACAAGATCAAATGTCGTGAAATCTGAATCACGAACTACTTGAACCTTCACATTTAAGGCTGTCCAAATATCATTTTGCTCCAAATCAAACAACGCCCTATAAAGGAAATCGTCTTCCGTGCATCCTTTATATGTTCCTGCTGATGCTCCCGTTAAATCGTTCGCATGATTAAAGAATCCTTGCTCACGTACAGGATAAGGAAGTCCGACAATTGGCGCAAGTTCCAACAAACCTTGCTTCAACGTAAGCGTTACAGAGTTATTGTTATTAGCATCACCGCCAACACTTTCAACAGTTGCCGTAATCGTATATCGTCGAGAAAACAACGACATCGAATCAATTAAACTCGTGAACGCTGCGTTTGGATTAGTTGTGAATCTGACAATTATTTGATTTGCCGTAGCTACGTTCAACGATTCCGCACTCGTTTGTATTTCAGCACCAGCCGTTCCGAATACTTGTGATGTTACAGTAGGCGTTGAGTCAATAAAAAAGTTGCTTAATTGAATGAGATCGCAGTTTCTCGACGGTAAATTCTTCACTAAATCAAGTTCAGGAACTAGCGAGAAATTCACCTCTGCAAGTTCCAAGAAGTTTAAAGTAGGGTGCGTTATTACTGCCGTAACCGTGCAATTCTGTGATGAATCAACCTCTGGTATAATAACACCCGTACTCGTTGTAATCACAACCGATTCAACCGTGAATTCATTTAGCCCCTGGTTGTAACTTTCGTCTCGCCAACCGATATTACCAAGCAATGGAGCAGATCGACCGTACAGGAATGAATTAGGGTTATTATCCTGTGATAATCCTTTAAAATCGTAAAACGGTTTAACGCTCGAATTTATTTCGAACCATGACGGCTCAATAAAATCTGGGTTCTCGAAATTTAACGGAATAGCGTAGGATAACCGCACTTGATAGGCAGCCGTAACAATGGAAGCAAACGACCAATTGTTATTTGCAACATTCGCGAGTCGCTCAAATTCGTATAAAATGTATGATCCTCCAGACTTATTACCTATCTGTACAGGCGTTAATATTGCACCAATAGCCATCGCACCAACGCCCAGTACTTCGAATCTATTAACCTCACCATCAAGTAAAGAATTTTGCGATCCATTTCCGTCATTAAGTGATAAATTATGATAAAATTCAATCGTGTCAGCCTGTGATCGAGTGTTGTTAAATAAGCCGAACACGCTATTTGAACTCGCACCACCTTGCATCGGCATGATTTGACCTATAACCGATGCTGGGAAACTTAATGTAACGGTCATTGTATCACCGTTAATCAATAATATCGTCCGAATTCCTGACAATGTAGTGATCGCACCACCGTTATTTATCTCACCGAATGGAGTAACGCTATCACCAACAACGTAACCCTTTTCAGCCCATAAGCCGCCTAAAATTCTTATCTGGTTAGGGCTTACAATAAGTACCTGCTCATTCGATGAACTTTGAAACTCAAAATTTGTAGAAATATTTACGCTTTCCGTAATGATTTGACCGATGTTAGCCAAGGCAAATCCGTTTCCTGTTGGATGATTTCGCGTTGAATAGTTAACTGGAAGAATCTGAATGCTCATTTGTATTGATTTCTAAGTGATTCCTTTAATTTCTCCAATTCTTCCAACCCTTGCGCGATCTTAGCGTTATTCGCTTTCAATAGTTCCTGCATTTCGGGAGTCACACCTTCTTTATTCTCGCTGATCTCATTCAACAACGGTAACGCGTCAACTGCGATCTGCTCAACTGACTGCGCGGAAAGCATTATTTTAGTCTGTAATTCAAGTAATTTATCCAGCATTTATCACAGTTGTTGACTCGTTAATAGCTAATTTCTTTTTCTCGTAATCAATGGACGACATATTTCTGTGATCGCTCCACGCTATACGGGTGACCTTAACTACATCTCCATTGTCCAAATTTACGTAATTATTCCCAAGAAAATTGAAAAATTCGTTTTCCGTCAACTCTAAAGGCATATTATTTTTTATCGTCTTTTGGTTATTCTGAATATATTTTGCAGTCCAATAATTCTGAGCGATCACATCGCAACCAATAAACGCATTTTGATTCTCTACCAAATTTGATCCATTCATGTATAACAGCTTCGTTACTCCGAAATATTGCTCACTTATTTGTAGCTTATCTTTTCGCTCTTCAACTTTCGCAGCCAAATTCGTTCCGCAAAATAAATCAATCGCTTTGGCATAAACTTTCGCAGTTTTCTCGGCAAACGTTAAGGTTCCCTTCCGTGTTCCGCGAGCGATTGGAATATTCGCACCCTTGTATTTATTTATGCGCTCGTAGCTTATTCCCGTGGAGTTCTGAATAACCGAAGCCGACTCGAATAATGTTTTCTTCGAATCATCGTAAGTATTCGTGTCCGATGGATCGACCTCGTAGGTGATCACTAATCGGTTAAATATTTCGTCCGAATTTATCGTAGTTTCGTCCTCCAAATCACCCTGTAAATTAAACGCTTCGGACATCTGACTGCTCGCTTGCTGCTCGTAATAAGACTCCAACTCTAAGCGAACAACGTCGTTTGCTTCGATTCTTAATTCACCGTTGAAATTATCTTCAATTAGCTTAATCGCACGCCCTAATGTGTTAATCGCAGGATCACGAACCGAAGGATAGCCCTCCGTATAAGCAAGCGATAACGGTTGGAATAGTTCCTTCCAGAAAGACGGGTCTTTAGCGCGTAACGGTACAGGAAGTATAACCGCATCAATTATACCGTCAAGCAACGTCGATTGAAACGTATAACCTAAATGCTGACAGCCCTTTTCGATTAATTTCTTTAATTTTATCCCTTTGAATTGGCGTACTTTCGGGAAGATGATATTTAAAATTTCCGTTGTTAATTTAATTAGCGCGATAATAATGAAGATAGTATAGGCAATTCGGGCTACCAACTTAATTGAAGCCATGATTATAGCACCCCAATTAGGTGATGGAACAGGCAAACCAACGGGAATAGAAGCCTGAACAACGTCAGCGATACCCTCAGATATTTCCTGTATAGACTTCCCAAGTTCCTGAGAAAGCGAAAACGTGGCTAATCCTAATGAAATATAGTAGAGAATAGACTCCTGCGGAACAATGATGTAATCGACATCGTGGAAATCGTCGGTGATCCAGTTTATTTGACCGAACGAAAGCCCCTCCGCGTTGTCATAGAAATTATCCTTCCCTTTATATTTTATTAATTTAGCATCGATTGACCTACTGCGCGTAACAGTTGAAGGGTCGGTAAAATCCAACATATATTGCACCGTAAGATTATTTTGATACGTGATTGAATAAGGCATGCCAACGTAATCACCGTACACACTCCTGTACGTTTTTATCGCGTCGAAATCTTCCATAACGAACCGCAAAGAATCCACGCTTAACTCTAAAGTTCCCGAAGACCGAGCCGTGAAATCCGCTACGTATTCGATCTCGTTTCGATTGGTAGGATTGCAAGGTGTTCCGTTTAACAAATGTTGAATTTCTGCCATTATTTCGCTGTATATCTATCAATGAATTGATCACCTCCCTTGTTCTTCGTTACGCTGAAACTTGGAATGACACGCGCCAATCCATCCCAATTCATTTCGTATTTCGTCTGCAATTTATTCATGTCACCGCGCATATCTTGTAGCGATTGATTGATTATCATCATGTCGAATGAGTTGCCGACTTTATCTTGTGATTTACTCACTAGTTCACCCATTCCGATCTGATCGAATCTATTTAAAAGGTTCATTGATTTACTCGCTGTCGTAACCTTATCGCCTTGCTCCAAATACTTGAATCTCGCACCGCCACCCGACCCGAAATCTTTTATATTACCTTTTTTGTCGGTGATTATTTCCGCGCCTATTTCATCGACAACCGCCCAACCTTTTGGCGCGTTATCCGTACCTTTTTCAAAGAAATTCATATTTCCCAGAATCCCAGCCAAAACCTGCGTTGTTGTTAACGTTGTTGCGAGTGCTTCTGCTGGCGTTTGCCCCTCTTCGAGCGATGCGGTGAAGGTTTTTATCCCAGCCGAAATCATTTCAATATTCTGCTTGACCTTCTCTAGTCGCGCCTGTTCTGCTTGCGCTTCTCGCTGTAGTTCGATCATTTCGGTAATCGACTGTTGAGCCGTTATATTTCCATTCGCTGCCAACGACTCGAAATAGTCTTGTTGCGACTTCGCAGCGTCCTCTTCGCGTTTTAACTCTAGTATTCGCGCGTCGATCTGATCCTTTAGAACGTCTGTTAGGGCTTCTTGGAAGTTCTTGTAAATTTCATACATCTCTTCCGTCGAATCTTTTTCTAACTCAATCATATCTTCCGACGATTCCTGAGATAACTCTAATCGTTTAGCTGATATTTCAAGCTCGATGTCAAGCGTATCTCTACCGTAAAATTCAAGGATTCTTTTACGTTCTAAAAGTGCTTCAAGTTCAGCAATTATTCTTTGATCTTGGGCTTGTTCCGTTGTCATTGTGATTAATCGCTCCGAGTCATTGATAAATATAAACTTCTTCGTTAACGCTTCTTGTATCGCATCGTTTTCTAATGAAATTTCTTCATCTTCAATTTCTTCCAGAGATTTACCTTTATTCAATATTTCATCTATTGAATTACTTAAATCTTTATACGCTTTCGTTTCTTCTTTAATAGCATTTACTCTCGCGTCCGTGCCTGATCCAGCATCTAATTCAGCTATCTTTAAATCAACAACAGATTGTGAGGTAGAGGTCAAAGCACTTTTATATACATCTAGTCTTGCTGTCGCATTCGCAATGTTAGCCCCGTGAAGAGTTACGGCAGCATCTAGTAAGGCTATTTTAACAGCCATTTCCCCACCAAGTATTCCTGCGCCCGAAGCGAATCCACGCGCGGCTGTTTCGCCAAAATTATTATCAAAAAACTCTTTTCGTTTTGCGATGGCTTCCGCCTTTAATCTCAAACTTTCATCCTTCGCATTTCTTTGGAATTTAATGTCTCCCTTCAATTGGTTCTCTCGCGCTTCTGTTACTGCTTTAATTTGTTTCGCTTCTTCCGTTGCGCTTAATTTTAATAATTTTATTCTGTTTATTTCATCTTGATACCTTTGAGCGTTAGCGTCTTCAATACCTTGCGCGATCTTACCGCCTTTGGTTTGCGCTGCGTTATATCTTAATTGAAAGTGTTCTGCCTGTTGCGTTCCGCTTGCAACCTTCCACCAAGCCATTGCCAATTCAATCAAGCCTTGAATAGCAATTGCGACACCCATCCCTTTAAGAGCCGATCCAAATTTACTCGCTTTAGATGCTGAATCACCAGCAGCGTCTCCAGCTTTTTTCGTCGCGTCAGCCGTTGCAAGTAGTGCCGCTTTGTTTTTAAATAAATTCCGGGTCCAGTCGAGAACTCCAGAGTTCAAAATCTTTTGACGTGCCGCATAAATAGCTAAAAATACCAACACTTTACTGCCAACCTTAACAATAGCCCCCATATTTTCTACGAGAAACTTAATAGTTTCTTTTAACTTGTAAGCAAATCCAGAAGCTTGATTAAACGCGATCAACTGCTCCTGTATTTTCTTTGTCGCCTTGGCTAATGTTGCCGAGAGCGTATCGTTTTTTAAGTCAAACTCATCCGCTGCCGAAGTACCATCATCCAACGCTTTCGTGTGCAAATTCTGTAATTCCGTTAACCTATCAACGTTATTCGTTAAAACACCTACTATTCCAGATGCTCGAGCCGACGTAATGCCGTACGATTCGAGCATGTCAGTAAGCGCAAATAACCCCTTTTCACTGCTTTTCGCCCCAACCGCAACCGCTTTCAACGCTTCGATAGGCGATTCCTCCGCGATCTTCTTGAACGCTTCTGGTGTCATTCCAGCGATCTTCGAGAAACGTTCGAAGTCTTTAGCTAAACTAGGCAAAACATTCTGAATCGTTGTCGCTGCGATCTCAATACTTTGCCCAGATTCATCGAACAAAGCACCCAACGCGCCAGCATCCTCAAGGCTCAAAACGTCAGATAATCCGATCATTCTATTCGTGAAATCAAGAATAGCGGGCGCACTAGCCTTTGAATTCGCAGCAAGTTCGTTTATTCCAGACCCTACCTTCGTGATCCCTACACCGATACCGAACTCCTTTTCCAACCCAAATTGGCTCGAAATTTTACCTAAACTCGTTGCGATTTCGTCGGCAGTACCTTCTAGATCATCCCCTAAGGCCACGAACACGACATCCGCTGCCTTTGCGAAATCAACAACGTCCTTCGTTCCTGTGATATTTAACCGCCCAGCCGCAACAGCCAAATCTTGCAAGTTAGTTATTGAAGTCTTCGTGTCTAATTTTAATAGTTCAGCAGAAACGAATGTCGCATCCTTTGAGGATAGTCCAGTTGTTTTTCTAATATCAGCGATTTTCTCGTCGTATTCGGCAAGCACCTTAATGCCCTCACGCGCGGCAAATCCAATACCTATTGAAATTCCAACTTTCGAAAGTGCGGAACTCGCTGCCGTCCACGCTTTACCGTAGCGTCCAACATCACGACGACCATCACGCGCTGCATCATTTACCTTTCTTAGTGAGTTATCTAGCCTGTCAAATTCTCGCTTTGCTGCTCGCGCCTGTCGTGACCCAACGCCGTGCTGAGCCGCTAATCGCTTTAATTCGGCTTGTGCCTTATTTGTAGCTGCCGTTAACTGCTTATACGCGTTCGCTTCGTCAAGGATCGTTTGTTTTGCCTTGTCAGCTACTTTATTCGCTTTCTCCTTTGCCGCGATTTCGCGCTTAGTTAACGCTACTTGACGCTCGGCTTCTTTGTTGATTTGAATCTTACCGCGTAATTCAGCTTGTGAAAGTCGCTCATTCGTAATTTTAATCTTCGCAAGTTTATCCTCGTTAAGTAGCTTATCGCGGATCAATTTCTCAGAAGCAATATCAGCTTGATTGATTTCCTTAATGCCCTTCGATGTCTTATCGAGCAACGGGTTAATCTTCGAACTTAACGTCGCAGCCATAGAAACGAAACCCTTGTCCATCTTCTCTAATGAAGCCGTTAAAGCGTCAAGGTCGAGCCGAATCGAGTTAATCGGATCGCCCTGAATTAAGTCACTTTTTTTTATTCCTTCTGCCATATTCGTCCATTAAATCACGGAATTCCGTTACTGTAATTATTTTTTTATCGATCCATGACGGCATCTGTGTACGCAGCCACGCGAGTGATTCGTCAATTGTCATTCCTTTAAATCCCTTAGGATCAGCTTTGGCGAGGTTAATCGTTTCAATATTTATTTGATTGATGTACATCTTATCTCCTGTTTCGATGTAAAGCAATCTCAATTTCGTTAGTGCGATTTTTATTTTTAAGTAAATAATCATATCTTCTCGCAAATCGTAGCGATCAATATATTGATCCTGCAAATCTTCGAATCGTTCAAAATCTAAACAGGTTGAAACAGCATCGAAATTCATGAACCTTAGATTTCCGTTCTGACATTGATCCCAATTGTACAACGGCATTTGACTAATTTCCGAATAATACCTTACGGACGGCTTCGATGTATTTCCCTTTGATTTCTTCCTTAAGAAGTTTAATATTCTCACCGGTTAAATTTAATATTCGTTCACTATACCAATCCTGATCCTGCATCTTCCT
>Ga0105054_10012599_pt1 | contig 10330 bp, 13 predicted proteins | sample BON02_FD_78091 | JGI IMG/M metagenome (GOLD analysis project Ga0105054, IMG submission 78091) | Freshwater microbial communities from Lake Bonney liftoff mats and glacier meltwater in Antarctica - BON-02 (megahit assembly) | ecosystem: Environmental > Aquatic > Freshwater > Ice > Glacier... | reverse complement strand
TCACCATCCGGCTCGGTCCCATCCTGACGTACCGAGGTACTGCGAACGAATGGGCCTCGCAGCGATCGCACGACGGTGCTGGCGACGTGTTCGGCGTGATTGACGACGTATGCCAGACGCTGCGAAGCGAAGCGACGGGTGGGGAATCGACAAACAGCGTCTCTACAACGCCGTGTTCGGACTCGGCCAGAACGTCGAGTAACACGCCTTCAGCAAAGGGCTTGTCGCGGTGCAACAACTCCCCGGAGGCAAGCGCGTCGAGTTCGCTGTGGGTGACTGAGGCACCGGAATCCCCGGTTCGCTCGCAACGGCCGAGCACTCGTACGCCAGCGACGCCAAGGCGATCATGGCTGCGATCGAGACAGACGCCAGCCGAATGAAAGCGACCGAACCATGGCGAGGCGCCGGGCTCCCAGGTCTGCTCGAAGCGGTCTGCGGGCCGAGCATGCGCGGGCACTTGCTCGTCCAGTCCGGGGCCTCCCGTGTCACGTATCAGCATGAGCCAAACGGCTCGGCGCCGAGACGCTCAACTGTGGATCCCCGCTTCCGCTGGCCTGGTACGTTCGTGTTCTCGACCCTGAGGACTAGCGGAAGATGATGGCGATGACGACCGTGGTGACACCGACTCGGATGACCCGTTGTGAACTCGTCCGCGACCTCTTGGCCGAAGTCCCGGCGGAAATAGTGGACGAGATTCGGCTCGTGTTTGATTCCGACCAGTCTCCAACGACCTCCTTCGTCGACGAGCTTGTTCGACAACTGCTCGCCGAGAACCGCGCCCGACGAGTCGTGTGCGAGCGCGCCGACGCGTACACAATCGAACTCGCTGAGCTTGCGGCGCGCCGCTACCAGGTCGCCGAACGTCTCACGTTCGAATAGACCCCACCAAACGCGGACGCAAGTCGAACCCCGAGACGATTTCCGCTCCAAGGTCGAACGCGGTCGATCATTCAGGCCGTCTCAACTGCCGATCGTTGAACGGACGATCCACCAATGCGCGGCGCTGGTCAGGTGGTCTGATCATGCCCGTCTCACATAGGTGGTACCCGACCAATCTCAGTGATGGGGGGCTATTCACTACACGGTTGGCCGTGCCAGATGGTGCTCAAGGCTGCCCGATGCTCGCGATCCAGCTCTCACATGGCAATCGCGCAGTGCCGGCTGGAGGGTCACCGTTCGACCGTGTCCACCGCACACAACGCTGGCTCCGAATCAAGGCTTTGAGCTACGCGACAACGGGAGCCAACTCCTGTCGAAGACGGTCACTCGTGAGGGAACGAACGGCCCGGCGGGAGCGCGTGCGGATGGTGTTGGCGGCCCACCCGTCGAACTCGGGAACTTCTTTGCGGTCGGTGCCCGCAGCGATGTGAGCGAGGATGCGTTGAGTGGTCTTGGAGATCGATCGCTGTGTGACGAGGTCTGCGATCAGTTCCTCGACGTGGCGACGTTGCGCGGCCTGAACGGCAACGTCCTCGGGCATTGGGAGTGCGCTCGGGATTTGCTCGGCGTCGGCGAACTGGACTTCGCCGGCACCGGCGGTGCGGCACCGGAGGTGGCGGCGCAGTGCGTTGCGTTCGATGATCTCGCGCAGACAGCTGCTCGTCGTGGAATAGCAGGTGACGATTGCCTCGTACAGGTGGCCGGCGAATCCATCCCAGTCGCCTCCTTTGTTGTCTTGTTTGTCTGCGAAGCGTTGCAGAAGTGCGACGGTGACAGCTTGGGCGGCGTCGGTGTCGCCCTGCTTGGCGAGATCGACCAGCACCGCAAGGACAGGGTGCGACACGGTGCGGTCGAGGTCTCGCATCTGCTCGTACAGGGTGTCGATGTCAGTGGCCGAGCGGAGATGTTCGCTCCATCGCTTCAGGCTGTCGGAGTGTCGTAGTCGGCGGCGCAGTGTGTAGTCGAGGTCGGTGGTGATGTGTTGGAGGTTCATGCCTCCACCTCACGGATCGGGTGTCGGCATCCCCGTGGGCTGAGGCGTCGTTCAGGCCGTCGTGTTCGAAAGAATTCTTGGGTTTTCTCGCACGACGGTTGACCCGACCTGACACACGATTGGGCCGGTGAGTAGGAGTGATCGTGCGCAAAGGCCGGGCCGGCTGGCTTGCACTTGTTTGTCGCGTCAGCCGATGGCGGGGGCCTTTACACGTGCATGAACCCAGAACAGCAACGCGCTCGACAGCTCGTCGGGTTGTCCGACGGTGAGCGGCTGATGGTCGCATTGACGGTCGCGGCGTTCGGGATCGGCTGGTCGGTCATAGCCGGCGCGTGGATTGCTGCGGCGGCGGTTGGGGAGCGACTTGGCGTGTCGGGCCAGCCCGCGATCGAGGCCATCTTCCGACTCCCGAGAACTCCGCGCGATCCGGCTGCGGCGTGGCCGGAACCGGCTGCGTCGCTGCTACCGGGTCCGCTCATCTACTGGCCCGCAACACTCATCGCGGCATCACCGTTCCTGGTCGGTGTGTGGCTGTGGCGTCGACACCGGAACCGTCGCACCATTGGTCTCGACGTTCGTCATCGTCTCGGCGTCGACGCCGAAGCACACTTCGCCTCGCGGGCCGATCTCGCCCCGTTGATTGTGGACGCGGCGACACCTGGCCGGTTCCTTCTCGGCACGGTGAACGACGACCTCGTCGCCACCGAGTCCCCGATGACCCGGCCGACCTCGGTGCAGCGCCGACCGAAGCACCCCTCGTATCGACCGGCGCGTGGGTCGGTGCTGCTGGTGGGCCCGTCGCAGTGCGGCAAGTCGACATGCGCGATCACCGGGATGTTGGAATGGGACGGCCCGATCGCGGCGTCGTCGGTGAAAACCGACCTGATCGACGAGACGTTCGGATGGCGTTCCACCCTCGGCGAATGCAGGGTGTTCGACCCGACCGCGGTGACCGGTCTGCCGAGGGCGTCATGGTCGCCGCTGCGCGGTGCCCGCAGCGTCGACGGCGCACAGGCAGCAGGTCGTGCGCTTGTCGATTGTGCTCCGCGTTCAGGTGTCGACGGTGGCGACTTCTGGTATCAGCTCGCCGAGATCGTGATCGCCAGCTACCTGTGGGTGGCAAGCACCCACGGCCTCGGCATGCGTGACGTCGTGCGTTGGATCTTCACCCAGGACGCACCGAGCGATGTCGGCCCTGGCGAAGTGCAGCCGTTGTTGCTGATGTCGTTGGCGTCGCCGGATCCGTTCGTCGCCGAGCAGGCAGCGACCACTTCGGAAATGCTCGAAGGTGTGTGGCGGCTCGAGGAGCGGATGCGTTCGTCGATCTTCGCCACCGCGCAGGCTGCGGTGTGGCCGTGGACGAACCCGAACGTCGTCGGCTCGTCGGAAGGCTGCGACCTCACGCTCGACTGGCTGCTGTCGGGCAACAACACCCTGTACGCCTCCGCACCGTTGAGGTCCGCCCGGCGCCTCGCCCCAGCGATCGGGGGGCTCATCGGCGACCTGCTCGACCAGGTCGCCCAACGTGTCGCCGCCACCGGTCGACCGCTCGATCCGCCGTTGCTGTTGGTCCTCGACGAGGTCGGCAACACACCCCTGCGGGAGTTGCCCGAGTTGGTGTCGACACTGGCCGGGTTGGGGGTGCAGATCCTCACCATCTGGCAATCGACCGCGCAGGTGAAAGCGGCCTACAAGGACCAGGCCGGAACGATCATCGCGAACCACCGCACGAAGGTTTTCTTCTCCGGGATCTCCGATCCGGACACGTTCGAGTTGGCGATGCGTCTCGTCGGTGACGAACAGGTCGTGTCGCGTATGGCGTCGAGAGAACTCGGTCTCGGCGAACGCTCACACCACAAGTCGGTGCAGGAATCGACGATCACGACCTCCATGGTCCCCGGCCACGTGCTGCGCCAGCAACCGTCCGGAACCGCGTTGCTGATCCACGGGACGATCCCGCCGGCACATCTGCGCACCCGTTCCCACCTCGAAGACCCGGTGCTGTTCGAACGCGCCAGCTTGCCGCTCCCGATCCCTCGCGGCCACTCAGCAACACCGCTGACAGCTGCGTCATCCACCAACCACTGATCCGAACAGGAGACAACCATGCCAATCCACACCGACAACGCCCAACAGGGCCCTCACGGTGCGACGCCCATGCCCGGCCCGTACCTCTGCGTACCCGGTGAGCAGCTTCCCAACGGTTGGCGACAGACCACACCCGCCCCAGACAGCAACACGTGCCTCGCGTTCGACCCTCGCCACCACACCGTGGTCCACAGCTTCGAAGGACAACCAGACGACCATCTCGCCGAGATCACCGCGCGGGCGGGCTTCGAACGCTTCGAGGTGCCCAGATCATCAGCCGGATTCTTCGCCCGTACTCGCAACACCACGCAACACCCCGGTCCGGCAATCACGCGGAGAGAAGTGGGGATGAGCAGATGAACCGCACCGATCTCTTCACCCACATCGCGATCGACATGATCGACCCGGTGACGCTCAACGAGTTCGTGTCAACAGTGCGCCACTCCGGGCCGATCGCCGCAGCGCCGCTCATCATCGAGTCGTTCTACGACCACATCGTCACACCCCGCTACGAACTGATCCCCACCGAGTCAGGTGTGATCGGCCGGACGCTGTCGGGGGCGACGGCGGAGATGACCTGGATCGAGATTGCCACGCTGCTCGCCAACGCCGCAACCCCCGAACGCGTCGACGCGCTTGGTGGCGAAATCGCACCCGCTGGCTCGGAGCATTCCACTTGCGGCGACTACCGGCCCACCATGCGAGCATTGGAGGACTACGTGCATGCCGCCGCGGTCGCCGGTGGGCTCATCGATCCGCCGACGCGCGACGACCTCGACAACGGGTTCGACCTTCAGCTCCGCTCCAACCGGCATCGGACCAAACTTCTCATCAACGATGTCGAACTTCTCGACGTGCGCCCACAACAGTTCACCGCCCATGTAGGTGTGCGCTCCCATCAGGATCCTCGCACTCGCGTCGAGGCGGCCGGGTTCGAGGCCATGGTCGTGTTCGTCCCGCACGGGGAGTCCAACACACCCAAGGCTGCATCCGCAGCTGACCGGGTCGGTGTGGAACGGCTCGATCCCAACGGCGACGTCGGAGCCCGGTGGGTGTTGCAGATCGACGGCTACGACACCGTTGCCATCGAGGCCTTGCCCGACTCAGGGGTTCGAGTCGCCGTCTACGACTCGAACCCCGACGAGAGGTTTCTGCGCTTCGACAAGAGCTTCCCGATCGAGCCTCGACCGTCGCCAGCCGAGCATCGTTTTGCCAAACTCAGCTTCCCCCGTCAGGGACGAGCCCTGTGATGAGGGGCCGACCCGAACACGACACCCACGAACTCGGCTCGCTGCTCGACGAATGCGAATCGCACAACGACTGGAACGTCTTGCGATCCGCGTGCCCGACGAACTGACGGACACACGCTCGGACTCCAAGCACCTTCAACAACAGGTCGACGCAGCACAGCGCCGACTCGGTGACGTGTTCGCCCATGACGACGAACTGCGCCGCCTGGACGTCGACCTCGCCGACTTGAACGACCAACTCACCGCGCGGGATGACCCGCCCGCCACTCACGATCGCTCGGATGGTCGCTGCAGATGAGCCGCTGAGTTGTCCCGTTCGCCAATCAGCCCTGCCTTTACACAGGTGTGTACCGAATAGTCGCCTCTTTCTCCGCCGCCATCGTCCTCGCCGCCTGCGCTGTGGCCGGCGGTCGCCCGCCGACAGCCGACTCCACCGTGCCCTCCACCATCACTCCGATCGTCGCAGTGGCTTCGACGGAACCAGTGAGGGACACGAGTCCAGCGACCACGGTTGCGTCGGCGACAACGCCGACCACCAATGTGCTCGCTCAAAGCGCAGCGTCCACGACACCAGCGGCGGTCGCAGAAGCTCCTCGAGCGGCACGACCCGTTCCACCGCTGCCGGCCGACCTCGTCAGCCAACCATCGGCGTTGCCCTCCGATCCGGTCGTCGTCCCCTCTGACGAACCGCCGGTGGACTCAGCTGCACCCTCGGATGAGACGGTGGCAATCGGGTGGGTCGTCGAGATGACGACGTACCGAGCCGACGAGCCAATCCAGGAACGCCGAGCGCGACTGGCCGTCTACACCGACGCTGTGTCGCTGACAAACGGGCCACCTCCCTTCGACGTCATCGCTTCAGCAGCGGAAGCGATGTGGCCGACCGGCGCCACGGTCAGCAGCGCAGCGGGCGGGATCGTCGTGGTCGAGGTGAGCCTCAAGCAGACCCCGGAGTCAGGCGCCCGAGCCGCACCAGCGTTGGTCACGGTCGAGGTGACGATCACCGACGGACGAGTCATCGGCTGGAAGGTGCTCCCATGAAGTCAGTCGCCGCTGCGGTCGGGGTCGTGTTGGCGGCGTTGGTCGCCTCATTCGTCCTCGTGGTACTGGTCGTCACTGGCGCGGGAGGAGACGGGCGCTTGGCTGCGGCCGCATGCGCCACCGATGCCAACCTCACGCCGATCCTCGCAACGATCCTGACGATCGAATCAGGTGGTGACTACGCCGCCGAAGCAGCCGGATCGACTGCTTCGGGGGCCTACCAATTCATCGACGGAACCTGGGACAACTACGGCGGCTACACCCGGGCCGTCCAGGCACCGCCCGAGCAGCAGGACCAGAAGGCCGCCGAAATGGTGCGCACCGTGCTTGCCGAACACGACAACAGCGTCGCCGCCGTCCCGGTCGTCTGGTACCTCGGACACCTCCCCGACGACGATGCGACCGAATGGGACACCATCCCCGTGCCCGGCGCCGGCAATGTGCTCACCCCACGCGAGTACCAAACGAAGTGGATGGCGGAGTACGAGACGCAGTCGACAGCGGCCGACACCATCACCTGTACGAGCACCATCGGCACCTTCGGCGACCTGCCATCGAGCCTCGACTGCTCCACGATCCGATGGGGCGGCTACCCGAACGGCGACATCCCCGAATCGGCGATGCGGTACCGCCCCCACTCCGGCTACCTCCACCCCGGAGCATCCGCCACGTACGACGAACTGTACGCCGCAGCCCAAGCCGCCGGCCTCGACCTCCGCGGCTCCGGCTACCGGCCCGCATCCGCCGGAGGAAACACCGCAGGCAAGTCGTGCCACGGCCTCGGCCTCGCGATCGACATCAGCGTCCTCGTCATCGGCAGCCGCTACCGCACCGCCGACGACGCCTTCGCAAGCGCCGAGTTCACCTGGCTCTGCAACAACGCCCAAGCATTCGGATGGATCACACCCCGCTGGGCGATTCCCGAAGGGATGGTCTGTGGCAGCGTCATCGGCACCGGAAATGGCGGCAACGTCGGCGACCGCTGCTGCTTCCTTGAGCCTTGGCACCTCGAGGCTGCCGGAACCGTATCCGCGCACTCTGACTTCGTTCCGTAGCCCCAACCGGCTTCACGATGGTGTCAGATTCTCTGACGATGTGCCGGTGCAGTCGGGGGTGCTCGGCCTTGCACGACGAGTACATGCCGGCGCTTCCGTGCAGGACTCTCGACCGGCTGCGGCTCACAGGGCCTAATCGGTTACGGCACAGAGACCGGGAACGCAAGAGGAAACCGGTCAAGGGATGCGATGCTGGAATCATGGCGCTCGACCTTGACGCTTCTAGACCACTGCGTGGCATCGACAGCCGACGAGATCTGGTGCATGCCATCGTCAGATGTCATCCCAGCGACGAGTCGGAATGGCTCGAATGGAAGACCGACCCCGACCTGAAAACGAAGGCAGGCTGCTTCCACCTCGCCAAGGCGATCCTGGGTATGGCGAACCGCCCGGTTGAGGTCGCCGCTCGTGCGTGCGGCGGCTATGGCTACGTCGTCCTCGGGGTCGAACCGGAGAACCTTGCCGGAGTCGAAATGCCCGACCCGGCCGAGTGGATTGAACGCGTCGAGGTGTACCTCAAGGGTCAGGTGGGGCCCTCGTGGGAATGGATGATCGTACCCGTCGACGGCAATGACGTCCTTGTAGTGACCGTCGATCCACCGCAGGATGGCGACTCTCCCTGGCCGCTCCGAAAGGAACTCGACACGTACCGGTCCGGGACCTTGTTTGTTCGAAAGCCGGGCAAGACCGAGCCGGCGCTGGCAGAGGATGTGGATGCTCTCGGGCGCCGCCTGCTCGCTGGCGGCAGCCAGCTTCCACAGTTGCTCGTCGAAGTCGTCGGCGACCTCCCGATCCCGTGGCTTGCCGGAGCAGAGGCTCGCGAGAACGTCGCCGGATGGGTCCAGAGTGAACGAGAGCGACACCTCGAGGCCGCCAAGGCCGTCGAGGACCAGCGGAATAGGCCCGCGCGGACGCTCGAAGCTGCGGACCGCCTCGACACGTTTGGACCTGGAGGCGGCTTTCTCGCGGAGCAGCTGAAATGGCAGAAGGCCGTCGAGGAGACGCAGAACCTATTTCGGGCGAACGCGCTGGCACAGTTCCAAGACACGCCGGATAGGCGGACGCTGGAGGAGTACACCGCCGAACTCGATGCATGGGCCGACGAACTCGGCGAACCCGCGTTGAACGACCTGCTTCGTCGCTACTGCGATGCTGGGCACGGACTCGTCCACCTCCGGGTCGCCAACAACTCGACCCAATACCTCCCCGGCGTCGAGGTCCGGCTCCACATATCCTTTGAGCTGGCCGAGGGCTTCGATGACGTGCCGGACGGCGATCGCCTACCGAATGCCCCTTGGGCCTACGGTAAGGCGAAGCCGAATCCCTTGAGCCGTAGGTCGCTCCTAGCTGGGATGTCCGGGTCGATCGTGCCGAACTTCGGCGACTACGGCCGAGATCACCTACGGGACACCACAATCGAGGACGGGTCGATCAGAGTTGTACTCGCCGCCGGTGACCTGCGGCCGACCGCGGAGTACGACGGCGACGACTTCTACATCTTCCTACCGATCCGACCTGCGGATGGGCTGCTGCACGCGACCTGGACTGCGACGGTTCAGAACCGAGACGGAATCATCGACGGACACCTGACGATCCCGGTCCGGGAGGAACCAATTGATGTCAGCGAGGTCCTGTCGAACTGAATTCATGGGCCATCGACAGCGGCGATGGTCTGACCTCGGATGCGGGCAGTGCCTTTGCATACCCGGTCCATTCTGGGCGCGTCGACGCCGGCTGGAGGGCGTGTGGACGATTGGCTCTTCGGGCCAGTCCGTGACGGGCAGCGCGGTGCTGAGGCACGTGTCGACAGGCTTGCGCCTCGCGTGTCCCCGGTCATGGAGCGACGCTCCGTACGATCGGGTGGATGGACGAGAACCGCTCGAAGCTCGCCAAGGCGCTGTCTGACTTCTGGTACGGCGGAGCTGGACCGAGTCACGGAGAGTTGGAGCGTGTCTTCGATGACTTCGACCTCGCGGTAGAGGAGGGCAGTAAACGGGATCGCGTGCGGGCAGCGATTCAGCTTGCTACGGAGGCTGTCCTGCCCCGTCTCCTGGCAGGCCTTGTCGACTTGTTGAACCAGCTGGGCCTCCTGGTCGGGCCTCAATCGGACGCGGCGGCGGTCTCACGGCTCCAGAAGCGCCTTCGGCCTTACAACCTCCAGATAGTGGAGGACGGCGAGTTAGTTGGCGGCACCCGTCTCGGAATCGAGCCTGAGGTCCTGATCGACGTTCCAGCGCTACGGGAACACATTCAACGGATCCACGTGGCGTTGGAGACCGATGACAGCGCGCTGATGTTGGGAAGTTCGAAGGAGCTGCTGGAGTCCACCTCGAAGCTGGTGCTAGCGGAAGTCGGCGAGGATCCTCCGTCGAAGTTCCCTGGGCTGCTCGGGAGGGCGCTGGAGGTGCTCGGACTGCACCCGAAGGCAGTCGTCGGCGACGACGACGTGGTTGCCGCCACCCGAAGGATCCTCGGCGGTCTCCAGCAGATCGGACTGGGCGTGAACGAACTCCGCAACGACCACGGGACAGGCCACGGGCGCGCTGACGGCGTGAAGCTCGGGCTGCGTCAGGCGCGACTGGCGGCAGGGTCTGCGGTCGTGCTTGCAAGCGTAATGACCGACACCCTTGAGGACCCGGGCGCCCCCTGGCGCAGAAACACGTGATCCGTGGGCCCAAGGACCTAGCCGTCTGGAATGTCCGCGGACTCGGACCCTTGCTCAACATCGCCTCGAGCCGAGCCACAACCCAATCATCGGTGGCCATCCCTCGTGATTAGCACTCGCCTGTTTTTCAAGCGGTCGACGACACCGGCTCCCGCGCTTCGGTTGCGGCGGCGACCAGATGTGCGGCGGCTGTGGGGGTGATGCACGATGTATGGGCAGCGATGTCGGCGAGCGTGCGGTTGGTGGCGTGTCCGAGTCCAGTGACTACTGGGTGGCGGTGCCGGTCGATGGCGATGCC
>Ga0105054_10012592_pt1 | contig 10334 bp, 8 predicted proteins | sample BON02_FD_78091 | JGI IMG/M metagenome (GOLD analysis project Ga0105054, IMG submission 78091) | Freshwater microbial communities from Lake Bonney liftoff mats and glacier meltwater in Antarctica - BON-02 (megahit assembly) | ecosystem: Environmental > Aquatic > Freshwater > Ice > Glacier... | reverse complement strand
TGCTGTTCTTAGACAATTTCAAATCGGAGTATTCATAAGTAGAATAACTTAATCCAAAACCAAAAGGATAAAATGGTTCGTTAGGAATATCTTTGTATCTAGAAACCCAAAAATGGTCTGAGCCTTCATTGCCATCTTTATGAGGGCGGCTTCCGTTATAGTGATTATAATAAACAGGAATTTGCCCTACAGACACAGGGAAACTCATCACCGTTTTAGCGGTAGGATTCACATCGCCACTCAGCACATCTGCCACACCGTGGCCGTGCTGCGTTCCCCCTATCCAGGTGTAAAGAATGGTATTGAAATCTTTGGCTACATCTGTCATTATCATTGGGCGACCAGCCTGCACCAATACCACCACAGGTTTTCCCGTAGCTTTAGCATTCGCCAACATTTCCATTTGACCATCCGATGGAGAAATATTACCTAAAGACCTCGCTTCACCAGCCAAATCACCAAACAAACCAATGGTGGCCAATATGACATCCGCCTTTTTAGCAGCCTTTTTAATTTCCTTTACAGAAGTCTCATCAAAAGCCCCATCTCTGCTAACCGCTCTAATAAATGTAACGGTAGCCTTCGGATATTTTGCTTTTATTCCTTCTAAAATAGTTACGGTGTATTTATGCTCGCCCTGTCCTTTCCAAAAGTCCAAAACATCATCTTGACTTTCTGCCAAATGCCCTAAAACCAAGATATTCTTAGGATTATTCAGTGGTAAAAAACCATCCGAATTCTTTAAGAGTGTCATGGTATTGGCAGCCGCTATTCTAGCTTCGGCCATGTGTTGGTTAGACATCAACGTAGCCTTTTCTTTAGCGGCGTCATGGTATTTATATGGATTATCAAATAAACCCAACTTGAATTTCAATGCCAATACTCTAGAAACGGCTTCGTTCAAAACAGCCATAGGCACTTTTCCCTCTTTTACGGCATTTACCATAGTTGCTCTGGTTACACCAGCTTCCATATCGACATCAGACCCCGCCATGATAGCCTGTATAGCAGCCTCCTCGGCATCTTTTGAATAACCGTGAATTATCATTTCACCGAACGAAGCCCAATCTGATACGACTATACCCTCAAAACCCCATTTGCCACGAAGTATTTTATTCACTAAAAAGTCATTACCACTGGCTGGTACGCCATCCACTACATTAAAACTGTTCATCACAGTGGCTGCACCAGCTTCCACGGCAGCTTTATAAGATGGCAAATAATAATTCCAAAGGGCATATCTGCTCAAATCCACTGTATTGTATTCTCTTCCTCCTTCCACTGCACCGTAAGCCGCAAAGTGCTTCACTGTGGCCAATACATGATTTTCATCAAAATTTCCTTGAAAGCCTTTTACTCTTGCTTCCGCAAACCTCGCTTGCAAATAAGGATCTTCGCCAGAACCTTCCATTACTCTGCCCCAACGTGGCTCGCGAGAAACATCCATCATTGGAGCGAAGGTCCAGTGTAAACCTGCAGATGAGGCTTCTTTGCCAGCAATTTCCGCAGCTCGTTCTGCCGCAACCACATTCCATGAGGAAGCTTCTGCCAACGGAATTGGAAATACGGTTTTGTATCCATGAATTACATCAAAGGCAAACAAAAGGGGAATACCTAGACGGGTTTGTTCTACAGCTATTTTTTGAGTGGCCAACGTTTGTTCTGTACCCACCACATTTAAAAAAGAACCTACCATGCCATCTTTAAGTAATTGTACTTTGCCCTGTGTTCCTGGGTCGTTGGCAACTGTTGGCCCAGTAAGTACTCCGCCATTAACCTGATTTAATTGACCTACTTTTTCTTCAACCGTCATTTTGGAAAGTAAATCTGCTATTCTGGCTTTATCAGAAAGATTAGCATTTTTATATGCTGGATTTTGAGCGAAGCCCAATATTGCCAAAAGGGCAAAGGAAAGTGTTAGTGTTATTTTTTTCATATTTTTCATTCATCAATTCTTAGTATTGATAGCCTTAATTTAAATTAAACTTTCATTAAAGTCCGATAGTACTTTATTCAGAATGGTCTTAGAATAATATCGCGTATGACGGAGCCATAAAATAAATATATCTTTTAAGTTGTCTAGAAAGCTTGTTTCTTTGCCAAAATAAGGATACCGATTGCACCTATACAATTTACCCCTAAACTTTCAGCAATTTTTCTAGCCTTTTGGTCATCAATCAAGAGGAAATCGGCTCCAATTTCTTTATACAGAATAACCGATTCTGATTCACCGAAATCCATTACGAGGCTTAAAGTGTTTTTTGTCTTAATTATTATTCTTTTTGAAGAAAGATAATTGAAAAAATCTGCATTTAGTTCTGAACGAAATTCTTGAAGTTCAACCCAAACAGCATTAGGAATAAAAAACTCACCTAAAACTTTTTCAATTAAGTCCACTTTCTTAATCAAACCTAGTGAAATTAAAGCACCCGTATCTGCTACGATTGTTGCCATTTCTCCATCTTTTGAACATCATTTATGATGTCTTCATAAGTCAAATTTGAAATTGGAATACTATTATCTGCTAAATAATTTTCGAACCCTTTTCTCCCTAAACCTGAATATTGAGCTGCCTTGCCAATTGTCAACTTGCCTTGTAAATAAAGCGTCATCGCTATTAATACTTTAAAATGCGACTTTAGCTCCTGTTCAGATTCGTTTAAGGAAATCAAATACTCTGCAGGCACATCTATCGGAATTGTTTCTGTTGTCATTTCTTTAATTCATTTTCATCCATCAATCTACTCGAAAATAAGTAAAACCTTATCATAAATCAAATAGAATCAACCCTATTCACCAATTCCATACAAGCTCGTGCATTATGATAAGGGCATTTCCAGAAGCCTACTTTGTCTTCAGCATCCATTATTTGGTAATTTGGCTCGCAGGATGTGGGTGGGTAAACGCCCCAAAACCATTCGCCATTTTTATGGTCAATCAAATGTTCTTTAGTGAATTCCCATAATTGTAGAATAATTGGTAGATACTTTTCATCTTTTGAAATTTGATAAGCGTTTAAGAATCCTATCATGGCTTCTGCACTTACCCACCATTCTCTGTGTGTATCCAGATGTCCAGTTTCAGCGTCTTTTTCATGGTTTAAACTGCCGTCCAAATTGAAACCTTCTATTGTAGCCTTCGCCATTTGGACCGCATACTTCTCCCATTTTTCTGTCAATGCTGCGTTCTCCAAAACCTCCGCAGATTCATGTAATAGCCATGCGGCTTCAATATCGTGACCGTATGAAATTCCTGCTGATTGGCTATTCCATTCTTTGTCAAAAAAGAGTTTCATGTGGCCGGTTTTGCTGTCAATGATGTAAATTTCAAAAACTCCAAGTAGTACTTCAATTTTGGAAGCCAATTCTTCATTCTTCCAAACCTTATATAGGTTCACATACGCCTCAACAAGGTGCAAATGCGTATTCATGGTTTTGGGGTCATTACGGTCTTTTTTACTAAGACGCAAATCTTCTAGCGGCTCCCAATCTTTTGTACAAGCTTCCCAATAACCTCCTTTTTCTTTATCAAGACTGTGTTTTTCTATGAGACTAAATAAATCTTTTGCCAAAGTCAAAGCTTCTTCATTTTCAGAAACTTTATAAAATTCTGAAAGGCCATAAATGGCAAATGCTAAGGCATAGGTTTGCTTTCTAGTAGATTTGGGTGACCCGTCTGCATTTAATGACCAATAAACGCCACCTATTTCATAGTCTATAAAATAGGTTTTGAAATAGTGAAAGGCTCTATTGGCTAGATTTAAGGCATTTATTCTTTCTGCTTTGTTCAACGTTTCAAAACTCGAGGCAGCAGAAAATGTCCAAAGAATTCTTGCGTTTAGTACTCCTCCTTTTTCGGCATCTAGATGAATATTCCCATAGGTATCCATTTTGCCAATGAAACCTCCATTTACCTCATCAAGAGTGTTTTTTGACCAGAATTCTAAGATATTAATTAGCTCTGATTGTATCTCTTTTTTGAAACTTTGTAGCATTTTTTTAAGACTTGAGATTTAAGACCGCCCATCTATTCACTAAAAAATAGCACACAGATTTTTTTAGACTCATTCTATCGGCACCCAAATCTCTTCTTCGGCATCTAGATTATTTCTGGAATTTTCTTCTAAGACCTCAAAATATGACCGATTATCTAATCGATAACCTGAGCTTGGTAAGCATAATGAATCCTGTTTTTAATTTCGTACCTTCTTGGCATAAAATCTCCTCATAATTGACCTGTTTTATTTTCGGCATAGGACATTTTCAATTTCATTCCTTTGAATTTTCTTTCCGATCAATGTATGATTTTCGGGTTCATTTCTAGTCCAATTTCAATTCGCAGCTTTGTTCATTGTCACTTATTTCTGCACCCAAACCTCTATAAAATTCTTTGGCTTTGACATTCCAATGCGATACCTGCCATTTCACTTTATGACAATCATTCTCTTTGGCAAAATCTATAACACTATTAATTAACTGTTTACCCAAACCCGTTCCTCTAAATTCAGGTTTCACGTATAAATCATCCATATAAATGGATTTTCCGATCCAAGTATAATATACAAAAGTGTATGTTGCGTATCCAATAATTTGACCGTCAGGCAAAACAGCAGCAAAACCTTTGAAATGATCCTTTTCAGCTTGCATTCTTGCCAGCTCATTGAACATCAAATGAGGACGTTTTTCAAACTCAGAGAATTCTTTGAAAAGGTTTAGTAATTGTTCAAAATCCTCTTCGCCAAATTCTCTGATTTTAATTTCATTCATGCCTAGTGACCTGCTTTTGAAGAACCTTTGGCTACCTCAGCATCAAAATCAATTCCTTGTTTCCTCAACGTTCTTTGTGCTACTATTCCAAAAACAAAAAGGTAAACAAAACAAGCTGCAGCTAATATATAGGAAAGCTGTATGCCCATGATATCAGAAATTTTTCCTTGAATAACGGGCAGAATAGCACCACCTAAAATCATCATAATAAGTAAAGCAGAACCTTGGTTAGTAAATTTCCCAAGTCCGGCTGTTCCTAAGGAGAAGATACTTGGCCATAATACTGAACAGAACAAACCACCAGAAATCAAGGCGAAAAGGGCAACATCTCCTGTGCTAAACACTCCTATTAATGTCATAATGGTACCTAATGCCGTAAAGATCAACAAGATTAAAACAGGCTTTTCTTTACTTGCTATAAAAGCCAAAACCATTACTACCACACAAACGGCGTAAGGATATAAATCTGACACATCACCACTATAAAGTGAATTGGCAAAAAGCACGATCCCGAATGCTCCAAAAGGGACAACCCATGTCAAAATCTTTTTCCACATGGCAGAAGGGCTAAATCCCGGCATTGCTGCCGTCCAACGGCCAATCATCATACTTCCCCAGAAGAGTGATATATATTTTGATATTTCGGAAGAATCCAAACCTTGCGTTTCTTTTAAATACTCCCCTAAGTTGGATCCCACGGTCACCTCTACGCCTACGTATACAAAAATGGCTGCCATACCCAATAGAGCCTGAGGGTAATCAAAAACAGAGCTCTCTTTACCTGTCAGCGGCTTTGCATTTATACCTCTAAAGATTGCGTAAATTAAAAAAAGTACCATGACCCCAAATAAGGATAGAATGGCAGTTTCTATATTAGCAACAAATGACGTAATTACAAAAATGGCAATCAATATCAGAGGTGCAAAGGTTAATGTATTATCCACTTTTACCTCTTCCTCGTTTTTGATTCTTGGTAATTTAGAAACTAAAAAGAAGATGGCGACCACCACAAATAAGACTCCTAAAATTAGATAGGGAATCTTGACATCCTGAATAGATGCATTTAGTGCAGCATCTTTAGATATTGACCCAAAAATTGCATAACTCACTAAAGCTGGACCAATAGTACCACCAAAATTATTTACAGCACCACCCATGTTAATTCTTTGAGCCCCTGTCTCAGCAGGCCCCAAAGCTATCATAAATGGCTGTGTGGCCGTTTGCTGAAGGCTGAATCCTAAACCCACTATAAATAAACCTCCCAAAAGAAGTTCGTATGATCTTATTTCGGCTGCTGGATAAAACAAAAGAGTTCCTAAAGCAGAAAGTCCAAGACCAATAATAATTCCGTTTTTGTAACCAATCTTATTTAGAATATCGGTTTTCATAATTTTTGATAAAATCAAATAAAGCCATGAACCCACGAAATAGGCGGCATAAAAGGCGAAATCGACTAGTTGGGCTTGAGTTTGAGTAAGTACAAATTTCTCTTTAAAAAGAGGAATTAAAATACCATTAGATGCCGCCACAAAACTCCAGAAAAACCAAACGGTCATCAGGGTATAAAGGGCAGACATATTCGTTGATTTCTTTTCAGACATAGACAATGAGGTTAAGGTTGAATCAGCAAATTACTGTTCTTTTTTAAATTATTTTAATTACTAAATAGAAAAGTCTCAATGATTATTACATTGAGACTTTCTCTATATGTATCTACGGATTAGCAAGTGGGCCAAATACTGCTTGTTTTTTCGAATAATACTGTTTAAAGTTTCCACAGAAGCCGCTGATCGTAAGGCATCTGCAGGGGTATTCATACAATAGTCTATCAATCTATCAATAGTAGAAGTGGCTACATGCATTCTGGTATCTGAAGAAGCATAATATATAAAAACCTTGCCATCTTCATCGGCTATCCATCCATTAGAAAACACTACATTGGATACATCTCCAATTCTTTCGTCGCCCTCTGGTGCAATAAAATAGCCGCCTGGAAGATGAGTTATTTTTGTCAAATCATTCAAATCTGTCATGAACATATATAGTACATAACGCAAACCTGCTGCTGTATTCCTAACACCGTGTGCTAAATGAAGCCAGCCTTTAGCTGTTTTTAAGGGTGCAGGGCCTTGCCCGTTTTTTACTTCGTAAACTGTGTGGTATAATTTTCCGTGTAGAATAACTTCATTCTCTATTACAGCATTTTCCATATTATCGCATACGCCAAAACCTATACCCCCACCCATGCCGGCGTCAATAAAACTATCCTGCGGACGAGTATAAAAGGCATATTTTCCATCCACAAATTCCGGATGCAGAACTGCATTTCGTTGTTGATCACTTCCCGTTTTTAAATCTGCCAAACGCTCCCAATTGATTAAATCTTTAGTACGGGCTATTCCTGCCGATGCATGTGCAGAAGACTCATCTCCAAGAGCCGCATTTGGGTCCTTTCTTTCTGCACAAAATACTCCGTAAAGCCAGCCATCTTCATGAGCCGTTAATCTCATGTCATATAGATTCCCATCAGGATTGCTTGTTTCTGGCATGGAGATAGGATAATCCCAAAACTTAAAATTATCAATACCATTATCGCTTTCGGCAATGGCCAAAAACGATTTCCTATCATATCCTTCTACTCTAGCCGCTAATATATATTTTCCATTCCATTTAATGGCCCCAGCATTGAAAGTTGCATTTATACCGAAACGTTTCATTAAAAATGGATTTGTTTCTGGATTCAAATCATATTCCCATTCCAGTTGTACATGATTATTAGTTAAAACTGGATATTGATACCTTTCAAAAATGCCATTTCCTAGTTTTTCCTTTTCATTGATTTTAGTAATCAAATCTTCCTTTTTCTTTTCTAAAGCTCTAAGTCTTTCCTTAAACTCCATTTACGCTTTTATTTACTTGTACAAATTGGCTTTCTTAGCCCCCTCCTCAAATAGGATTTTGCCTGATGCAGCCATTTTTTTAAAGTCTGCTTCGCTAGTATGCCCTGGATATGGAGCATAAAAGTGGTCTGGCCTACCATTTCTCCAAAATAATATGTAAGCAGCCTCGCTTTCTCCTATAACTGATAAAACTATATTAGTCCACCAATTATCCTCCGTCACTCTTTCTAATCCTGTTTCTGAAACAGCATAAGGTTTGTCTTTTTCTAGACCTAATTCCTTTATAGTTCCGAGCATCCTTTGGGCATTATTAACAAATTGCTCATTGCTTTTTGGAGCATTTCTGTGATAGGAATCAAAACCTAAAATATCTACAAAACTATCCCCAGGATATCTTTCTAGATAATGCACTTCTGAACGGAAATTATCTGTGGAATAAGCATAAAGCAGATTATGAACCTTCTTCTTGGCTAAGTAGTTTACCGTCATTTGCCAAAAGGCTTTGTATTCTTTTTCGGTACAATAATCTGCACCCCACCAAAACCAGCTACCTGTATGTTCATGATAGGGTCTAAAAATAACGGGAACAGCTTTACCATCAGCTCCTTTCAAAGATTTGAAAAACTTAGAAAGCTTTTTCAATGAAGTTTTCTGATAATTTCTTAGTGCCTTTTTATTGTTCAAAAGAGTAGGAATGGTTGCCTCCACTTTATCCCAAGTAGTTTTAGAATAATCTAATGGATTATTTGGATGCCAACTAATGGTAGAAACACCTCCTCTATCATATTGCTCTTCTATGTATTGTTTGATTTTATTAAATGGGACATCATCTAAATTGGCAAATTTGCCCAATTCAAGATGACCTAAGTCAAAACCAAGCAATGCTGGCTGTTCGCCCAAAATAGTTTTAATGTCAGAGCGACTTTCATCTGCCACCCATCGTGTGCCATCTAAATTCAAACCATAAGCAGGTGCATCTTGATGACCAAATAAAGATCCAGTGGCTCCTATACTCTTTAAGTTTTTGTAAAGTGCCTTAGTCTCACTAGTAGCATTGGGGTCAATCTGTCCATAAATCATATCACTTGATAAAAACAAAATGACACTGAAAGTTCGAATAAAAGTCTTTCTAAGTAGCTCAAATATTGAACGCAACAAATTATACATATCAATTGATTTTATAGAGTCTACAAATGTATCATCTTAATAAAGGAAAGCGATAATACATTTTTAGCCATTATACGCTATTTTTTCAGGACCTGACGAAACATTATGCTAGGTATCATCCACTAAAGGCTCTAATGGCCGCTTTTGTCCATTTGGGATTTTAACACTTAATAGACTACATTTACTTTCATTATTTATTACCCTAAAGAAATGCCCCAAATTTATCGTGAAATTACGCCCCTAACAGAATACGATTGTTTCACTATTTTTAATAGAAGAAAAATAACTTTTGATTTTCCAGTTCATTTTCATGAAGAGTATGAGCTCAATTTCATCTTAAATGGCAAAGGAGTTAAAAGGGTGGTTGGAGATCATCAAGAAGTTATTGGTAATTCAGAATTGGTACTTGTTGGTTCTAACCTACCTCATGGCTGGATAAATCATCATTATAATCCTGAGGAAAGCGAAAACGAAATAGAAGAAGTAACCATTCAGTTTCATAAAGATTTAATTGGTGACAATTTCTTAAGAAGAAACCAACTTTACTTCATTAGAGAAATGTTAGATAAATCTTCAAAAGGAATTAGTTTTCCTGAAGAAACCATCTTGAAATTAACTGATAGATTTAAATCTCTTGTTCATAAAACCGGTTTTGATAGCGTATTAGGCTTAATGGAAATCTTACATGAATTGTCCTTATCTACAGATTTAAGATTGCTTTCTGATGAATCTTTCATGGATAATAAGATCACGTACAATAGCCGAAGGATTCAAGCTGTTTTTGAGCATATGCGTGGCTATTTTGATAAAGAAGTAACCCTAACTGATGTAGCTAAGATAGCAGGTATGACTGACGTTTCTTTTAGTAGATTTATAAAAAAAAGAACGGGTAAAACATTTATAGATAGTCTCAATGAAATAAGACTAGGACATGCAGCCAGAAAACTTATTGATACCACAGAAACCGTTTCTGAAATAGCTTACAAATGCGGCTTCAATAATCTATCCTATTTCAATAGGCTATTCAAATCAAAGAAAAACTGCACTCCAAAGCAGTTTAGAGAGGAATTTGCTGGGACTAGGACTTTTATCTAGTTAGTTACTGGTTATTAGTTAAGTTGATTGAGCTTTTCTGACGAAATCGGAAATGGTCGAAATCACCCAGTTCGTTTACTATAATTCCTTACGGCCAAAAAGTTAAAAACCACCGCAAAACCCACCAATGCATAGAAATCTGGCAATAAATCTGTAAAAGAGCTTCCCTTTATAAATACTGCTCTTATAACACGTATGAAATAGGCCGGTGGGTTTATTTTTGTCAACCATTGTGCCCATTCAGGCATGCTTTCTATAGGTGTATAAAGTCCACCCAAAAGAATAAAGCACATCATTATAAAGAAAGCAAAAAGGGTGGCTTGTTGCTGGTTATCTACAAACGTACTAATCAAAAGACCAATACCTAAAACTCCCAAAAGATAAACTGATCCAAAGGCATAAACCG
>Ga0105054_10012590_pt1 | contig 10335 bp, 8 predicted proteins | sample BON02_FD_78091 | JGI IMG/M metagenome (GOLD analysis project Ga0105054, IMG submission 78091) | Freshwater microbial communities from Lake Bonney liftoff mats and glacier meltwater in Antarctica - BON-02 (megahit assembly) | ecosystem: Environmental > Aquatic > Freshwater > Ice > Glacier... | reverse complement strand
GTCTCCACTGTCTCCACTGTCTCCATCCCAAAAAAGCACTTTCCGATTTTGGTCTATAAAATTGTTTTTTAAATTGGTGGATGATGTCGATCGTCGTTAGACAACGCGTAAGCTTCGAGTCTTTGACTCCCGCGACGGTGATATTGAGGGTGAAGCAGGTGAGGCAGACGCAAAAGATAGTTGGTGCCTCACCGAAGAACTGACTGAAACCTTTACTCCAATCAGCTTATGGACATATGACGCAGGTGAGGCAGACGCAAAAACACGTTTCCCAGAAAAAGCTTTTAAAACACATATAGGGGGAAACACACCCTAATTCTTCGTTGCCCCTATACTGGCGAAGATAGTGGGAACACTACAAAGATGAGAGGAAAATCAAAGAGCTAAACGAATCGCACTTTGTATAAAACCTCAAAAATACCCACTTTAGGAATTTAGTTATGACTGTAGGCAATGATGGATTTGGTCGTCGTTTCATTGAAACCGAACCAATCGGCAGTCCTGGCGAACATTGTGAACAGAAGATTTGGGATGCTCTCAAAAGAGCATTCTCAGATCGTGATTGCATTGGTTATTGGCGTTATCCAATTTTCTCGACAACAGGGGAAACTCGAAAAGAACCCGATGTTCTAATTGTCGATCGTGAGCTTGGGATTTTGATTGTAGAGGTCAAATGTATCAAAATTGACCAAATCACAGGGGTTAATGGTCATCTGTGGACATTTCAAAATTTTCATCAAACGTCTGGTAGTCCTTACAAGCAAGCTGAAAATCAACTTTATTCACTACTAGCTTATAGCGATCGAGAGGGGATTATTCGTCGCCAAGTTCAAGGAAGAGCAATGGTAGCATTGCCATTAATAACTGAGCAGGAATGGCAAGACAAAGGATTTGACAAGTTGCCAAATTGTCCACCAATCATTTTTGGCGATCGACTTGGGGCAAATACCTTACTCAGAAAAATCCAGCAAACTACCCCAGTTCAATCTGGCAGCAATCTTAGCGACGAGCAATGGGAAATCTTACTATCAGTTGTAGGTGGATCGACTGTTTTCCGAAAAATTGTTACTGAGCCAATAATTATTCCTGACAACTACCAAACTCGTTCGAGCGTAATCAATGATTTGCAACAACGTTTGTATGAACTAGATTTACAGCAATCACATATTGGACTGGAGATTCCTCCTGGTCCACAGCGAATTAGAGGTATTGCCGGATCTGGGAAGACTGTACTTTTATGCCAAAAAGCTGCACATATGTACCTCAAGCATCCAGATTGGGACATAGCTCTAGTTTTCTTCACTCGTTCACTTTATGACCAGATTGAAGGGTTGGTCGATAAATGGATGCGTCATTTTAGTAGCGGTGATACTGGCTACAAGAGTAATGCAAGAGCCAAAAGTAAACTTCGTATTCTACATTCTTGGGGTGCTAACAATCGCGCAGGTTTTTACCGAACCATTTGTCAAGAGAATGGACAACCTCACTTGGGTGTGCGAGATACTGAATACAGGCAACCCAATGAAGGACTCGCTGATGTTTGCCGAAGATTACTAGAATCTGGGAATCTCAAGCAAGTGTTCGATGCAGTCTTGATTGATGAGGGTCAAGACCTAGTAGTAGATCCTTCATCCCTTCTACATGAACAGAAGCAAGCTATTTATTGGATGGCGTATCAATCACTGAAACCAGTAGACCCTACAGATCCCACTCAAAAACGTCTAATTTGGGCTTACGATGAAGCCCAAAGCCTGACATCAAAAGTCATTCCCTCTGCTCCAACTTTGTTTGGCAATAGCCCAGAGTTTACCCGCTTTGTTACAGGTGTCCATAAAGGGGGTATCAAAAAGTCGGAAATTATGCACCGATGCTACCGAACACCTGCACCAATTTTGACAGCGGCTCATGCAATTGGTATGGGCTTCTTACGTCCAGAAGGTATGCTTACAGGTATCACGAATAGAGAGGGGTGGGAAGCGATCGGTTACGAGGTGCAAGGAGATTTTCGTAAGAAAAACGAGGAAATTACTTTACATCGACCACCTAGAAACTCACCAAGTCCTGTCCCTGAACTATGGAATGAGTCAGTAATCGAGGTCAAAACCTATAGTTCTCGTGAAGATGAATTGAGTCAACTGGCTGCAAATATTAAATACAATCTCGAAGTTGATAAGCTTGAACCAAGCCGTCAGATTTTAGTCATTGTCTTAGGTGATAATTTCACAGCACCTCAGCTTGGATCGCAGGTGGCTAATTACCTACAGCAGCAAGGCATTAATTTTTTCATTCCTAGTGGAAGAAGGTTAAATCAAGTTAATCCTAGATTTCCCGATCATGACCCAGATACATTCTGGTACAAAGGAGGAGTAACTATTTCCCAAATCCAGAGAGCAAAGGGAAATGAAGCCGATATGGTTTATGTCATTGGACTAGATAATGTCGCTGAAAATTCGGATGATATTGGTTTGCGAAATCAATTATTTGTCGCGATGACCAGGGCGAGAGGCTGGGTATCTATCAGTGGAACTGGTTACTATCCAATGTATGACGAACTTGCTCGTGTGATTGAATCTGGCAACACTTTCAAGTTTATAAACAATCCAGACGCGCCAGCGGTACGAGATATTAGTGAGCCTGACTTACTTACGGTTGATGCAGATCAAAATGGCGAGGGCTAAATACGGGTTTAATCATTAATAGCAGGATTTCTTCTTGTAGGTTGGGTTTCCAGGCTCAACCTAACAACCACATGCTATTCGCCAGGGGTGGCGAAGTGCTGCCTTGGCAGGTCGAGATGAAACAGGCGATCGAGCGGATCGAACATTTGAACATTTGTTAATTACTAATGAGTTTAGCGATCGAGTCTTTGAACTCCATGACAGTGATACCAAAACTGTTCAAGGACAAACTACGAGTTATCCCCGAACAGTTATTCCGCATTCAGACTTTGTGAGACGTTTAATAGCAATCTCACCAAAAAACTAGTTTATCTTTTTTATATTTATCTCAAATACTTATAGATTTATTATGCAAAGAACAAAAGTATTAGGTAGATTCTTGTTGATGTCCTCGGTTGTGTTTGGGCTTTCTACAATTGCCAACTGGAATGAATGGAATCAATATTGGAATGGGACTCTTCGCCGAGTTCAGACAGTTGATTTTAATATTCTTTCGCACACATTGCCAGCTAAATTATCATCTGTTTTAGCTAATAAAAATTATGAGGAGTTGCAGAAAACACTTGATAGTAATTATGGTTTATTTGGCATTATAGTCACTGATTGTCAAAAGATAGATTTATTGTGTCAAGAACAGAAAATTATTTTTGCTTCTAACGGAAGAAGAGATTGGAAGATTTTGCCACCATCTGATAATCTATCGAATCATCCTTTCGATCTATTGCGTACCCCAGCACCACTAATTACAGAAAAAAGTTACGAAACACCTAGCTCTGAAGATCGAATTTTAACTGAAGGAAGTAATAAAGGAATAATTATCGGAAGAGTTTACTATGTTAGAGGTATGGTACCAAATTTTAAGTCGGACTATATTAATTGGTTGAGTAATGTTTGGAGTATAAAGGGATCTCATGGTTTCTATGCTTTGAGAGCAGGATCATTAATGGGGATAGGGCTTACTTTTTGGCTTAGTGTTGAATTTTTACTCTATAAAAAGCGGATCGAGCGACAACAAGCTATTCAAGAACAAAAAAGGTTACAAACAGAGCTAACTAGAGAAATCAACCGAAATTCAGAATTTCTTACTGAACAGGGATCTCTGATAACTCAACGAGACAGGAGCCGTAATGATCTAAAATCTTCAAGAGAAACTTATCAACATCAGGTAAAGGAGCTAAGTATTGAGATTGCCCAACTTACTAGTTCAAAATCTCAACAAGAGAGTAGACTCCAAGATATCGCTCAACTACTTATAATTCGTCAGGATGAACTCACAGCAGCTCGTACCAACGGAAGTTTTACTCAAGAACAATTGTTGCACAAGGAAAATGAGATTGCCCAACTTCAGCAACAGACGTATGAACTAGGATATCAAAATCAAGTAATTATTAGCCAGCTTTTAGTATCACAACAAAGTTTAGATATTATATGTCAAAGGCTTAATGATGCCAATAGACAAATTGAGAACTTAGGGATCCAAATTAATACTTTATCTTCTGAGCGAGATCGATCGTTAAGAGAGGTTGCTCGGTTGGAGGAGAGAAGGCTAGCCGCTGCAACAGATATGACTGAACTAGCTCTAGTTTTAGAGGCAGTAAGATTAGAGACTGCTAGGATGGGAGAATTACATGAGACAGATGTACAATTTTTTGAATCTTTATATCAACGATTAGAGGAAGAAAATTCAAATCTAAAAAATGAGCAAGATGATTTGCAGTTAGAAGTCTGGGACTTAAAAGAACAACTTAAATTATTTACAGGTACTAGCAATCAAGCTGAGATACCAATTGCCAACTTATTAATTTCTCCAACAGTAAAGCCCATAATTGATTTATCATCGATTAGTATAGCTTTAGTTGGTGGTAAAAAGTATACCCGAAAAGATATAGTTAAACGATTATCCAAAAGCTATTGTCTTAGAGAGATCAGAGAAGTTCCACCAACAAGTGAAAGATATGCTGATACTAAATCTGTTGAAGAAATAATTGGGAATTGTAATCTAATCGCTGTCGTAACACAATATATAGGTCACGATCTAACTGATATAATTTCTGGTCTAGAAGCTAAGAGAAGGTTACAAGGTAAAATTATTCACCTTAAAACTAAAGGAGCATCTGGTATATCAAGAGATATCTCCAGTTATCTAGATCAACTTGATATTCAACGTAATTTGAATTAATAAAGTTATAAGCTGTTTTACATCTAAATTTTTTGACTGAATCTCTTACAGCAAGGGTTCTAGAGGACAAAAAGAGTGTTTTAAATGTTTGACAGCTTATCAGCAGGGTGGGCATAGTATCTAAGCAGAACAATTCAATTACCTTATGCCCCACAATCGAGCATTCCCTAGACCAACTTTCACTACTCTTCCCGATTGCTTGGTGACAAGTCAACTTGTCACCAAGCTTTAGATTCTTAGTCTTTGTAACAGTTACAGCTATCACCGCATGATTGGGAAGTTATATTCTGGGAGCTGGGGTGGGGCAATCTTCCCGCCGGATGAGGAGATCGCGATTACCTCCGGTACAGCAAAGCTGAACGATGGAGCGAGGAAAATCAAGCCCAGTAAGAATAGGAATAGGGGCGGACTCATTTTCAGATTTCTGATTCGATCGACCAGTCTAGTGGTAAGAGGATTACTAACCACAATTTTTAATAAGTTATGAATAGTTGAACAAAGCTAAAAGCATAGTTGCTCCATCTAAACATGGAAGTTAAAGCAATTTATCAGCCAAATGACAAGATTGAATATGATAAAACGTTTATAAAATATTCAAACGTTTAAAGGTTGCTTAGGGGTTTAAATCAATATTTACTACTGTTATTGTGTCTATAATATTCCAATAGGATAATGTGGATACAATACGCCTTATTTAGCTCTTTTCTTTGGGCAATCGTTCATATTCTTGATGAGCATTGTGTTGATCGTATTTTCTCCAAACCCTGGCTGGGAGTAATTACCAGCTCTGGCATTTCCGCTGGTATCTTCCTACTCGTGCCATTTCTCAACATACCTATCATCATCCCTCAATGGGATGTGCTGTTAATTTGCCTGTTTACTGGGGCAATCATCCAACTCAGTCAGGTCTATTATTTTCGTGCCCTAGAGTCTAGCGATTCTAGCACTGTCTCGGCTGATTGGAATCTCACGCCTACTTTTCTACCCGTCATCAGTTATTGGTTGTTTGGGTACTTAATTACAGGTAATAACTACATCGGCATCGGCTTATTATTAATGGCTTCGATCGGACTATATGCGATCGATAAGTTCGAGAGTAAGTGGGATACCCTTTACTTAATGTCGATCGCTGCATCAATTCAGACTGGGGTAGTGCTGCTTGAAAAATACGTATTCGATCGATCTGATTTCTTCGGGGCTTTCCTAAGTATCACCTTTGGAGCCTTCATGACTGGACTATTTAGCCTGGGGCTGCGAAAGGTTCGAGTATCACTGGTGAAGGATTTACCCAAAATTAAGACCGCTTTACCCATATTCATCATCATTGAGTTAATCAACTGGGCAGCCCTTTACACTGGACAATCAGCCGTTAAATTAGGAATCCCAAGTCTGGTAAGCGCGATCGTCGTGAGACGACGCGCAAGCTTCGAGGCTTCTATCCCTGCCTTCGCCTTTGGGATATCACTAGTGCTTGCGATGCTAACTCACAAGGTTGATGCAGAAACAAAGCGAAAACTTCCCGTCAAATGGGCGATGGTTGGTTTGATGATGATTGGCGTATGGTTGATTGGTATGGGAGTAGAAACATGAGTTTTAGAAGCAAGCCTCAATATTTATTAGCAGTCCCCAAGAAAGAAGAGTGCCAGACAACACCAGTTTTCAAGCGAATTTACAAGATCGATTACGACATTACTATTAAGCACATGCAAACGTACTTTTTGGTCGAATCTTTAGATCGAAGGGTTAAGCCAGTCATTATCATTACCCTATATGGTGCTTGGGAGAACCCTAGTTATCGCTGGTTTCGTCCCAATATTGATGCAATTATCGCAGAAGGTAACATTGCTTTGCTTCATCAATTATTTATTCAAGATGTAGCCGGACATATATGATGATATTCAATTGCCAGCCGCCAAATTTAAAGAGACATAGTGGAGTCATAAACGATTCTCAGAATGTCTTTAAAATTGATTATGCCCCGTACTTAAACAGATGGTTTAGTCGGCACACAGTCAGCCGTGATGGGGGGACTGAGCAAGAGTTAATCCTAGTGAATGTATACGACCCTCAGAGTAGAAGCATTTACGAATGGTGCTGTCCAGACATTCAGGCGATCGTTAAAGAGGAAAACTTACCTGTTATCGATCGACTGCTGAAAGAAGATGTTTTGAAATACTTACTATAGGAATTGAATAATGATTACTGCAATATTAATTTTTCTGGGCTATGGCTATACTATAAGCCTAATTTTATTGTTCGGATCTGAGCGGAAATCATCAGATTTGGATCGTAGGAACAAGACGTAAGCAAATCGCCGCGCCGCGAAACGCCGCGCTATCTTGTGCTTAGAGCCAACAGACAGCGCCGCCTTCCCTTCGGTCATGCCGCGCTGTCTTGTCTCGCTTTTCGCGTCGGGGAACCCGACGGGCGCGAGCCGCTAGTCCCTGGTTAGAATGCGACATCTAGCACCACAAAAGAATCATCGGAATAGTGGCAGATAGTAAATGTAAAGGATTGTTCGTAGCTATTAAGACTATCCCTAGCAACGATCGCAAGGTCATTTCCTTCGAGATAAGAAACGATAGATACTGCGGCTAAAACCTCCACAAGATATGTCGTACTAGCATCCTTTTCTAAGTGTGAATCTACAATCCCAGTAGTGATAATTTTCTCGACAACGATGCGATCGCTTTGCTGGTTACAGACAGAGGAAATTTTAATATCTGGGATAGAGAATGCTGGAAGGTTAAACCGTCGCCAGTTCATAAACTCCCCTTTTACTAGCAAATTTTCAGCCAGGTGACAAATCTTTTGATTAATATGTTCCACGACTTTAAAGTAAATTTCCTGTTTAATTATAATTGTTTTATCCATTCTGACAAATATCAGTGTATGTGCCACGGTAGTTATTCGATGCCATCTCGATCGCTTCTTCCTCTGTCCATTGCCTAATAGGTGCGAGATTTCCAATGTTTGTGAATTTGGAAATAAAAGTAGCATCTCCACTGTACTCATGAATGATCTCCGCAATCAATTTACAGCATTCATCAGGATACTTAACGGTCTGTATTTCAGCAAATCGAATTACAATCCAGCCCTTATTCAAGAAGAAATTATTTCGATTATTATCTCGATCTGCATATAGATAATGTGTAGGACTCCCATTAGTAAATACATAAGGTTCGTCAATTTCGATGTCAATGTGAATCCCTAAAGAAGGATCGATATATACAAAATCCGGTGAATAGGGACGATCCCAATTAGGTATATTCAGAGTCAATCCAGTTCTAATTCTTCCACTAGAAAAATACTTAAAGAGATAGCGACCGAATCTTCTTTCACAATAACCAGTTTGAGCATCACTGTTGATTCCATCAGGTAAGACGGTATTTCGTAACTGTTCTCTGATTAAATTTACTTGGAATTCCTTTACACTTTCAGTTGTTAAAAGTTTAGCTATTTCTCGTTGATAATCCTGATTAGCCAACTTATAATTTACCCGATCGCTCTCGTATTTTTTTAGCACTGTTTGATATCTTGATTGTTCTTGCCGATTAAGTTCTTTAATTTCTCTTACTCGATGTTCTCGTTCTTTTTTGCGACGTGGATAGGTTTTTACTTTGTAGCCTGCATACAGTCCAATTGCAGTCAGTACAAGTAACAACGCCACTAAAACAGGGATATTAAGCAAATTCCCCATCAAATAGCTGAGGGGAATACTAACGGCGAGATCGAAAAAAATAATCCCTTGATTCAATCTCTTAGCAGGTAACGGTGTTTCTATTTCACGGAAATCTGCGGGTGGTCTAGGTTCGATCGCTGAACATTGGGGAACTGAAGGTTGAGCTAACTTTGCCTGTTGAATTTGATGCGGAATTAGCTCAATGGGAAAAGTTGTCATGTTAAAACTGGACGCTAAGTTCTTCTGTTACCCTATTAGCTTTCCCTAAAACCTTCCAATATGTCCCATCACGTCTATATCTTAGCTATACATCTAATAATTGTTCGCTCGTCGGGGAGGGGTGTTATTTGCACGATCGATTGTTACTAGATCGAACCCCCTCCCGCTCCTCACTCACGCCCGACCTCCCACCCCCAGACACGCTCCGACGGTCGGGGAGAGACTGGCTACGGCATAGGAGATCGGCTTCGGCTCCCCTCCCTCTCACACCACTCCGGCGCGGCTGGCTCGTTGCGTTCGTTCCGTCTCCCTCCTACGTCAGTCGCTCCACTCGCTCCACTCACTCAGCCACAGCCTACGGGTGTTCGCTCCGCGTGTCTTTGATAATTAATAATTAAATAATTAAATAATTAAATAGTAACTTGAAACTAGCTCTAGATATACATTACAGGTGTTTTAATGTTATAATGAAAGAGTAGTTTAGAGATGTTTTTATGCTCTTTGATATCATCCATAGTCATACATTGGTTGGGTTTAGCGGTTCTCGTCACACGATCGATTCATCTGCTGGCGGGTTAGCGGCTGCGGCTGTTCCTGCTGGGGCTGAGGTGGTGGTAGGCTGTGCGGCTGGGGTCGATGCCTTCTTTCGTTCTCGGTTCCCCGCTGCGCGAGTATTGCGGGTAGATCGTGCCCTCGGTCGAGCTGGGTTCGCTCGGCGGTCTATAGCTTGTGTAGATGCGGTTTCTGGGGGTCTGTGGGTATCTTTTCCTAGTGGGGCTTGTCCTGCTGGGTTGATGCCCTCCGCATCACCTGGGCGGTGTTTTAGTGGTAGTGGGTCGGGTTCCTGGGCGAGTCTGGCTTATGCCGTCGGTCGCGGTGGGGCTGCGCTGGTGTATCTGGGCGCGGTTCCCGTTCCTGGCGGCTGGGATCTAGTTCGGGTGCCCGATGCTATCGGTTGGTGGCGGTTTGAGTCTTCGCAGGTTCAGTTAAGTTTGTTATGATTTGATGATTTATTTTGAGTTTTTAATCATCAAAATAAGTAATTAGAGTTAATAAAATAGCTGGTTATTATTGATTAAAAAGCTATTTATTGTGATATAATTAATATATGAAGGAGATGAAAAGCTTTTTCAACTGATAGATGAAAGCGATAATTTAGTTATTGTTTCCATCTCGACCGACAGATACAGCAAAGCGATCGCTTACTTTCCACGGCTAGCGATCGCCTTGCTTAAACCCAATTATCACAAAGGATTCTTACCTATTATATGACACATCCAATCTACACAGAGTCAGCTCTAGCCAAATTATCAGCGGTAGAACTTCAGCAGATCGCCATCGATCTCGGTGTGGCTCCCACAGGTGACGAGCGAGACTTTTGGCTCAAGTGTATTCTCCTCCATCAAAGCGGCATCAATAAAGCATTCAGCGAAATTCCCACAGATCTGATCGAGGAAAAAACTCTAGAGCTGTTGGGCGTAGTCATTATCGATCGCGAAGACTACGACGACCTTGTAGTTTCACATGGCGAGATCCGGTTTTGGGTGCATCGTTGTGACGAACTTATCGGCACGATT
>Ga0105054_10012589_pt1 | contig 10337 bp, 7 predicted proteins | sample BON02_FD_78091 | JGI IMG/M metagenome (GOLD analysis project Ga0105054, IMG submission 78091) | Freshwater microbial communities from Lake Bonney liftoff mats and glacier meltwater in Antarctica - BON-02 (megahit assembly) | ecosystem: Environmental > Aquatic > Freshwater > Ice > Glacier... | reverse complement strand
ATATCTGTATATATATATATATGTATACATATATATATATATATGTATATACATAGATTTATATATACAAATAAATATAGATATATATATATATACATACATATAAATATATATGTATATACGTACATATATATAAATATACATATGTATATATATACGTACATATATATACATATACATATAAAAAAATATAAACATATACGTACATAAATATACATACATACATATATATATATATACATACACACAGATATATGTATATACATATACATACATACATATATTTATATATATATATATACATATATATTCTCATACATATGTATAGACATATATAAACATACACATATATATATAAATATATATTCATATATAGATATTCATACCTATACACATACACTCCGTGTTTGAGGTATTCCATAATTAAATTACATATATATGTACAAGTAATGGTCCGCTCTTGAAGATAACACGTTCAAACTCTCACGTTCCTTTCGAAAAAAAGTAGTTACTGCCAGCCTGCAATTATCAGAACATTCTTTTCAATTGATTTCGATTCCGAAGAGTGTGTTTATATTTGAAAAATGATTGAATATTTAGCATCACATCCATTTGAGGAAGGCAGGAATTATGAAAAACCCTACGTTGAAAACAATGTATGTATTGGAAACACACAACCCATTGAAGAAAGATCTAATTTTTGCCAAGGGTTGGCAAGGGTTGGAACAAGCTCTTTTCAAGAGCGGACCACTATACAAAGACCAAAGCAATTTGTTTGCAAGCATATGCATGAGTTCCGAAAAGGTCTCTTTCTTCTGTGGTTGATGATAATAATACAATGAAAAAAAAGAAGTGTACCGTCTGGAGGAAGGCACCGTGCTTGTTTCTAGCAAGCCCTAGATCACACACCTGAACATGGACGAGATGCGGAGGGAAAAAGGGAGAGACAAAGGTATGAGGAGGTGAGACCAAGTTAACTGACAGACAGAGAATGAAACAGAAATACTGTTTCGCATACAGACCAACAGCGAACCATGTTGGTGTACACTTGAAACATACAGCAGAATACTGGAATACACATACCTGTACAACAAAAGTATTAAAAACATATTTACCACGTATGTATAACCTGTAACATATACAAATGCACCATGTACATACGTGTATGCATATGCATATGTACAAACAATCCCATTTGAATGATCATATTCCTAGTCTTTCACCTCGATCTCAAAGCTCGGTTTCTTTTTGCAATGTTCCAGTGAAAAGCAACACAGAAACCGAGCTTCTGCATCGAGATACGAGACTTGAAAAACGACCCTCCAAGAGGGATTGGTCATACATGAATGTGTATATGTGTTTTCTTTATGTATATACATGTATGTATGTGCTTGTGCGTGTGCATATGCATGTGTGTATTTGTATATACATATATATATGAAAAAAGGCACACCTTGACTACTGTGTCGCCGTGCGACAGCAACAAGTTCTCTGGTTTGATATCTCGGTGCACAACCTGGGGCAGCTGCGAATGCAAATACAGGACGCCGCTCATAGCGCCAACCCCAATGCGAACGCGCGCCTCGAGCGACACCCTGCTTGCGTCTGTCTTGAGAAACCCGCGCACATCGCGATCCATCAGCTCCACAATCATGCACAGCTTGTCGCCCTGCGACACGGCGCCGTAAAATGCAAGAACATTCGGATGCCGCAAGCAACTCAACTGAGCCACCTCCCCACGAAACGCTGCAAGCATCTCTCGATCATGATCCATCAGCCCGTCCTCTTCACCTTCCTTCCCACTTTCAACCCCCACCGGCGTATCGAGATCTTTGATTGCTACGTTTGATCGCCGCCAATTGCCCTCCCATACTGTGCCGCATGCACCTCGACCAATGCACCGAGTGCGTGTCAAATCGGCAGGGTTGACTTCCCAGATATCTGACAGCTTGAATGCCCGTTGACTCGACCTCGATGCCTCTCCTGTGCCTATCGTTTCTTTTACTACACCTGTCACTCTCTCTGCTGCCCCCAGAGCTGCTCCAGTCTTGGTACCTGCATCAGCCGTATGGACATGAGCGTGACTGCCCTCAGTAAAAATATCTAAGAAATTGACAGGCCGCTGCCTTTTGCCATTGTCTTCCTCATCGCGGAATTTGATTGCTCTATTTGCACGTGCGGTAGCAGAGGCTTGCTCCGTGTCAATAGCAACAGTAACAGATGCGGGTTTAACCCGTCGTGTACCCAAGATGAGAACAGGAGGGGAGCGAGGTTGTGCACTCTCATGATCTAGCGCCAGTACATCCTGCGAACTTACACCTGCGCCTGCAGCACAGTCCTCTTCCCCGACCTCACACACGTCGCTGTTTGTGGTGGCTCGTTTAAACGACACCAGCTCAGTTTGCAGACGCCGGTTCTCTGAGAGAGTGCGCGTAACCATTGCTTCCAACGTGTCTATCCGATTTAGCATTGACTCCATCTTCTGGTGCTGCTGCAGTGTCAACGTAGCAGGCATCGCCTCCATGGGCTTGCGAGGTGATGGCACCAAAGAGCCGCGCGGTGTGGTCCTGGGCGACGGCACACGGGGCGAGAATAACGTCCCGCGCTCTGACACACGGGGCGAGGTCAACCCTCGCGGCGATGCTGGTCGCCGTGTTGGCGACCCTGGTTGTTGATGCTGATTCCTAGGAGTAATTTGTGGCGAGTGGCTTGTAATACTCAGGCCTCTGGGCGTGCGCGAGCTTCCAAGACCTCCTCCAGTTAGGCGTGGCGATGGTCTGGGCCCAGTCAGCCCGAGCGCCCCGCGGATTTCACCTCCAATTCCAACGTTTCTTCCTGGAGAGTTGCTTGCTATGGTGCCACCTGACCTAGAACTCAAGGGCCCAGCTGGGTCAGGACTTGGGAGGCGCCGATCACTACTGCTGCCGTCACGACCCCCACTAATGGGTCCCTCTCTACCCCCACTACTAGGCCCTCTGCCGCTTCCTGGCCCTCCTCTACTGTTACCCGATAGCCCGGAGACATCACCCACCCCCGTCAAAGAGAGGCGCGGCACCGACGGCGGGCCGCCAGCAGGCACCAATAGATTAGATGAGGATAGTGAAAATGGCGGGAACAGAGGCCACACGCGGTGTGCCCAGTTGTCACGAGCCTCCCACAGCGCCGTCGACTCGGCCTTATGGTCAGGTAAAACGCACCCCTCGGTTGGCTCGAGGGGCAGCAGCTCGCAACACGCGCCATCGAAGAACATTGTCACCGCCACACACACCCTTGCAGCAAGATCGTCATGTGTGTGCGTCTCTCTTACGCTGTTCCTAGCTGCCATCTCGCCCTCGTACGCCTGGCCGGCGCTAGGATCTGTTGACCCGATATTGATAGGAATCACTGGCAGACATTCAAAGGTGTAATCCTGCCGAGTCGCTGATGAGCATCCATCAGTTCTTGGTCTCCTCGCAGAAAGTGGCTGCGACCGCGAAGAGAATCCTACCCGTCCCTGCTCTGCAGAGTCTACCCCACGAGCGATGCGCAACTCCCCCTCTCGAATATCCAAGTCCAGCAGGATAACATCACCCTCACCAAACTTATGCCCCGAGTCTGCGATACTGCGTGGCCCAGCTCTTAGAGCCCCAGTCGACGTATAATACCATACCTTGTTTTCGCACTCACATGCAGCCCACCCGCCAGACGCTTTAAGTACCTGCATGTCATATAGCATGGCACATATCGAGCCTTGTCAGCCGACGCACACTTGGTCACGGCAAGCTGATGTCTTTCAAGTACGCAAGTTGAGGGAAGCACGGCAGGACCCACCTCGTTCGCATTCAGTGCCACGCCAACCGCCATGCGCCCTGTTCTCCCCCCCACCTTCAACGCCCAAATCTGCCGGTCTGCCATTTGACCGCACTGCCCGAGCGCCACGCTCCAGGTGCAATCCTGAGAGTCCTTGTAGCAAACACCATCCTCGACACGGCAGCCCTCCGTCCTGCTCACCCAAATCAAATCGCCACAGGGTGATCACGCCGCGACATTGTTACGTCATGCTTCCGTCACGGTCCCTCACGTGCGCCCGACGTCCCACTGGTACTGGCGCAAGCGACCTGGACCGGCTGGTTGTTTCAAAAATCTGCACACTGCTGCGGCGCAATAACGGTGGATGGATAGATTCAGAAAGGCAAACACCACTGCAACAATATTAATATAGGGGCTTACCTGCCCCAGGGCGAGCCCGGCGCGGGGAGCTTCATACAGGAGCAGAAGATCTTGCCCTCTTGTCTCTCCCGTTTTGTACTCACGGTGAAAGTGGTAAATTTTTTTTTTTGGACATCATGGTCCCAGCCAAGATTAGTTTAACTTCAATTTGGGGGGCTTATTTGATTTAGCTTGGTACCAAACTTGAAGCTATTTTCGGAACTTTTAGCCCCCCCTGGCATTTTGTTGGATCAGAGCCCGGTGTTTCTCCACCACTGTAAAGATGTTCGCCCTCCTCGCACACTCCCAACAGACCACCGAGCTCTCCGCTGTCGGCTACATCGCCTACGGCGCTGGCGACTTCGACGGCCAGAACTCCGGCCACGACTTCTACGGCGTAAGTTCCAGCCCAACGCCAGAACCCTCGGCAGCGCAGGCTCATGTCATGTTGTAACCCGAGAAGGCTCGATGGGGTCGATGGGGGAGAGAAACCCGACGTCGGAGTGAAACACTGTGAGGAATGCAGTGAAAATTTACGAGCACAACATCTGACACTAGTTTCCGGGCGGAGCACTGTCGGCAACTGTAGATGCGTGGAATACACAGCAACAGGTCGTCAAGGCGTGTCGTCAAGTCGTATGAGACTGGACTGGCATGGAAATACCTTGAATCGTGTCTTTCAGCTGCTGCTGGCAGCGAAAAATTGAACATATTTTTCAGATGCTGCTGTGACGCACTGCGCTCCCGGCTTTCCAATGCCGAAGCGGATCATAGTTGTTCGCAAGCTCGGACATTCCAATCCTTGAACGCAGCGTTGTAGTTGCATGCTTTTGGTCTTTGAATTTATCTTAGTGTGGTTTGTAACGTGTTTCTTCGTCTGTGCAGACCCTCTGGATGCCCCCCACCGGTTTCGTCAACAACTGCGACGGTGGCCGCTCCCACTCCTACTGCGATTACCGCCAGCAGTAAGCAGTTTGACAAATCTGCTTGGTCTGGCTAGTCGCCTTGTGCTATAGTTTCGGGACAATTGTGTATGTTCCACGCCGGTTGTATACAAAAATCTTTTATATCAACTCTGCTCCCCGTGTCCAATCCCTGGTGGCGTTCACACATTGTGGCAAGAAATGACATCCTGCGAAATAATGATGGACATCAGCCGCCACCACATTTTGAAAATCGCAGTCTCGATGCCTTTTCAATTCTCCATACATATTAGTTTGCGCAACCCCAAGTTGTTGATGTTTCCTCAAACCTTATGTTATGTCAAATTTCATTATCCGGCACTGCACTATTTCCAATCAGTGTGTGTGCAACCATCACTTTTTTATGGCTTGAGTTTCACTATCCACGCTACATGCATGAAAGCGACAGCTGCGGTATAAGTCAAATGGTAGGTCTCTTTTTGGGTTGACAGTAATTCACGGATATCCGGAGGAGGGAGCAAAATTTTCAAGAAAGTCTCACACATGGAAAGATTGCTGTTATTGCAATTTAACAATGGAGGCGGAGGTGAAACTTTTTAAAAGTAAAGCGGTCAGTTCGAAAGCGCATCGGAACACGGAAACGGTTATTCTTTGGGGTTTCAAGTTTTTTGCCCTACCCGTGTCAGGTTTTAGAAACGCAAACTTTTTGCCAGGACTTGTTTGCCCAATTAAACCGCGTACGCACATCTGTCCCTATTCATGGTCTATCGGAATATCCAAAAAATCTGGATTCAAGCATATTTTGGGCCAGTTACGGTCGATTTTGTGGAGACTTTCCGCCATTTTGCGTTTTGGCGCCACGGGACCAGACTTGCCAGCTTTTTTATTGTACCCAATGACTGCATTCTTTGTGGCACAACTTTTGAGCTAATGACAAATCTGGCAACTTTGGTCCCCGACAAGTTACAACGTTCTTATGAAACTCTCCTATACCATTGTTACACCCTAGCTCTTACAGTTGATCAGAGTTGATCACCGATAACGTCGAAATCGGCCCACAGAATCGCCCGTACCAGCCCGATGCGTTTGGGCCATCCAAGACTTCTTACCGTGACAGCCCGAGTGGTCTCTCGAGTCGGCTTTTAGAAACCAACTAACACCCCGAGAAACTGTGACTGTAGCGCTAAGATCGGGATGTACGTCTACATCATACATGAGTACAGAAACACTGGCATTGTGCGACCGTCTAAAAATATTGCTAGAAATAGGGTTAGAGGCCAAAAAAAGTAATTTCTATAAACCAAGAGACTACCGTAGTCGCATTATCCTTCTTCCCTTTTTTCTCCTCTTCTTTTTTTTTTCTTTTGTCTTTAGTGGCCCGAGCCGAATGGGTAGAACATTCTTTCCAAGTTTCTGCTGCGGTCACGGGCAATTAATTTGTCGCATCGGGCCTGCGCCACAACACATCAGAAAAAAATCTTTGTCTGTGCACTTTTTAACAAAAATTTTGTGTCGGTAAACTTTTTGATCGACAGCCGTCGATGTCAGCTGTCGTTATTCAGCAAGTTCTGGCATCTGTGGGTGGATTCTAGACGGCGTTAAATATAAAAAAATCAGCGCACCTCTCACTCCCCATACGACCACTGTCTTCAAGTTTGTTTGTTTATTAAGTGAGAGGAGATATACATCCGTTGAATGCGTTTACACAGCAGATAGCACGGGGGGACTAATGGGGATGAGGGCCTTCATCCAAATTAGTGATCCATGCATCGAACAAAGAAATAGCATGGATCAAAATTGTTTAAGATAGTATATCGTATTGACTTTTCTATGTAATCTCGACTGAACAGGAAACATACAGTCATGCTCCCACCACTCGCCTGCGGACCCGCGCCGCTCTCAGGACCCCTCACCGTGATTTCTTGTGTGCACCTAAGCCGCCAGGACGCACGCACTTCCGGGAAGTTTTGAAATCCACGGATGGTGCGTACCTCAGCCCGGGTCTCTTGCGATGTATCTTTTGTAATTGACTCGGTGTTGTAGCCTAAACCGTTCATGTCTGTGCTCTGCTTTACCTTATTAAACCGATACTTGATAGTCACGGGCCCAGTTCTGCAACTCCGGGCCTTCAAGAGCGAGCAACGAGAACTGTTATGCCGACGGCACCCATGATTGAGAATTGTTGGCACCACCTCCTGACTTTTTTCTTTCTTGGTTGGTTGGCGAAGACCCAACCTAATCACTGGACTAAGCGAATGGTGAGCACCCAATTAACCACATAGAACCCAAGCAACTGTCCCGGACCGGAACCGACCCAGTTTTCAGGCCGACCCTGCTGGTGGGTAAAATTATTCACAATGTTGGTAGCTGGCGAATCTCAAAATCAATCCATCGCACTGATGTAATCCAAAGGTTGTGTCGTGTGTGAATTTCATTCTCAATTCAAATTACCAATTTTTTTCGAGATCTGGGCACGAAAAATGCTGACGGACCTTGGAGAAGGTGACTTGGTCACACACCCGGATGTTGTGCCCGGATCTCCGAAAAAATTTGGTGATTTTTTTGAGGATCCCGAGAATCTATCGATTTTGAGATTCGCATCCTCTGGCTAACCAATCTCCACAATTAATCTCCCTAACTACCAAGAAATGTAGCGCCTAAAGAATGGTGCCCCCCCACTCGAGAAAAAAAGGCACCAAGTCACCTTCTCCAAGGTCCGTCAGCATTTTTTCCCCGCAAAAGGTGCACCGTCAGGCCCGGGTATTTTTTCAAAAAATTCAAGGAGTTACCCGGCCAACAACAAATTCAAGGAGTTACCCGACCCACGCCCCCTTCTGGGGGCGCCCGTCCAAATACTTAGCCCAGTGGGGGGGCCAATATGCTCGGACTCCTCAACCACGACGTACGTTGCCACAGACATTGCGAGTCCTGACTGGGTGAAGTGGAGAGAGCCTTCAAGTTTCTTGGACAAGAAGAATCTGCAGGAACTTGAAGAAACATCCCTGTGGGACAACTTGTTATGAAGTTGCTTGTGTCCCGTGAGTCGCCTTTGCCGTCCTGCCGGCGTTGGCGTCGTCAGCCCCGTCCCGTCAGGTGTCCACACCCTCGTGTAGACTGGGGTGAACTACTGTTTGTGAGAACCTGAAAAAAGAAATTGCGCGAAAGGAGGAGACAGACCCAATTTCAGTTGACCCGTCGGGGGACTGGAGGAGGGGGTAATTTCAGGTGCACCACCAGGAGTTTCAAGTTTTCCCCGTAAAAGGTGCACAGTCAGGTATCTCTTTTGCAACAAGTGCACTGTCAGGATGTTTTTCCCGCAAAAGTTGTCACTGCCAGGTTTCCTTTCGTCAGGATGTTTTCCCCTCAAAAGGTGCACCGTCAGGTTTCTTTTATTCCCCTCTGAAACTGCACCGACTCCCTTGCATTGTTGCACAAAGGTGCACAGTCAGATATTTTGTCGCAAAAGGTACACCATCCCTATTTTTTCTTTGTGGACGGTGCACCGTCTGGATTTTTGGTTACGCAAAAAGTGCACCATCCGGTATCTTTTGTGCAAAAGGTACGCCGTCAAGATATTTTTCCTTACAGAAGGTGCACCATCAGAATTTTTGCTGCGCAAAAGATGCACTGCCCAGTTGTTTTGTTGCTCAAAGAGTGCACCGGCAGGAGCTTTTTTGTTCTGCAAGAAAAAAAATCCCGCAAAAGTATTTTTGTTTCCAAAAAAGTGCACCGCCAGGTTTTTGTCCTTGCAAACAATGCACCGTTAGGTTTTTCTTCCTTATCGGTGCATTTTTATCTCGTCAAGATTGTGACCGCAATACTCTTCTGGCAATGCGCCTTTGGCTGACCTGGAAACAACCGTCTTGGCAGCAGATCACAGACCAGCCCACTGAGAGGACAGAGACCTAGACCTCACATACACAGAAGAAACAAGGGAGACAACATGGCAAGAGGTGGGTAGGGGCGCCGCACCGTGGAAAACCTTCGAGGGTGATCATCATTGTGAGATACAACTTGACTTTATATTGACACTCAGAAAACAGCATGCAATGGGTAGGCCGTACCAGATTTGAGAAAAGAGCTGATGCATTGTCGACTTTCTTTCTTTCTTGTGTTTATTTTTTTGTGTGTAAGCCAGCACACCCCAAGCCGTTGAGAACGCATACGAATGATGCAGTAATAGGTAGCTCGGAAGCGCCCGGCCGCCGAGGCCCGAGGTCACTCCCGCAATGGACGTTAGACACGTAAAGTCATACGTTTCACGGGTGGAGTGGAGACGGTCTACAACATTTGCCAGGCGCAACAAAGCGTGCGTTTTCTGCAAGTTGATTGAAGTCATTTTGTCTTGGAATTCTTCATTTCTGCAAAAATTCTGGAAGTCGGATCATCACCAGAGATTCACACTCAAATCGACTGACATCTGAAGATCCAGAATACACACTTTGTACAATTTGTGCGTATACCTCAAATCAAGCCCTCTTTTTTTCTCTTTTGTTCTTGGGTTTCGAAGACCCAGCCTAATTACTGGACTAAGCGGATGGCGAGCACCCGATTAGCCACTTACTTCTCCACTTTCGTTCTTTCTTTCTCCACTCCACCTGCGTCGGTGACCCCCTGTATTCATCCTCCAAGCCTCTCCAAATTTACACCCTTTCGTTTTGAAGGGTTTAGTTCGTACGAAGACATTCTTTACTTTACTACTCAGTGCCGGCCTATTCCGTAAGCAAATCTGAGTCATCATCGAGTTCAGAAGTTCGCAATTATGACCATCACAGATGGGAAACCAATAAACAGATGGAGGAAACCAATACACCCTGTGTTCCCTTCGACGTGTTCCTGTTTTACCACTGGGAAAGATACGAAAAAGTTGATCACGTGCGTCATGTTGGTTTGAGGGAATTCCTTGTCGCCAATCGATTTTGTCCGTCCATATTTTGCAGGTCTCTTTCGGGCACTGCAGGCCCCTTGCGGCGTCGCAAGAAACTCGTAGGAAAGACATGGAAGTACTCCACAAATTTGCACAACCCTGGATCATACACATGCCCATCTTTCGATGTCTCGTTGACCCCCCAAAAACATGCAGTTTTGTTGGGCTCATCAAACCGTGTCACCTTTTGATAGGTCTCTTTTGGGATGCTGTGGACAGTTTCGCAGGTCTCTTTGACGGGTTTTACTACATATTGACTGGTGAAAGCACCAGTAAAGCTGACAAATTCGACAATTTTT
>Ga0105054_10012586_pt1 | contig 10338 bp, 9 predicted proteins | sample BON02_FD_78091 | JGI IMG/M metagenome (GOLD analysis project Ga0105054, IMG submission 78091) | Freshwater microbial communities from Lake Bonney liftoff mats and glacier meltwater in Antarctica - BON-02 (megahit assembly) | ecosystem: Environmental > Aquatic > Freshwater > Ice > Glacier... | reverse complement strand
TAACTAACTTTTCCCAACAAATGTTTCAAAAATGGTCGATTTGCTCGATATTTTTTTTCAGGAGTTTCCATTTTTACGCACCAAATGTAAATGGAACAAGATTTGAAACCCAATTACACACTACTTCAAATAAAACTTTCTTTTCTTACAATTCCTAGGTTACGTTTAAACCGTCAAAAAACATTTTTTTTTTGTGACGGTTTAAAAAGCATAATTGAAATGAAGAAACGAAAGCGGAAAGAGAATTAAAAACTAAAGCGGTACCCTAATATTAATACTTTCAATTCCTTAATGTATTTATACATTAAGGAATAAAATACAAGTATAAATACGTATTAATACAGGGGTGTATAGTATTAAAATATTAAAATACAGAACATTAAATATGAACCTAAAGATTTTGATGTCAGTTACTCAGTTGAAGTTTCAACAAGTTTTACTATTTTTGACATAGATTTTTCAAACACGTCATCTGATTCAAAAGTGCGATTTAAACCGTCAATCTTTAGATCTGTAAATTTACTTTGATGGGTAAGCGCAAAGCTAGTCAAGCTGACAGCAACGAAAGTGTCTCTGTTGAATCGAATAATGAGCCCAATGACCTAGTTATCCTTTCCGTTGTCCAAGGGCCGAAGCGGGTAGGCAGGTCTCATGTAGGTGCTGCTCTATACGACCCAGTGAAAAACAGCTTGAAGGTATTTGCCAAAATGACAGTGATGGATTCTGCCCATCAAATAATGCATCAGCTCATGCACCAGACGAACGCTTCTTGCATTGCGGTCAGCTCCCTGATTAGCCCGGATCTCTTACAGGCGTTGGAGGAGGTGATATTTGAAAGAGATAAAAAAATAGTGAGACTTGTTTCAAGTGTTTTTGAAAAGAAATCAGTTAGACTGCGCATGGAGTCGTTGGGTTTTCCGGGCAACACTTTGAGGTCGGTAATTGACATGGAGAACGAGCTAGGAGTAAGTTTCTTTATTTTTAACAACACAGGATTAACCATTTGATAGTTTTGCGCCATCGGAGGAGCATTGCATTTGGGAGACAAGAACGGTTCACTCGGCGCGAAATTGTGCAAAGTGGAAGTAGTGCACTTGAGCAACTTTATGATGATTGATGCAGCCAGTCTCAACTGTTTGGATCTTATCAAGGAAGAGGAGCATCCTTCACTGATCAGAGGAAATAATAAACGAAAAGAGGGATTTAGTTTGCTTACATTGCTTGAAAGTAGGGTGAGCAGCATCTTGGGGAAACGGACTTTGAAAACTTGGATCTCTCAGCCACTCAACAATGTCACGATGATCAATGAGAGGTTGGAGAGTGTCGATTACATAAAGACCCAGGACACATATATAGCTGTTTCACGGTACCTAAACTCAGTCAGAGACTTGCCCCGAATCCTATTTCGAATTCGAAGTCGATCAGCAACACATGTTGATTGGATGCACCTTGCCGAGTCAATTAATGCCCTCCTTCAAATGTTCTCGCTTCTGAAACTCAAGTGGATAGGAGTGCCAGCTCATCTAAGAGATCTTCTTGATGTTTCAACAGATACTTTGATGCATGTTAAGGATGTGCTTGCAATTGTGGATTGGGAAGAAACGTCTCTATTGGAGTGGTTATCTCCTGTATCTGGCGTATCCCAGGGACTGGATCAAGCGCGACAGGCATACGAATCTCTCGGTGATTTACTTAGTCATCTCACTGCGGAGATGCGGCCACATTTTCCAAACATGCATATGAGTGTCACGTACATGCCAGTGGTCGGCTTTCTAGCTGTATCACCCAAAGGAAATAGCCTGCCAGCTGGATTCATACAAAAGTTTTCCGATACGGTTGATGGGGAGCAGGTTACTTTCAGTAAAGGTCCCTTCACGGATGCTCTTGATGAACGGTACGGCGATATACATGGACATATAAGGGAGCAAGCAGCCGCAGTTGAGAGACAGATCGAGACAGAGATACTGAAATGGCATCATGAACTGATACGAGCGTCACTCTCGAGTGCCGATATCGATGTACTTGAAGCATTTGCCAGTCTGGCGGAAGACCTCTCGTACGTGAGACCCTCTGTTAATGACAGTGTTGTAACCCATATTGAACAAGGAGTGCATCCACTTCAAGTTTATAGTGTGGATCAATATCTAGCCAATGATATAACATTGCTGGGAACAGCAGTGGTCACAGGTGCCAACTATTCGGGCAAGTCAGCGATGTTGAAAATGGTAGCAGTTCTTACTGTGATGGCCCACATTGGTTGCTTCGTTCCTGCTACAAAGGCAGCCATTGGTCTTGTGGACAGGATATTCACGAGAATTGAATCATTTGAAACCAGCGCGATTTGCATGGAGAGCTCCTTCTCCCTGGATGCTCAGCAAGTGGCACATATGATCCAAAACAAAACACAGAGGTCCCTGCTTCTTATTGATGAATTTGGAAAAGGTACTGTTGCTTGCGACGGAGCAAGTTTGCTTCTCGCCGCTCTGAAAGACATTTCAAACAGTGGATGTCGCTGCATGGTAGCCACACACTTTCTTGAGATAGTCAATCCAGTATTGCTAGGCGACAGTTTTAACAAAATCACTGTCTACGAGATGCTTGTCATGTTTGAGAATGCTGATTCGTCCGAGTTACAAGTACCTCTACCACTGTTTATATGCCGGAAAGGATCTAAAGCGAGTCAATCGTATGCACTTGAATGCGCGAAAAGGTCACAGCTACCTGAAGAAGTTCTAACCAGAGCAGCGACCATTCTGGCTCTGGGGAAACATGGAATGAGACCCACATTAAATGGAGAAAACGACAAGAAAATATGTAAAACCATCGAGCTCATCAGCAAAACCAACTGGGAAGTTGCATCCAATGAACAGGTCGAAGAAATGGCCAAGATTATTACGTGCCTCAACGAATTTGAAATTTAAGAGTAGTGTAAAGCATTTATGTTCTCTTTTTCCTTTTCTTGGTTTCTGTAGCTAGTTTCAAAGATTCTACCATTGCTTTCGTCAACCCTTTTTCGTGTATTTCGGCTTGAGTCATCCACACAAATGCATCGTTTTCAAATTTAAAATCGTTTGGTACTTGACAGCTAAACACTTTCAAATGGTGATGCCTATGGGAGAATTTGTGTACAAATTGGCCGACCTCCTTTTTATGTTGAATGTCTTGCAAGAAAGCGACATCTGGAGCGAAGGAAGGGAATTCCCATTGACCCGCCAACAGCCCCTTAAGAGGCCTTTGAGTCAAGGCATACTTGTCATTCCGAGATATAACATAAACTGAGAAATATTCAATTGGAGGAGTCTTCTTGGTATTTTTCAGAGGATACTTTGACGGATTTTCTTTTCCGCGGCAAATGGATGAAATAGGGCATTGATCACATTTTGGATTGGCAGGAGTACACACTGTTGCACCTAGTTCCATTAAAGACTGATTGAAATCCCCTGACCGTGATTGGGGGACTATTTTCTCAGCGACTTTCCAACAAGCTTTAAGAAGTTTTGAAGGCTGCTCTTCAACTGCCCCTAGCCGTGCAAATACCCTAATAACATTACCATCTACAACTGCGGCTTGTCTTTTGAATGCAATCGATGCAATTGCACCCGCGGTATAGGGACCAATACCAGGAATGGACAGCAAATCAGCCACCGTAGAAGGCATTTCTCCGCCGAGTTCATGATAAACTTTCTGGGCCCCAGCATGTAGATTACGTGCTCTTCTGTAATAACCTAATCCCGCCCAAAGCGAATTAACTTGATCAGCAGAAGCAAGCGCAAGCTCTTTGACAGTCGGAAACGCTGTCATCCACTTCTTATAATAGCCTACCACCGTATCAACACGAGTCTGTTGACACATTATTTCACTGACCCAAACACCATAAGGACTGCACGATTCTTCACGCCAAGGCAGAGAGCGCTTATTCAAATCATACCAATGCAGCAGACTATGTGGCTCCAACAACAGCTCTTCGATATCCTCCATAAAAAAAACGAATTATGGATCAGGAAAGAGATAAGGCCCGTCAAGCAAGGTACGGTTTTTCGTCCTATATATTCATTTTATATCTGACCTAATTAGGTTGAAAGGGGATCTTTCTGTTGCACTCAAGAGCATTAATGAAGTTATCAAGTACCATGTTAAGGAACACCGAGTCAACGACGCCTCAGACCTCGTTGCCAAATTATTACAAGAGAGAAAAACGGCAGATATTTTAAAGGTCGCAGGTGACTTCGAGGCACTCGGCGCGGTTTCACGCAATTTACAAGATTTTCCATCCGCGTGGACATATACTGATTTCGCTCTACAGCTTCGAAAGTTCGTCTTGAACCATTGCTCTGATCATCCAAGTAACATCGACATTCTTGTAGCAAAGTCATTGTCCTCACAAAGTATTCTACATAGTTTACAAAAGGACAAAGAAACTACTCACTTAGAAGCTCTCGAGCTATTTGCCCCAATGATATCCAAACATCCCACCATCGAACGAGCACCCACCGTCGTGGAAAACTCACCACCCGTTATTGACGAACAAGCGGAGAGCAGCTGGCGAGAGTATTGCACTGACATGTTAAAGCCTCTAAGAAGCAAGTTGTTAAGTGCCTTGAATATGCCTCTTCATAACGCAAGTAAACTAGTGCTGGTATCTGCTATAGAATCATGCAAGTTGAAAGTGCCACTTCGCATTTTGCAAAATGACGATAGCCAAATGCAATCATTGGCAGTGGACCTAGATTCATACACAGAGCATTTGCCACAAGAAATTCTGTTTGGTGATTTTGAAATTATTCATTTTGGTAGGCAACCATATGTTGAAACACTGGATTCCTACAACCCACGAAATAACGCTCCTATTTCCAAGCGAAGAATCGGTTATGTGCGTTTTGATACACAACGGCATGATCGTGTTATAAGTCGTCGTCATGCCCAAATTAAATTGTCCACAATTCATCCGCTATTTGAACCTGAAGAGGAACAATCATCATGGGTTCTTCGCGATCTTGAAAGCACTAATGGAGTTCTTGTTAACGGAGTCCGGGTCAGAGAAAGTCCATTGAAACATGGCGATATTGTATCATTCGGAGGAGCTACCAGTGTTGATTATGGATGCGCTGTATCCACTCATAAAAGAAAACCAGTGCATTCCGTATTCACATATAGATTTGTAAATCTTTAAAAACAACCATTCTGAACTAAAATATTTAATATAGTATTAGACTTTGATGCTTTTCACGCGCCACTCGTATCCATAATCTTCTGCGTCTTCAGAAGCACTGTACATGAGACACATCACCATCAATATTCCAATCACTTGCAGACTGGCAATGACCAAAAACGTATATGCCAAACGGGATGTTTTATCAGCAATGTATTTGAAAATCATCCATTGAAACGCTCGTGCATAGCCGCCAAATCCACAGCCGTATCCTTGGTTGTCACCAATAGCCCCATTGTAGCCGACAATTGAGGCACTTCTAACAGGAACAAACGCTGATATTGGGACATCTTGACCCGGAACCAGCGTCGATGCAGTTATAGTTATCACTACATCACTAAGTAAAGTACACATTTCAGTAGATGATGATAAGCTTGAATAGTACTCTGGGTATTTATCACTTGTATAGCAAACACAAAGCGTATCTTCGTAGTCGGCATATCTATCAGGCAACGTGCAACTCAATTGTTCACCCGGTTGGCATTTTAGTATCTCCCCTTGAGCACTCCATCCTTCTTCAAAACAACACAGATTGAAAACAGCTAATTGTAATGTAGTGGCTTCAGATTCAAAAGGTGTCAAGTCGGTGTTGCTAATTCCAGCTTCTACTTTGTGCACAGTAACAATATACCCTATTGCAAACCCACCCTGGGCAACACAGAGAACCAAAATCGTGAAAATACTTGCTCTGAAAAAGCCCAATGAAGCAGATCCACAATACTGCTTACAACAACTTGAATGCATATGCGATTCTATTTGATTGTCGATTCTTCTTTCAGTCTCCAAACTCTGTCTAGCATACATGACTGCAAAACTACCAACAACTAGTTGAATAACGCCTGAGAATATAGGTGATATCAACATAAAATACCAAAAACCAACAAATGCTTCGTTCAAAGGACCCACAAACAGTTCAATGAATCTGTTCACCTCCCATTGTTTGATAAGAAAGTGGGCGCTAGTGACAATTGTAACAACAGCTCCTGCCATGACACCAAGAATGCTAACAGTAAGGGACTTTTTATACTTTTGTTTCGTTTTATCCAGAGCATCAAAGCTCAACCCTCGAAGAGGACTCATATTTAAATCGTACACACTTTTGTTTGCGTTTAAAGTTTAAACACGCGCACTTTTTTTTATTCCTCCCATTCTTTTTCTGAACCTATATTTGAATGGTGGTGTTGGCTGTCGACTGGCATGTTCTGCTGGAGTCTCATCATCAATGGGGAGGATTCAGCGTAGAGGTGAAGAAAACTGACAAGGGATCGGATGTACAGGAAACCGTGAAGCATTTGTGCAACCTCCAAATAAGTCTGGCAGAAAAGATTCGAAACGATTCATGTATTGATGAACGTCTTTGGGAAGCTGTGAGACTACTTTTCCCAGAATGGGTTGGATCCAGTAGTATAATAAGTCAGGTTCAAATAACCGAACTGAAATCATTGCCCGATCTAGAATGCACATTGAAGGATGAAGCGACGCTCTGGTGGATTAAAAAACCGTTTTCACCAAATGAACCCATTGAAAAACGCACCGGTAAAAACGACAAGACCACAATAAAAGTACATCTGACTGTTTCGAATGAATATCAAGATCCGCATGTGATGGAAGAAGGATATGTCGAAGATATGAAAGTAAAGTACTCAGTCTTCAAAAAACGAGCTCGGGTTGAGGATGAAGCAATGGAGGATACACCAGTGACCAAATCAGTCCGAAATAGCGAAACCAGCAGCGACTGGATTTTAAAACCCGAAGTACTTGAAACATTGACGGAAAGTGAAGGCATTCAAAAGCAGTTGCACGACCCGAAACTACTGAAAATTTTAACGGAAATCGACTCATCCCCAAATCGACTGCAAAGTCTCCAAAAGTATCTAGAGTCAAACGAACATTTTGCTAGATTTATTGACACCATGTTACAAGTAATAGGCGCCCACAAAACAATCATGGATGGAGCGAATAAAAGAATTGTTTCATGCATTAATGATATTCTGATAAAGAATACTGAATCACTGGTCAAACTAGTGGCTGAAACGAACGAGTAATTATCTTTCTGATTGTGGAATGTATTTCTCGTGGTCTTCCTTGCTGTAGTGAGTTCGAGAAGGTTGTTGAAGTAATTCTGGGTCCAATTTAGTTTTGACATATATCCATGCAGGATCGTTTTCATTCTCTAAAGTTATAAGTTTCCTCAAGTAGTGTGAAGGGACCTTTTCTAGCTCGTCCAATTTGTTTAAAGTATTGTCATCCACTAGATATAATTCACCCAAGATTGGATGTCCTGGCGCCTCTTGAAGATAAGGAATGCAGAAGTTGCCGATGGATAAGTGATACGGGTCTCGTGTAGCAGCCTCTGTGGAAAGGAGAATGCTCTGCTCGATCAAAAAATGATTATGAAATCCCTTTTTCAAGGTTCCATAGACAAAAACTCGATGCATAGCTCGTGCTAATATTTACACATTTTTTTTCTTGCAAAAAAAGGTCGGAAGGACCCAATCATAAATCCATTGTGATGTCGTTTAGTCCAGATGTAAAGGGCAGAGTAGCGATCATTACAGGCGCCTCTAGAGGAATAGGAAGAGAATGCGCACTAGCTCTTGCACGTCTTGGTTGTAACATCGTCATCGCCGCGAAGTCTGACACTCCTCAACCAACTTTACCAGGCACCATTTTCACCGTCGCAGAAGAATGCAGAAAACTTGGAGTTGAAGCGCTACCTCTCAAGGTGGACGTTCGAGACGAACAAAACGTGAATTCCGCAATCGAGACGGTGATGAAAGTATTCGGTCGCATTGATATTCTGATCAACAACGCGTCTGCTTTGTGGTGGCAATCTATTGAAGACACTCCTATGGGCAAGTACGACCTTATCAATAGTGTCAATGCGCGAGGAACCTTCATGATGACAAAAGCATGTTTGCCGCATATGAAAGTGAATGGCTACGGTCACATAATCAACATGTCTCCGCCTATCAAATTCAAGGGGATAGGTGCAAGAACTGCTTACTCTATTTCGAAGTTTGGAATGTCTATTGTTGCGCTTGGAGTCGCAGAAGAATTTTATGGTCAAGGGATTGCGGCTAATACACTCTGGCCCAACACCGTAGTGGAGAGCTTGGCATCGATCAACTTCGAGATGGGAAACAAATCAATGTGGCGAAAGGTAAGTTATTCGGTTTTTGTGTAAAATTCTTCTAGGCTAAAATTTCCAATTAGGCATCTATTTTGTCAGATTCGGTTCTTGCCATTCTGACGGAGGACCCGAATACCTTCACTGGAAACATGCTGGTTGACGATGCGTACTTACGCACCAAAGGAGTCACAGATTTCGTGAAGTACCGTTGCGATCCAGACGTTGAGCCTCCAAGCATGGAAGAAATTGAAGAGGCACAAGGTAAAGAAGCATTTTTGAGGTCCAAAGCAACCAAAAAGTATCCAACGAATTCAAAATTATAAAATAATGAATCCTGAGAAGAATGCACACTTTTTTTTGAAGAAAACACATCCGGTGATTCAGGTAACTGAGAATGTCATCAAGCAGCAGACGCGGAAATACTAAGCCTCAATTCGGAGGTGGAGCGAATAAATGTAAAGTATGCTCAAAGACTGTTTATCCGCTGGAGCAGATCTTAGTTAATGAGGATTTCCTGCATAAAGGATGCTTGACATGTTGCATTTGTTCTCGCGTTCTTGGGCTGAGTGAGTATGGGAAACTTGAAAATGCAATATATTGCACGAAGCATCTGAAAGAGGCGACATTAATTAGACCTTCAGATCCGCGACCTTTAAAAGTCTCTGCTCCTTTGGCTCCACCAGTTTCAAAGGCCTCTGCAGAAAATGTGTCACTGAAGGAGAGATTGAAAGTGTATCAACGTAAAAGCGATCCAATAGAAGAGCAATCTCCCCCTAATGTTAATGAAAGGAAATCAGGAAGGAAATCTGATCGAAAGAAATCGACCGTCGAAAGTGGGTTGGAAAGTTTGGTGGCGAATTTGAAAATCCAACTTGCAACAGAGAAAGAAGCAGTATCAGATATTGTAAAGGAGAAAGAGACAAAAATTGCTAAAGTTCAGAAACAGTTAAAGAAGGTTAAAGCTAACGTCAAGAAACAGCGCTCCAATAAAATGTACGAAGTTGACGGCCTCAAAACTGAAAAAGAAGACATGCAATTGAAATGTTCAAAGTTGGAGAAAGCTCTTCAGGATTTAAAAATACAACTTGCAGACGAAAATTCAAAGACACTTGAATTGCAAGAAGAACTGGAACAGTCACAGCTACAACTTAACGGTGTTAGAGCTTCCAAACCGAAGAAAAAAGTTGAAACATTAGAATCTTCCGAATCGGAAATAGAAGTGGTGGTGTTGAAAAAGAAAAAGGAGAAATCACAAAGAAAGTCAAGAAAAGAATCCCTTGATGAAGAGTTAGAATCAGAGGAGGAAGCAATTGCGAAAGCAGAGTTGCGAAAAGAGTCAGAACAAGAAGAAGAAGCACCTGCTGTGAAATCGAAGTCTAGAAAGTCACGTAAGGAGTCAGTTGAATCACAGGAATCAATTGAAGAGTCAGAAGACGAAGAAGTAGCACCTAGTTTGAAATCAAAGTCCAGGAAGTCACGGAAAGAGTCAGTTGAATCACAGGAATCGATTGAAAAGTTAGAATCTGAGTCAGAAGAAGAAGCGCCTGCTGTGAAATCAAAGTCTAGAAAGTCACGGAAAGAGTCAGTTGAATCGCAGGAATCAATTGAAGAGTTAGAATCTGAGTCAGAAGAAGAAGTGCCTGCTGTGAAATCAAAGTCTAGGAAGTCACGGAAAGAGTCAGTTGAATCGCAGGAATCAATTGAAGAGACAGAATCCGAGTCGGAAGAAGAAGCAGCACCTGCTGTGAAATCGAAGTCTAGAAAGTCACGTAAAGAGTCAGTCGAATCACAGAAATCAATTGAAGAGGCAGAATCCGAATCAGAACAAGAAGAAGTAACTCTGAAATCGAAGTCTAGAAAGTCAGGTAAAGATTCAGTTGAATCAATTGAAGAGTCAGAATCCGAGTCAGAAGAAGAACCTGCTGTGAAATCAAAGTCTAGGAAGTCACGTAAAGAGTCAGTTGAATCACAGGAATCAATTGAAGAGGCAGAATCT
>Ga0105054_10012585_pt1 | contig 10338 bp, 6 predicted proteins | sample BON02_FD_78091 | JGI IMG/M metagenome (GOLD analysis project Ga0105054, IMG submission 78091) | Freshwater microbial communities from Lake Bonney liftoff mats and glacier meltwater in Antarctica - BON-02 (megahit assembly) | ecosystem: Environmental > Aquatic > Freshwater > Ice > Glacier... | reverse complement strand
CCCACTTTGCGGAGAATTCGAAGAGAGAGAAGAAGTCGGTTTTTTGGGTGACTTTGTTTGAGCGCGCTTCGGTGGCATCGATGTTTGAGAATTCGTAGCGGGTTGGATCGGTGATTAATTTGAAGTCGTGGAAAGCTACGGTGTTTTCGAAATCGAGCTGGCTGTTGTAGTTGGGGGTTGTGCCATCGCCATCGAACATGGGTTCGCAGATGTCGAGTTTGTGGGCGGAAAGGGCGATGTCGTATGAGTCTGTGCCTGAGCACATGGCGAAGAGGAATCCGCCACCTGCGGTGTATTCTTTGATTTTATTTGTGACGGCTAGTTTTAGTTCGGAGACTTTATTGAAGCACTTTCTGCGGGCAATTTCCTCTGAATAGCGGACTTGTTCTACGTACCATGGCGCGCTTCGGTACTTGTCCCAAAAGCGGCCGTATTGACCGGTGAAATCTTCGTGATGGAGGTGAAGCCAATCGTATAGTAGGAGTTTTCCATCGAGCACTTCATCATCGTAAATCACTTCGTAGGGAACTTCGGCATAGGTGAGTACGAGGGTGACGGCATCATCCCAAGGGAGTTTGTTCTTTGGACTGTAGACGGCAATCTTTGGGATTTTCTCCAAACGAGCGACATCCATATTCACTTCTGGATCTGCGATTTCTTGAAGAATGGCTGTTGATTGTGCATCTGCAATTATCTCGTAGCTGACACCACGGATGGTGCATTCGGTCTCAATTTGCTTGGCGTATTTGCACATGAAACTGCCGCCACGATAATTGAGCAACCAGTCTACTTCTACCTCGGCCTGTAGAATCCAATAGGCGATTCCGTATGCTTTGAGGTGATTCTTTTGAGAAGCATCCATGGGAATAAGGATGTAAGCGGCCATTAACTGACTGCTTATTCCTACCAAAAGAAGTGTTACTAAAAGGCTTTTAAAAAACTGAATCATCGTCATCTTCCAAGTCGTCCAAGTCATCCATTCTTGACATTTTCGTCATCACATTCGGATTGTCGAATTCTTTTGAAGGCTGCATCATGCTTGGGCCGCCTGCAATGCTGAATTCGGGGTCGTCATAGTTGGTGAATTTGGCCAAGGTATTAACGAAACGCAGAGGAACGGTTCCTGTTGCGCCACTTCGGTGTTTTGCAACAATTAGTTCGGTAAGACCTTCGGTTGGGAGGTTGGTTTCTTCGGAAACTTCGATACCGTAATATTCTGGTCGGTAGAGGAACATGACCATATCGGCATCCTGCTCAATCGCACCCGATTCTCGAAGGTCGGAAAGCATTGGTCGCTTGGTTCCGCCACGGGTTTCCACCGCACGACTCAGCTGCGAAAGTGCAATAACTGGCACTTCAAGTTCTTTAGCCAAGCTCTTCAGTGATCTGGAAATCATGCTGATTTCCTGCTCACGGTTTCCGCCTTTCTGGTTTCCGCCAGCGGTCATCAACTGGAGGTAATCGATAACGATAAGCTGAATGTTGTGCTGGGCTTTGAGTCTTCGGCACTTGGCGCGGAGTTCAAAAATGGAAAGTGCGGCCGTATCATCAATGAAAATGGGAGCTTCGCCCAATTGTTTCAAAGAAGCGTGCATGTGTTCCCAATCGGACTTGTCTAATTGTCCTTTTTTCAACTTGTCTCCTGGAATTCCGGATTCGCTAGAAATGAGTCGGTTTACCAATTGAACAGACGCCATCTCCAAAGAGAAGAATGCAATCGGCCGCTTAAAATCAACGGCCATGTTGCGCGCCATGGAGAGCACAAAAGCCGTTTTCCCCATGGCAGGACGTGCAGCAATAATGAGCAGTTCAGATTTTTGCCAACCGTTGGTCATCTTGTCAAGTTCGGTGAAACCAGTGGGAACACCTGTGATGCCGCCTTCTTTGCCTGCCGCTTCTTCAATTTCGTTCAGAGCTTTCTTAACTAAAGCGCTCATCGAATCGTAGCTCTTACGGAGGTTTCCTTCTGCTACAGAAAAGAGGCTGGATTCCGCCTTGTCAAGTAGGTCAAGCACATCGGTTGTGTCTTCAAAAGCTTCGTGATAGATGTCTCCCGAAACACGAATCAACTCGCGCTGAATGAATTTTTGGGCAATGATACGTGCATGGAATTCGGCATTGGCGGAGGATGCAACGCGGTCTGTTAATTGACTTACGAAGTAGGGGCCACCTACGAAGTCAAGTTGCCCTGCTTTCTTCAGCCAACTTGTTACGGTAAGAATGTCAACGGGCTGATTTTCACCAAAAAGTGCGATTATCGCCTCGTAGATTTTTTGATGTTCAATTCGATAGAAACTCTCCGGTCTCAGAATTTCAACCACATCATTAAGCGCATCGCTTTCGAGCATCAAAGCTCCGAGAACAGCTTCTTCAAGGTCGGTAGCGTTAGGCGGTACTTTTCCGTGCTCCAACCCTTGTTTAGGCTGAGTGTAAGTTGACGGTTTGGTTCTTCGTGGTTTTACTTCTTGTGTCATTTTAATAGACGGTCATGTTTTCATCTTTTTGGTACTTATTCATCTCTAAGCGATGATTTATCATTTTTCCAATCATGAAGATGGTGTATCCCAAAAGGGTAAATAGGACGGTTGCTGCGATAATGCTCTTCTTATGTTTTTTCCAATAACGAGTGAACTTGTTGCCTTCTGGTCGCTTTTTTATTCTAACCCGTTCTTGATACTTGATGCGGATTTTCTGTTTTTTTCGTCCACCTGAAGGGGATATCCCCTCATCCATTGGGCTAATATTTTCTACAGGATTCTCACTCATCTTACTCTTTACAAATTAACGCTTTTAAGGGCGGTTGTCAATCTCCGACTTACCATGTTTGATCTGTTCATACATAGTGGATAACTTTACAAAATGCGAATTTGCCTTCATTATCACGGTTTATTGTGCTTAGCCATCATTATATGTTCAACGTCTTGCCAGAAAAAAGACACCGTTTCGCCTAGTGTTATCATTCTACAACCGCTGGAGGGTGCAAATTATTCTGTTTATGATACGGTTTTTGTTTCCGTTAAAGCGGTAGATGAGACCGAACTGGTTTCGGTATCTGCCAAGTTGGTGAATGCCAACTTCATCCCCATAGGAGCTTCGAGTGGGTTGAACATAAACCCATTAACAAACAGTGGAACTGCTGATTTGGTCATTGATGATAAGTTAATTGACACTGGCGATTATTACGTGCTGGTAATTGCATTTGATGGTACAAATGAGCAACGGGAGTTCCGCAAAATTCGCATTATCGGCCTGCCGAAAGAAAGACGGGCCATCTACTTTTCTTCTTCAACCGAAACGGGAATGGATGCTATTTGGAAGCTGGATTCCCTTTTTCAGAGTAAGGTTCTTTGGGTGCAGCCAAATCAGGATGTCAAGAAGTTATGTGTCAATTCTCTGGACGACCGACTGACTTTAATCGGTAATTACGCTACCGGATTGAAAAATTATGACCTCAAAAGTGGGTCGGTGGTGTGGTTTGATAATGTGTTTACAGTTGCGCAAACTCAACGGTACATGGATTTGGTGAGTTACAAGCGTGATGTCTTCACCGCCATCTACGACCGCGAGATCAGGAAGTATAATCTCTCAGGCGGATTGAATTTCAATCAGCCGACAGGTATTTATCGCCCAGAAACAATTTATGTGGATAACAAGTATTTTGTGGTTGAGATGGAATTGGTGGGTGATAATGACCATTTCCTCTTTGTTTACAACGCATCAACCCAAGTTTTGCTGTGGAATTTGGATGTTCCGATGGATGTAATCTCCATCTGTGCATTGCAAGATGACGAAGTGCTTTTGTTTGGTAATGAAGGTGGCAATGCAAAGGTGCTGCACTACGATATGGGTGATAATGCCTACTGGGAACCGCGCCAATTGCCCACGGGAAGGATGTTTGGCGCGGTAAAAATGGACGGATTGATGTTCGCACTTGCGCACGAGAATGGACTTTACACCTATACCTATTCTCCAAATTATTTGAACCTAATTAGAGGAGGAATCGTCTATCAAAACCTTTGTTTCGATGTTGACCGAGGCACCATCTTAGCGGCAACTGTCGGTTCTTTAGAAGAATTAGGGCCGAGTGGACAATTGTTGAATACTGTCGTACATTCGGACAGCATCACAAGTATTGATATTCATTACACACGTTGACTAAATCTGATCTTTCTATACAGCATGCTGCCGAGGTAATGCGCGATGACTTCGATGAATTCCACGTGGAGTTCAAGTCCATGACACACAAGGCGGGCGATATATTTGCAAGGCGTGCTTGGGCAAAAGGGCAGGAGCTTGCTACTACGCGTTTAGATCTTTATCGGCACTACGTATCGCGCACCGAAGACCGCGTGAAAGACATTCTTCAAAAGAAGTTTCGCGATCATGCCACTTGGCGCATCCTCAAGCTAAAATTTGCCGAACTAGTGGCTCAAAGGCGCGATGGCCCCATTGTCGAAAGCTACTTTAACTCTGTTCTGCGTAAGCTGTTTATCAATGAGGGAATTGATGAAGAAATTGAATTCATTGATTTTGAGCGCAGGGTGCTGCAGACCAATCCAATTGAGCCAGTATATCAACGGTTCTACCTTGGCTCAGACAATATGGAGACCATTTGGTCACGCATTCTCCGTTCATACGGTTTTACGTTCAAGTTCCGCGACTTGGAAGGAGATATTGAGCGGATTGCCCATGCCATTCGCAAGCAGGTTATCGAACGGTTTGGCCGATTGGAAGAAGTGGATCAGATGGATATGATTCGCTCGGTGTTCTATCGCAATAAGGGCGCGTATCTGGTAGGAAAGATCACGAAGGGGAACATTCAGATTCCAATTGTGCTGCCGCTGGTGCATTTTGAGGATGGAGTGATTATAGATAGCGTGCTTTTTAGCAAGAATGAGATCTCTATCGTGTTCAGTTTTACACGTAGTTACTTCTTGGTGGATGCCGAGAGTCCAGTGGATTTAATCCATTTCTTGCGTCCGCTGATGAAGCACAAGAACATGTCGGAGATTTACGCCAGCATTGGCTATAACCGACATTCGAAGACTGTTTTTCTCAAGGAATTGAACCGTCATCTTAGCGTTTCTGATGATAGAATCGTGCCTGCGCCCGGTATCAAAGGAATGGTAATGGTTGTGTTTACGCTTACCAACTTCAACGTGGTGTTTAAGGTAATTCGTAATCGGTTTGGGCCTACCAAAAACTTCGGAAGACAGCATGTGATTGACTGTTATCGTCTTGTGTTTATGCACGATAGGGTTGGACGCCTCGCAGATGCCATGGAGTATGAATATCTTGAGTTTGATAAGGACCGTATATCCGATGAAACGCTGCACGAACTGCTTGTAGAATGCTCTGAAACCTGTTTTGTAGAAGGCAATAAGGTGATTGTCAAGCATCTTTTCACTGAAAGGAAGCTAATTCCTCTCAATCTTTATTTGGAAATGGTTGATGAGGAAAAGGGTAGAGAAGCGGTGATTGATTATGGCAATGCCGTACGCGAATTAGCGGCTGCCAACATCTTTCCGGGCGACCTATTACTGAAGAATTTTGGTGTTACGCGGCATGGACGTGTGATCTTCTACGATTATGACGAACTCTGCTTTCTCGATCAGGTTAATTTCCGCACCATACCACCTCCGCGCCATCCCGAACAGATTTATTCGGGCGAAGCTTGGTACACGGCCGAGGAAAATGACGTTTTCCCTGAGGAGTTCGCGGCTTTTATGGTACCTCGTGGCCCTTTGAAGGACGCTTTTATGAAGCATCATGCCGATTTGTTCACTGCCAAGTTTTGGAAAGGCATGCAAGAGCATCACAAGAACGGTCAGCTGGTAGATTTCTTCCCTTACAAGCGCGGTAAGGTGAAACTGGGGTTCAGTATTCAATAGAAATTTTAGAAGTAACACATCAGCCGTTCACAGAATATTCTTATTCCGTAGAAAAAGTCTTTTCGGTGGAGACGAAATAGATCTATGCTAGCGTATCAATCCATTGCGCTCACATTCATCAGAATAAAGTAGTAGCATAGTGCGACATGGCGGACACGATGTAAACTTAAACTGTTGTTTTGTGCTTAACTCCTTGTAAGAAATCAATTTATTATAGAGGAGAAGCTGGCTAATTCGGTCGCCAATAGCATAAACCTATTGCAACAAAAAACTCCGCCATTGCACGGGGCAATGGCGGAGTTCGTATCCCACGGAGTGGGCTTATGCTTACATATTGGCTATAACCTCGTCTCCGAAAGCAGAACAGCTCAATAGTGTGGCACCTTCCATCAGGCGCTCAAAGTCGTACGTTACACGTTTTTTGGCTATGCTGCTTTCAATACCCTTGTAAATTAGGTCAGAAGCCTCCAACCAACCCAAGTGCTCAAGCATCATGCAGCCAGAAAGGATTACCGAGCTCGGATTAACCTTGTCTAAACCGGCATACTTAGGTGCCGTGCCGTGTGTAGCTTCAAAAATAGCGTGACCAGTTACATAGTTGATGTTTGCGCCCGGTGCAATACCGATGCCACCTACCGAAGCGGCCAACGCATCAGATACGTAATCACCGTTGAGGTTCATCGTGGCAATTACGTCATATTCTTTTGGTCGCAATTGAATTTGCTGCAAGAACGCATCAGCAATACTTTCCTTCACAATGATTTTTCCTGCCTTGATGGCTTGATCCTGAACTCGGTCTGCTTCTTCTGCGCCCATTTCAGATACAATTCTGTCATATTGTGCCCATGTAAACACCTTATCACCAAACTCTCTTTCAGCCAAAGCGTATCCCCACTTTTTGAACCCACCTTCGGTGAATTTCATGATGTTTCCCTTGTGAACCAAGGTCAAACTTGGCTTGTTGTGCTTGATGCAATACAAGATGGATGCACGAACCAAACGCTCGGTGCCTTCCACAGAGATAGGTTTAATACCGATTGATGACGTTTCTGGGAATCGGATGGACTTCACACCCATTTCTTCCTGAAGAAACTTAATCACCTTCTTAACCTCTGGCGTTCCGGCTTCCCATTCAATACCTGCGTAGATGTCCTCCGTGTTCTCTCGGAAGATTACCATGTCCACGTACTCAGGATGCTTCATTGGCGAAGGAACTCCTTCAAACCAGCGCACCGGACGCACACACGTATATAAATCAAGCTGTTGTCTTAGCGCCACATTTAGTGAACGAATCCCTCCGCCCACAGGCGTTGTCAGCGGCCCCTTGATGGCAATCAGATATTCCTTAATTACTTCCAATGTTGCGTTCGGAAGCCACTCTCCGGTTTCGTTAAATGCCTTCTCTCCGGCCAAAACTTCCTTCCAAACCAATTGTCGTTTACCGTTATAGGCTTTCTGCACGGCTGCTTGCAAAACTTTGCTTGCTGCTGCCCAAATATCCGGCCCGATTCCGTCTCCCTCGATGAAGGGAATGATAGGGTCGTTAGGTACGTTTAGTATTCCGTTGCTTACTGTGATTTTATTTCCTGCCATGGTAATTTTTGTTTTTCAATGGGCGCAAATTTATACATATATGGATAAGGACGAAGGGAAGAGAAAAAGGTAAAAAAAGGAAAAAGGAAAAATGTAAATAGACTTACATTACTTGCAGAGGGGCGAAACGTTTTTCCTTTTTCGTTTCATCTTTTTCTACCTCTCAATAATCCAAATCGAGGTCGAAGGTCTTCCTCAAATTTTCTAGTTCAGGGTTTTGCTCCACCAAACTTTGGTAAATCTCTTTGGGCGTGTAGGCTTTCTTCACAGAGATTACTTCCTCAACAGGAGTTTCAAGCTGAATTGAGAAGTTGTTCAGATCCTTACGGATAGCTTCAATCAATATCCCACGGTTTTCGTGCAACTGTTCTAGCTGATGCTTCCCGTCCAGCTTCAACTCAATCGTATTTTCTTTTTTTAGAATCGGTGGATGCTTGGTCAGCGAGCTCAGAATTCCGGGTTTTTCACTAAAGAGCAGATTCACGCGATTATTCCAAATCTGTTGCATGTGTTCCTCGCTGAAAGCATCCTTCGGAAGGTTGTCCAAATCCACTACCTCTTCTTCCGTAGCAAGATGCGCTTCGCTGATTTTCACGCGGTCTCCTCTGCCAAACCGTCTTCCAGTCTTTAATGGAATTGCATTTGTTGCAGAAGGTGTTGGTGCTGGAGGTGATGCTGTTTCTTGATGAGTAGAAACGGCCTCTTCTTTCTCCGTATCTGGCGTTTCCGCAACGGGAATAGGTGTTACAATAGGTTCGGGTTGAGAAGTAACTACTGGAGAAATCGCTTCTTGAGTCTGTTCTTCAACCGCAGTTTCAGCAACAGGTGCTGGAGTAGGCTCAACCGCTTTAGGTTGAGACGGAACGGGTGCTGATACCTCAGCTAAGGGCTTTTTTTTTTCTGGCGCTGCTGGTGCAGTACCGTCTGGCGCTTTGTGCAGTGCGCACAGCTTCATTACGGTCAGTTCTACCGTGAGCCGTTGGTTCTTGCTTGCTTTGTACTGAACATCGCACTCGTTCATGGCGCGCAAACCTTTCAGCAAATTGAGCGCAGAACACTTAGGTGTCTGATCCAAGTATTTCTGTTGAATTTTCTCAGAAACCTCCAACAGTTTAACGGTTGAAGCATCCTCGCACATCAGCAAATTGCGGAAGTGAGACGCCAATCCGTTGATAAACTCGTGCCCGTTGAAACCGGAGTCCAACACATCATTAAAGAGAAGCATGGAACCGGCCATGTCTCCTTCAAGAATCAAATCTGTTGCACGGAAGTAGTAGTCGTAATCAAGAATGTTGAGGTTCTCGATTGCATCTTTATATGTAAGGTTATTTCCGCAGAAGGTAACAAGACGGTCGAAGATGGAAAGCGCATCGCGCAACGCGCCATCAGCCTTTTCGGCCACCACATGCAAGGCTTCTTCTTCGGCCGTTACGCCTTCTTTCTCGGCAATATTCTTCAGGTGCAAGACCATATCGCTTACCTGAATTCTTCTGAAGTCAAAAATTTGGCAACGAGAAAGTATGGTAGGGATAATCTTATGCTTCTCCGTGGTTGCCAAAATGAAGATGGCGTGAGCAGGCGGCTCTTCCAACGTTTTAAGAAATGCGTTGAAAGCTGATTGGCTCAACATGTGAACCTCATCTATGATATAGACCTTGAACTTGCCTTGTTGTGGCGAAAAACGAACCTGATCAATCAGATTACGGATGTCATCAACCGAGTTGTTTGATGCTGCATCCAGTTCAAAGATGTTGAAAGCGAAATCCTCATTCGGATCCAGCTCCCCCTCAAACGTATCTTGATTAATTGCCTTGGCCAGAATCCGTGCACAGGTAGTTTTTCCAACTCCACGGGGTCCGCAGAACAAAAGGGCTTGCGCCAAATGGTTGTTCTTGATGGCTTTCTCTAGCGTGGACGTTATAGAGTGCTGGCCCACAACGTCATCAAACGTTACTGGGCGGTACTTTCGTGCTGAAACGATGTAATTGTCCATGCTTTTTTAGAGGAATTCAAAGGTAGTATTTAGCGGTGCAGATGGCAGAAAACTTATTCACGATCGTTGATATTACCGTGTTTCAATGGGCAAGGGCTATCGGGTTCGTTTTGCGTTAGGGATTGCAGCGGTATCCTTTTCTGAGGAACGAAGAAAAGATATAGCGGAAAGCCCGACCGCGCGATGCTAGGTTTCGACTACGCTAAACCAGTCTGCTGCGCGGTAACGCCCAAATTGTCCTTCCTAAAACCAAGACAAACATTAGATTTGCTTTCCCTATCAATTAAACACACAAAGCATTATGGCAGATTACGTTTGGCAACAGCATTATGGACCAGGAGTTCCGAAGGAGATAAACCCTGACAGTTACCCATCTATTGTGGCAGCTTTTGAAGAGAGTTGCGACAAGTATGGCGACAAGGTGGCGTTTGAAAACATGGGCGTGCCAATGACTTTCAACGAGTTGAAGCAGCGCTCGCACAACTTTGCTGCTTGGATTCAGAACAACACCAATCTTGTTCCAGGAGACAAGATTGCCATTCAGATGCCGAACTTGTTGCAGTATCCAATCTGTATTTATGGTTCGCTTTTGGCCGGAATGGTGGTTGTGAATGTGAATCCGCTTTACACTTCACGAGAGATGGAGCATCAGTTCAACGATTCGGGTGCGAAAGCTGTTGTGATTGTAGCCAACTTCTGCGATCAGTTGGAAGCCTGCTTATCCAAAACTGGGCTGAAACACGTTATTGTGACACGTATTCCTGACCTTTTCCCACAGCCGAAGCAGTTCATTGTAAACTTGGTTGTGAACCACGTGAAGAAGATGGTTCCGAAGTTCAATATTCCGAATACAATTGATTT
>Ga0105054_10012581_pt1 | contig 10341 bp, 10 predicted proteins | sample BON02_FD_78091 | JGI IMG/M metagenome (GOLD analysis project Ga0105054, IMG submission 78091) | Freshwater microbial communities from Lake Bonney liftoff mats and glacier meltwater in Antarctica - BON-02 (megahit assembly) | ecosystem: Environmental > Aquatic > Freshwater > Ice > Glacier... | reverse complement strand
GTGCGCTCCTTGCCGTCGAGCAGGGCAATCTCGCCGAAAACCTCGCCGGTCTTGAGCATGTTGAGAAAGATCGCCTTGCCGCCCTGGGATTCGGTGGTGATGCCGACGCGTCCCTCGGCGATGGCATAGAGGCAATCGCCCGGGTCCTGCTTCTGGAAGATCGTCTGGTTGGCCTTGAACTTCTGGGCGCGGGCCAGACCGAGGAATTCATCCATTTCATGGGGAGCAAGCTGACCCAACAACTCGTTGCGACGCAGAAGCTCCGTGTCGATCTTGGGGGCCGGGCGCACCATGGAGTCAGTCTCGCACTGAAGTCAGAACTGGACGACCCACGGTCGTTCGGCGGCAGCATACCCTAAGGGCCCTCATGAGCATGGGTCCACCATCGGGGCCGCGGCTGAGGCCGCAGAATTCGCCGATACCCTGCACCCATCACCCAACGAAGAAAAGGGCTGCCTGTCTTTCGTCCCGATCACCTGCGTCCCGCCACTACTTCGAAGGGGCCGGGCCGGAAGCCTCACGGACGGCGCGTTCCCACAGGGTGGTGTGTTCGAAATGATAACGCACGGCCTTGGGCGCGATGCCGACCTTCAGCCGCTGGCGCAGCAAGCGCAGCAAGGCCAGGGCGTCCTCGCGCTTCTGGTCGATGCGGCCGGTCGGCAACCAGCCGACAAACCGTTCAAGCTCGTCGCGCGCCACGCCATATTCGCGCGCCAGGTCGATGGCGTTGGCGAAGGTGCGGTCCTTGTAGTGGAGCATCTTGGCCAGTTCCTCGAGCCGGGCGCGGGTGGCCTCGGAAATGACATCCTGGCCCAAGGCGTCCGAAAGCGTGCGGCGGATGTTGACCATGGCTTCCGAAAGCGGCGTGTAGCCCAGTTCGGCGGGGCCATGGGTCACCGCGACCTCGTCGTCGTCTTCCAGACGGCCGTCACGGAACCCTTCGAAAACCGCGCCGACGCCCTCCATGCCGAAGAGATGCAATTCTGCGGCGCGCATCGCGCCCATGCTGGAAGCGCCCAGAACATGCGCGCCCCTGGCCATGGCAAAGAGGATTTCCTTGTGCCAGACCGCCGGAACGCCTTCGAAATAGCCGTCGATGATCCCGATGACCGTCGGCTTGCGACGGATCAGACGGATGATGTCGCCCTGTGCGACCGGAGGAAGATAGGTGACATCAAGCTCGCGCCTGGCATCCTCGAGCGGAAGCGAGGGGCCGAGAAAGACGTAAGCAGTCATCGCCGCCGCTGCATGATCCTGCGGGCGCGCGTTCCGGCAACGTACTTGGGCGAATGATCCATGCCTTCCAGGCCCGGGATGATCATGCGGACCACCGGAATGCCGAATTCGGGCTTGGTCAGATCGACCGCCACGACCTGGTTGATACCGACCGCCTTCAGGCGCCCAAGCTCCCAGGCAATATCATCCTCGAAGGTCTCGCCGCGATGGCTGGCGACCTCGTCGAAGGGACGGCCTTCCCAGCTCGACTCCATGTAGGAGAGCCAGATCTTGTGCGTCTCGGGGTCGAGGAAACTGTCGTAGTCGGAGCGCCAGAGATCGTCGCGCGCGCCGGAGATGAAGGTCAGCCGGCTCTGTGCGGCTTCGGTCAGCGCCCGCGACAGCGCGACCTCGCGCGCGGGATGGCAACCCATGCCGCTGGCCGGACGGTAATCATGATAGGGCGGCGGCGCTTCCTGGAGGACACGGCAGAGGAAGGCCGGCACGCCGACATCCGAGGTCGTCTCCCAGACCGCAACCAGCACGCCGGCATTGCGGTATTTGTCCAGCAGCTCACGGCAGCTCGGATCGGTGACGCTGGAAAGATCGACGCGGGTCTGTTCCTGCTCGTCGCTGTCGAGCAGGTGCCACAAGGTGGTGGAGTCGCGCTCGACGACCTCGCAGATACCGTGGCTCATCGCCTCGTAGATGTGATTGCCCGACGCCAGGCCGTTGGAACTGGGCACGAAGCAGCCATGTCCGGTCGGCAGCGGCAGGGTGTAATCGAGATGGACCATTTCGTAGGGCACCCAGATGCCGTCCTCGGACATCAGGTTGCGCCCTTCGATCCACAAAATCTGGGTATGCGGCGTGAACAGGCTGTCGGTCAGGTGGGGAAGACCCTCGACCTCGACGACGCTGCGCGTATAACGAATGTCCTCGTAACTGCCCAGGATCAGGGGCAGCGAGATCCGCTCCGCGTGGTAGGACTCAACTGATTCCATAAGCCCCGAGGCCTTTGCCGCATCCAGGGTCGCGCCTTTTCCCTGAGAAACCGATACCGATCGCGAATTCGGCCGGGTCACCATGACGACGGGAATACCAATCGAATCGAGCCCCGTCACGTTTGCAATTCTGGTGATACCCATCACCGGCATCAAGGGTTTGATTCGATCCAGCGTTCGCGCCGGTGACACAAGTCTGTGCGTGCCTGCATCGAAGGTCTTGCGCAACACGCCGGTTTCGCCGGTCGACGATGGCGTTGTTGCCGCCGGATGGTCGGGAGAAGCGCGCATTTGAAGGGATCCGCAACACATTCGGGCCATTGAACAGACAGCGCCGCGAAACCCGTCCGTCGCCTGGCGCGACGAAACGGCAGGCGGCGGCCCCCGCGAGGGGGGCCGCCGGCTCCGCGATCAGGAGACTATCTGACGGAACGCGCTCGTTCACGGCTGTTGACTACACGCGACTCGGGTCAACAGTGAACGACGGCCGCCAGCTGGCGAACATTTCCGGCACCATGGCGAGATGGGCAGGAGAGAAGTCATCGGACGGCTCGATCATCATACGGCCCGAGGCATAGTCCTCGCCCGCTTCAATCATCATGCGGCCCGAAGCGTAGTCGTCACCGGCTTCGATCATCATGCGGCCCGAGGCATAATCGGCGCCCGGCTCGATCATCATGCGGCTCGAAGCGTGGTCTTCACCAGCCTCGATCATCATGCGACCCGAGGCGTAATCGGCGCCCGGCTCGATCATCATGCGGCTCGAAGCGTGGTCTTCACCAGCCTCGATCATCATGCGACCCGAGGCGTAATCCTCGCCGGCCTCGATCATCATGCGGCTCGAAGCGTGGTCTTCACCAGCCTCGATCATCATGCGACCCGAGGCGTAATCCTCGCCGGCCTCGATCATCATGCGGCCCGAGGCGTAATCCTCGCCGGCCTCGATCATCATGCGGCCCGAGGCGTAGTCGCCCGAAGCCTGGCTGCCGATCGCGGCACCGTCGAAGGCGGCCTTGACGGCCGGCGCCTCAGAAACGGTTACACTGGTATCGGCATTGATTTCGTAGAGTTGCCCGTCTGCGCCACGGACAAGAGTCGCACGTCCAGAAACGTGTTCCATGTCAAACCTCCTGATCAATCCTGCTCTTTTGCAGGTCCATCAGGAGTAGCGCTTATTGCATTAGGTTTCTGTGAAACGCTTCACAACAATTCGCGTCATTACGCGATTGTTTCGCCTTTTCAGTGCACGCGTTGCGCGCGCCGATCATCGACAAGGCGAAGTTCCCGCGTCACGTCCTCGACGCAGGTGTGCATGCCATAGGTCGAGAAATAAGACAGAGCCTTCTCGAACTCGCCCTTGGCCTTGGTCGGCGCACGATGGCGCATGAAGAACTGGCCCAGGCTCTGATGGCAACGCGCCACCAGGGGGCCCATGCGGTGGGCATTGGCCATGTCCCAGGCCTTGGTCAGATAGCGATGCGCGGTCGGCTCGGGCGTTCCCTCCGAAGCGTTGAGGACCTAGCCCATCAGCCACAGGCTCCAGGCTTCCGAAGCCTTTTCGCCGGATGCGACAGCGGCATCGAGCGCACGTTTTGCCATCTCGCCGGCCCGGTCGGCCATGCCCTCGAGCAGGTAGACTTCGGCCAGCCAGGTCGCCTGCTGGGCAAAGTTCCAGCGAATCGAGCGGAACTCGGCATCGGCAACCGTGGCTTCCAGCATCTGGAGTCCTTCGGCGCGCCGCCCGGCATTGTAATAGGCAAAACCAAGGGTACTGCTGACGCGCGCCTGCAGCAGGTTGAGGCCGCGGTTGCGGCACAGGTCCAGGCTGCGCTCGAGCGGCGGGATGGCGCGCTCGAACTCACGGTGCATGACAAAGGCATTGCCCGCCCAGAGGTTGGCGAACATCTGACTGAAGGGGTGACCGGCTTCGTCAGCGATCGCCACGGCTTCATCGCCATAGGCATGGGCTTCGCGGAAACGGCCCAACTCGGGGAGCGTACGGGCCAGGGCCGCGCGGTTACCGACGGAGGCCAGAGGCAGCAAGCCAAAGCAGCGATGGTTCTGATCCTGCGGGATCAGCGTGATGGCGCGCTCCAGCAGGGCGCAGGCGCTTTCAAAGTCGCCACGGTCGATCTGGAAGGCGCCCAGACGACCGGCGACCTGGATTTCCAGCTCCCAGTCGCTGCGGCGGCGCGCGATCTCCAGCACCGACTTGCCGACCGAAATCGCCTTGGCGATCTTGCCCTGCCACCACAGATGCAGGCTGCGATAGGCTTGCAGACGGCCCAGGCGGCGTTCGTCCTCAAGCTCCTCGGCGACCGGCATGGCCAGCTCGAGGTGCTTGGCGATGGCGTCCTGGTTGCCGAGCGGGAACTGGGCGTGGATCAGGTCGAGGTGACCATCGACGCGGCGTTCGCTGTTGCGCCGGCTGGCCGGAAGCCGATCCAGCGCCGTCATGGCCTGGGAAAGCTTCTGCACGGCCTCGGCATTGCGCGAACCCGCCAGCATGTGGCGACCGGCCAGACGGCCGTAAGCGACCGCACGCGGCCAGACCTGGGCGCGATAGGCATGATGGGAAAGCAGATCGATGCGCCCGGGCAGCTCCGCGATGCTGCGCCCCTCAAGGGCGGTCAGCAGGCGGCCGTGGAGGTCGCGACGATGGCTCTTGAGCAGCGTGTTGTAGGCAACGTCATGCACCAGGGCATGCTGGAACGAGAATTCCAGGTTCGGCATGACGCGGGTGCGCTGCACGAAGCCGGCCTGTTCCAGGCGCGAAAGATGCATCAGCAGATCGGCCGGGCGCCGTCCGGTCAGATCCTGCAGCAGGCTGACGTCGAAATGGCTGCCGATCACCGAAGCACAGAGCAGGATGTAACGGTCGGCCGCGACCAGACGGTCGATACGCGCGGCCAGCAGGGCATGAACCGACGCCGGAATTTCGATCTCGACATCGGCGACAAGCTGGCAGGCGCCCGACGGGCCGGTGATGGCGCCGGCCTGGCGCAGGCTACGCACACATTCGATGACAAACAGCGGCACGCCCTGGGTGAGGTCGACCAGGCGCTGCTTGAGGCCGCCGAAGATACGGCTGGTGCCCAGCATCGAATCGAGCAGACGCGCGGTATCGTCCGGCGCCAGCGGCTGGAGACGGCGCTCGACAACATGGGCCCAGGTCGTCCAGGGGCTGGCCTGGTCGCCACGCGAGGTGACGACAACCATGACGCGGCTCTGGGAAATCCGCGCCGACAGTTCGGCGGCGAACGCCTTGGAGCGCGAATCGGCCCAGTGGAAATCCTCAACCACGACGACCAACGGACGTTCCGCGGCCATCGCCATGGTCAGGCGCACGACGGCATCGACAGCAACGCGCAACCGCTCGGCGGGCGCGCTTTCCTGCCACATCGGATCGCCGCGGGAGAGGTCGAGAATGTCGAGAACGGCGTGAACGCTCATCGCGTCTTCGACGCCGTACTGCTTGAGTTTTGCGGTCACGGCGCCGGCATCGGCCATGGTGCCGGCCAGTGCCTCACGCACGATCTTGCCCATGGCGCCGCCGACGCGGCCGACCCCGATGGGATGGAGATTGCAGCCGATGACGCGGCGGTCGTCATTGGTGCCGGTCGCCAGGAACTCGCTGGTCAACCGGCTCTTGCCGACGCCGGCATCGCCCGAAAGCACGACAACCTCGCCGAAACCGTTGCTCGCGTTTTCCCAGAGCTCGCCCAGAAAGGCGAGATCGTCGTTGCGACCGACAAAGTTCGGCATGTCGACGATGTGGCGGGCTTCGATCTGCGAGCGGCGGCGGCCGACGCCCAGCAGGCGGAAGGCGCTGACCGGGGGCTCGTCCTCACCGACACGGATGTTGCCGGCAGAATGGGTATCGACGGCATCTGCGGCCAGCGCCAGCGTCTCGGCGCACATCAGCACGGAACCGGCTGCGGCGGCCTTTTCCAGGCGCGCGGCGCGGTACACGGCTTCGCCGACGATGCGGTATTCGGTGTGGAGATCGCCGCGCAGGACCTGGGCGACCACCTTGCCCGAGCTGATGCCGACGCGAATCGACTGGTTGCGCACGATCGGCTCGGGATGGCGCGCCAGCAGGCGGGCAGCGGTCTGCTGCATCGAGAAGGCGGCAAGGCAGGCGCGCGCGGCGTGATCTTCCTGCGCAAAGGGCGCACCGAACACGGCCATGATACCGTCGCCCAGGATCTGGTTCACAGTGCCGCCGAAACGGTGCACCCCGTCGATCATGGTCTGAAGGACGGGAAGCAGATGGTCATTGGCATCTTCAGGGTCGCTGCCCGCAACAATCTCGGACGAACGCACGATGTCTGCAAAGAGTACGGTAACGAACTTGCGCTCGCCATCCAGGCTCGGCAGGACATCTTCCATGCGATGATGAGCAGCGTTCAGATGAGCGGCATTCATGGGCAACAACTCCTAGCGCGGCCACCACAACGGATGACCTGCCGATTGTCGTCTGATTGTGAGCAAACGCGAATTGCCACGTCGCCCCCTCCTCAGTGTATCCGTCCCGGTCTGTTAACCCCCGTGATCCACCGTTTCCGGCAGGCCAAGCACACGGCTGATTACCAATCCCTCACCGGGGCGTCACTTTCATGCGCACCCAACAACGCCATACTGGTGTGAAATGCTTCACTTTGCAAGACTCGATGGTTGATCGGCCCTGCTACGATTGCGACCTGAGGTTTCCGTTGCGCGCCTTTATTCCCGGCCGCATGCCGCATCCACGGCGACTCGGGGAAACCCCAGGCGTAGCGCCGCTTACAGCCCCGCCGGCGCCGACATCGGACACGCCCGGCGACCGCAATCGAGCCCTCCGGAGGGGCCTCGACCTGTTCAACCACGGCTTCTTCTGGGAGGCGCACGAGGCCTGGGAAGAACCCTGGCAGGCCCTGCCCCGCGAATCGCCCCGGGCCCTGCACCTGCAGGCCCTGATCCGCCTGGCCGCGGCCGCCCTCAAACGCGTGATGGAGGAACCCGCAGGCGTGGCCGCCCACGCCGCCTGGTGCGCGTCCACGTTCAGCCGCCTGCAACGCTCCGACCCTGACCTGTTCGACGGCGGTCCGGCTGCCGATGCCCTGATCGCGTTATGTCACCGCCTGATCGAAAAACGCGAAGTGCTGCTGCCCGGATCGCCCCAGTGCCTGGAAACGATCCTCACCCTGGATGTCCCAGAGTGATCCCGCACCGTTCCGGCGCGACGCATTCGGACGTGCCGAAACGGCAACACGGCCTTTCGACGCCTTCACGGTGCCGGACAAGTCTCGGGCAAACGTCAGTCACAGCCGTCCACAACGGCGGAATTGCCGGGTTTTACCTGCTCATCGTGTCAGGACGTTCACGCATGACAGGGTTGCGATAGATCATCCGGCGGCTTGGGCTGCATCGGTACGCCGTTTGCTTACATTCCTCTCGAACGGACGACGGCCAGTGCTGCAAACGCCGGCGCCGACAACGAGGAAACGATGCTTACACAGCTTCTGATTGCCTATGGCGCCGGCATGGTTATCACCATCGGAATGGAGATCGCCAAGGTTCTCAAGGCGCGCCGCATGAACCAGCGCGCGGGTCTTCTGACCGGCACGGCGCCGGCCCGCTCGGCCGGCTTCAACAGTGCCCCTCGCGTCGACCATGCCAGCGAGCCTGCTGCCAACGAAACCGCGCTCATGCGGGCTGCTGGATAAGCTCCAGATTGATGCCGTTGGCGTCGCCACTCCCGTGTGCGAAACCCAGCGGACCGGTCCGGAAGACCAGCAAGGCTTCCATGTCCGCCACGGTGACGCCGCCATGGGCCGGTGCGGCGGTCGCCATGAAAAACTCCGTCAGTGGAAGAAGGTGCCGCCGTCGATGTTGAGCGCCTGGCCCGTCATCGCCCGTGAGGTGTGCAGGTAGGCCATGGCGTAGGCGATATCCCGGGGCGTCTGGAATCGCTTGATCAACTGGGGCGCCAGGTAGTCCTCGGCAGGCCGGCCCTCGGCTGCGGCAAGATCGCGTATCATCGGCGTGTCGACGATGCCCGGACAGACGGCATTGACCAGGATGTCGTGGGGCGCCAGTTCGTGCGCCAGCGCCTGGGTGAAGCCGATGACGCCGTATTTCGAAGCGCTGTAGTGGGCCAGACCGGGATCGCCGTGTTTGCCGGAGATCGACGAGGTCGAGATGATCGAGGCAGGCGTGCCCTGGGCGATCATCAAACGGGCGACCGCGCGCGACATCAGGAAGACACCCGTGATGTTGACGCCCATGACGAAGTTCCAGTCGTCCAGGCTCATGTCAACGACATTGGAGAAACGCAGCACGCCGGCATTGTTGACCAGCAGGTCGATGCCGCCCAACGCCTGCCGGCAGCTTGCCACGCCCTCGGCGACACTGGCCTCGTCGCCGATGTCGATGGCCGCAGCGCAGCCGCTGCCGCCCGCCGCCTCGATGCGTGCCAGCGTGGCCTGGGCGGCAGCACCATTCATGTCGGTTGCAGCCACCGCAGCGCCCCACTCGGCGAAGGTGCAGGCGATATCCCTGCCCATGCCTCCGCCGGTGCCGGTCACCAGCACGCGCTGGCCGTTCAGATCGATGCGTTTCATACCCCTGCCATGCCGAGCACGAGGTTGCGATAGATCTCGGCGGCGCTTGCGATCTCGCCGATGTCGACCGATTCGTCGATGATATGGGCATCGCTCGCCGCCCCGGGGCCAAAACCGATGGTTGGAATCTTCCGCACGCCGGCCGATTCCGATCCGTTGGTGCAGAAGGAGAAGACACCCAGTTCGGGTTCGTGCCCGGCTTGCCGGATGGCGCCAAGCGCCGCCTTCACGAGGTCATGGTCGCGGTCCAGGCGCCAGGCCGGCAACCAGCGCTGCGGCGAGAACGCCTCGTTCGTGTAGGACGTCACTTCGGCATCGTTCACCTTCAGATCGAAGCCGCCGATGTTGTCGGCCCGCAGCGCGGCCGACATGGCATCCAGGATGTCTTCCAGGCTCTCCCCCACCAGCGGGCGGCGGTCAAAGCGGATGGTGACCGAATTGGGCAACATCGAAACCGAGGGATGGGGGTCCGAAATGATGTCGGTCGCGACCAGGATGCCCTTGCCCAGCTCGGGATCGCTGACCGGCTTCATGGCGTCGAGCGCGCGCAGGGCGCGTGCGGCAAAGTCGATGGCGTTGATGCCCCGCTCGGGATAGGCCGCGTGCGACGGCTTGCCGTGGATCGTCAGCAGCACTTCCATGCGGCCCCGCTGGGCCGTGGTGAGCACCAGGCTGGTGGGTTCGCAGATCACCACCGCCCGCGGCTGCAGGGCATCCATCACCGCACCCAGCGACACGCCTTCCATGACCTCTTCGAACCCGGTCGCCGAAACCGCCACCTGGGAGGTGAGTTCGCCCTCACGCGCCGCGGCGGCAACGCCGCAGATCGCGGCGGCCAGGCCACTCTTCATGTCGGTCGAACCACGGCCCCAAAGGCGGCCGTCGCGTATCTCGCCGCCAAAGGGGTCGACACTCCATTCACCCACAACCGGAACGACATCCATGTGGCCGTCGAACAGCAGGCTTACCGGCGCCCCTTCGGGCCCGACCAGGCCGACGACGGCGCCGAAGCGGTCGCGCGAAACCTCGCGGAAGCCCAGATCGCGCATGGCCTGCTCGACCGCATCGGCGACCTCGGCCTCCTGACCCGAGAGGCCTGGAATCCGAACCAGTTTCTGCGTCAGTTCCACAGCATCCATCACGACCACCTTCCTCGGGGACCTTGGGTAAGCAATTCGAAACCCTGCTGCGTTACCAGCAGGTTCTGTTCAGCCGCGGCCGTGCCGACGCCTTCCAGCGTCAATGCCCGCTCGATGGCCAGAACCATGCCGGGCTCGATGGCACCATCGCCCGGCAATGTCATCCATGGCCGCTCCCAGCCCATGCCCAGGCAATGGCCCCAGTGCACGGGGTAGCTGGCCACGATCTGGCCGGGACGTTCGGCCTCGCCGCCCAGCGCCACGCCGGCCTGCGCCAGTGCGGCATCGCCGGCCGCGACGATCTCGGCGACGCAACCGCCGGGCCGCACCGCGTCGATGGCGGCATCCAGCCCCGCGTGCATGGTGTCGATCAGACGC
>Ga0105054_10012579_pt1 | contig 10342 bp, 5 predicted proteins | sample BON02_FD_78091 | JGI IMG/M metagenome (GOLD analysis project Ga0105054, IMG submission 78091) | Freshwater microbial communities from Lake Bonney liftoff mats and glacier meltwater in Antarctica - BON-02 (megahit assembly) | ecosystem: Environmental > Aquatic > Freshwater > Ice > Glacier... | reverse complement strand
TTGCAAGCCCTCATTCAACCTTACAAGGGTCAGTTGTACTTGGTTGCGGGGGTTCATCCGGATAACATCAGTCGGACGAACAAGGCAGCACACGATACTTGGATTTCATCAATTAAGATGCTAGCCAGTGATAACGAATGTGTAGGGATCATTTCGGGGTTGAATTGCACTCGAGAAGTTGCGACCCACTTTCCTCAAGAAAAACTTTTGAGATCATGTATTTCACTGGCCTCCGAAACTGGGCTGTGTTTAATTCTGCATCTCCCATGCGATGCTGGTGTAAGTTTGAAAAAGACCATTGATATTCTAGAGGAGGAGAGTTTCAGCGGGAGTGCAATTTTGTTTGACACGCTCGCAGCTGTAGGTTCAGATGAGGATACCCTAAAAGTAGCGATAGATTACGGATTTTATTGCGCGGTTTCAGGAGTTGGAATCACTGACACCAATGAAGAGATTCGCGACAAGGCTATGAAATGTTGTAAAGCGATTCCCTCCCATTTGCTTTTGTCTTGTACAAACTCTCCTGGGTACACACCACAAAATCTGTCTGATCCATATTTACGGACATTAAGAAATGAACCTTCGAATCTGTATGCTGTTGTTCAAGCTATTTCTGATGCGAAGGGAACTGAGATTGTAAAAATAATGTGGGACAACGCATTTCGAGTCTTCAACTTAAGTGGATTTGATTCTGTGGTGGCTCCAAAAGAAATTGAGCAAATGGTTGTTTCTGTTTCTGAAATGATAACGGACAATTCTGTAGAAGAAGTTGTTTTGGAATCTGAAAACAGTCCGACAACAACGTCATCATCATCGAAAGGGATGTACTCGTGTCGCAAATGCAGACAAAATTTGTTTGATACAACAGATATTTCAATTCATGCTCTCGATGCTACCAAAACGGTTTTCACGGTTGGAGAAGAAGGTTTATGTCAAGCCGCAGTTTTTGTGAAAGGCGATGATTTTGATCGGTTTGGAATCGTAGTGATGGAAAATATTGTGCAATGTTCCAAGTGCAATACAAAGATTGGAAAATTTAGTTTTGGCGACTTACCATGTCCATGTGGTGCAGTCGTTTCAGGACCTGGGTCGAAGTTGGTGGCATCAAAATTGGATTATTTTGTTGGAAGTTCCAGCGAAAATCTAGCGAGAGCCGCAATGCAGCGATTAGAATTAGACGAAGAAACGGAAGACGATCCTGTTAGAGCTTTAAAAAACAAGAAGAAAAAGAAGAAAATTAGGTCGGAGAAAACATCCAATTTGTCAAGTTATCGAAACAAAGATTTCAAGCCAAAGAAAAATGGGACAGAAGAAGAATAAACGTATTGCTTTATAATCATATGTGGAGCCAATAGAGAAATATCAATTAAAATCTAAAAATTGAATCGCCTTAAACATCGCAGCGAACGATGGCCGCTTGTTCGGGTCTTTCTGGCATTTGTCCCTGTTCTAAAATAACACCCATAAACTTGTTTGTAGCCAAATTCCATCCATATAATACACGCTGATCCTGAGCAATTACAAACAGCCGCTGCTCAATGACCACTACACCTGCGGGATGCGTCAACTTATACGGGGGAGTCACAATTAACTTGGTGATTACCTTGAGGTTCAGATGATCTATAATATAAATACCAGAATTAGAACCATGCACACTTCCAACAATGACGTTTCCAGTGGCAACATCTATGGTGACCCCTACAGGATGTGGAATCTTTAGTTTCTTCACTAGTTCACCTGATGAAGCAAACACAAATAGATGACCACGATTACTTGCGACCCATATTTTCCCCGATATATCTATGACTATTCCGCGAGGATGAGGCACTTTTGCAAATATCAATGCGCTGGCACCGAACCCGTCATGCAAGGAATACAATAAAACCTGGTCCGTGTTTTGGTTGGTAATATACAACTTCCCATCACTATATGCGATACCATATGGATGGTTGAGCGAATCAATAGTGAAAGTTTTCGCAACCTTCACCTTTTTTTGAAAGATGCATTTGTCAGTCATCACGATTTTCGATTTGGTGCTGTGGGCACTGACTAAAAACAAAACATTGCCGACTACTTTGATCCCTCTTAAATTTTGAAGATCCAAGTTTTTAACCAGAGAAGGACTCAATGCTACTCCATCAGAAGCGAAATGATGGGTGGAGTTAAAATCATACACGCGAATATCATTCGATGCCAAGTTGTTTTGGTTTCCGTGACCAGTTATCAAAAGCCAGCGTTTCCACGTATCAGCTTCGAATATATGGTCATCCAATGTTTGAGTAGCATGCTCGACATTTCTGAAATACCGTTCTTTATTTTGAGTCAGAAAAACCAATACGCAGACGAACCCACTGAGAGCAATTGTCAAACGCAAGCCGCCCATTTTCAAAAAAAAAGGAAGATGAAGACCAAGTTCAACAAGTTAGACTGCCAGCGAGTGGCACTTGAAATCGATGCAAAATGTAAAGGGATGTTTGTTAATAACGTTTATGATGTTGATTCCAAGTCGTTCTTATTGAAGCTGACGAAACCTGGGGGTGAAAAAGTGGTAGTTGTCATTGAATCGGGGGTGAGGTTTCACACTACAAAGTTCGTCAAGGAAACGCCTGACATGCCTTCGGGATTCTCTATGAAGTTACGAAAGCACATCCGGCAGAAACGAATCTTGTCTATCACCCGAATAGGAACTGATCGAGTGGTTGACTTCTGCTTTGGCTATGCAGACAATGAGGAAGCAACCTACCATGTGATCTTGGAGCTTTACGCCAGAGGGAACGTAATATTGACGGATTACAAATACAATGTTCTCTCGCTTATCAGATATTTCAAAGACGACGAAGTGAGATTCGCAGTGGGGGAATGCTACCTAACGTCATTGGAAAAAAGCAACACTACTTCGGCAATTGTGTCTCCCGAATCAGTGAGAGATTTCCTAAAATCCTCCAATGAATCTAGTGTAAAAAAAGCCAACTTGAAGCAACTTCTTAGTTCTCGATCTAGCGTTGTGAATAGTTTGGGACCTGATTTGATCGAACATTGTATCGTTAAAGCTGGATTGAACCCTTCCATGAAACTCTCCCACGAGATAATCCTTGATGATGATTTCATTTCCAAGCTTACAAATGGTCTCACGGAGTTCAGCGATGAATATCTGTCGAAGCTGGACGATTTAAATCAACCTGCTGGTGTTCTTCTCCTTGAAAAAAATGACACCTTTTATGATCGCTTCGATGCTGTCGTCTTGGCGCAACATTCGGATTCATTCGTTGAAACTTACGCGGATTTGGACGAAGCCGTTGATATATACTATTCTAAAATCGATATTCAAAAGCTAGCAAAGTCTGAAATTGCCCAAAAAGCAGCAGCAAGGAAAAAGGTAGAATCCATTCAACAAGACCAAGAAAAACGTATTTCCACTTTAGAGGAGGAAGTTGTCAAGAAAGAAAGGGCCGCGGAGGCTATTGCGAACCATTTACAGCAAGTGGATAACGGACTCTTAATCATCCGATCGGCAGTGGCTTTTGGGATGTCATGGAATGAAATCGACGAACTCATTGCAAGCGAGAAAGCCAAACAAAACCCGATAGCGTTATTAATTGAGTCAACTCAATTCCATCAAAATCAAATCACCATGAAATTGGAAGAGTCTAATAAGCCACTCTTTGTGTCATTGGATATTAACGTTTCTGCATTTGCCAACATCGCTCTTCAATACAAAATAAAGAAAGCAACAGTTGAAAAAGTCCACAAAACGGTAGATGCTGCGAAAACTGTTCTATCACACGCTCAAAAGAAATTTGAAAAAGAGATGGAAAAGCAAAAACAGAAACGTATCGTCGTGCGACCTCAACGCAAGATCCATTTTTTCGAAAAGTTTCAGTATTTCGTTTCCAGTGAAGGTTTCTTAGTTTTATCTGGTAAAGATGCTCAGCAAAACGAGTTACTCGTTAAAAAGTATCTTCGAAGTGACTTTGGGGATATTTATGTGCATGCGGATCTTCACGGAGCTTCCAGTTGTATTGTCCGATCTCCTCGAAAAGGTGTTGCCATTCCACCAGAGACATTGAGACAGGCAGGTGCAATGACTGTTTGCAATTCTTCAGCATGGAGTGCCAAGATTGTAACAAGCGCATGGTGGGTGCACGCCGAGCAAGTTTCTAAAACAGCACCTACGGGAGAATATCTCTCCACTGGAAGCTTCATGATCCGAGGCAAGAAGAATTTTTTGCCACCTTGTCGTTTGGAATTGTCTTTCGGAATGATTTTCAAATTGGATGAAACTCAGGCTTCGTTTGACGAACGCAAGCAAGATTGGAGAGTCCGGGATGATTTTGAGGGGGAGGTGGAGTATGATGTTGAGCCATTCGTTGAGTCGCAAGTTTCGCATTTTGTCGGAGCTGCTCCAAAATCAACGATGTTGACTAACAAGATGAAGCCAGAGGTTGCGGTGGTAGTAAAAGCAAAGAAAGATCCCACTGCAGTGCCACGTGGAAAGAAAGGGAAGTTGAAGAAGATGAAAAAAAAATACGGAGATCAGACTGAAGAAGAAAGACAATTAGCAATGATTGCGTTAGGTCATCCAATCGAATCTCCGCAACAACAGGATAACGAAGATATTGATTTAGATATTGAGTTGGAATATCCGAAACCACTAGATAAACAGGAGAGCAAAGAAGAATCAATTGAAACGATGGAGCAACTGGAAGACGACCTACCTCCAAAGGTCCCTAAGAAAAAACAAGTCGTTTCAGGGGAACCGGTTGAGTCGGATAACAGTGAGATTAATCTCAGATCTTTCACATGCAATCCTCAACCAGGAGACACGCTACTTTACGCAATGCCTTTTTGTGGTCCGCCACAAGCGACTGTCAACTTCAAGTTTCGACTCAAACTAATACCAGGATCCATGAAGAGAGGACGGGCTGCCAAAACGGCCCTGGAATCGATGATGAGATCTCCAGGATGCAATGAGGCGGAGAAAGAAATCATGCGGCTAATTCCAGATAATGATTTAATCCAAACAATGGCTGCCAGTGTTAAGATAATGGGCCCTGGAATAAACGCAACCACTAAAGCATTGAAGAATGAAAAAATCAAATCTAAAAAACAAAGCTAGTTTCAATCAATCTAATAGCAGACGATCTGAATTCTTCGTCCGAACGTGTCAATGATCATGTTTTCTAGTGAATCATAGACTTTATATATCTTATCGAATAAAAATCGTTAAGATGAAAGATGAATTGGATTCAGATTTTGATGGAGTTACGAAGGGGGGCTATGTATTACCGAAAAGTACTAGATATCGTTTGTGTACTTGGGTGTGCACTTTTATTCATAGTTGAAGTACAGCATGTCGACTAGTGTCCGTATCATAGAGCTCCAGGACTTTTACAGAGATATCGATGAGCACAAGGTGAAAAATGTTGTCCCGCTTTTTGAAAAGTTCTCCTTTCGAGAGATCGTGGACGCCGTAGACACTAAATATGGCCAGCTGCCGCCAGGATGGGAAAAGATCGTGATCCTTTCTAAGAAGCCCAAAGACCCTCCTCCAGAACCAAAGAGTTCTACTATTGCTAAGGTTATGAAGCGAATGTCATTCCGACCTAAATTACCTGTTGAAGAATCGAAACCTCCACCTCCTAGGGCAAAGCCAGTCCCGCCTACTCCACCTGTGGGAGGTTATAACGCCAAACCACCAGCACCACCTCCTAAGAGTAGACCTGTGTCATCTAGAATGAACGCACCTGCGCCAATACAACCGGGCGGGAAGCCCCCACCACCGCCAAGGAAAACAACTCTTGAAAGGCAAAAGCCGGTGGCTCCCCCGCGTGTTGGTACTTTAATAAAGGATAAACCTTCTCCACCATCCAAACCGAAAACAGCAGAGAGAGGAAATATTGAAAACAAACAAACTGCTCTAGGCGGAATGTTTGGAGCATCTTCGGGCAATATTGCAAGTAAACAAGCTGCACTAGGAGGAATATTTGGTGGAGGAAATACAGCAACGAAACCGGCAGCCGGTATTCTCGCGAGTAAACAAAAATCCTTAGCCGGAAAAGTAGGTGGAAAGGTAGCAAAAACGGCTTCTCCAGTGGTAATCAACACATCTAATAAAGACCTTGAGTTGCTTCCATTGGACCATCCTGATATGGAAAAATACAAAAAAATGCAAAAGTCAGGGCTTCCCGAAGGCGCAGTGATTAACTGCATGGAAAGAGATGGAGTAGACCCAGATTCACTTTTTGGAGCAAGTCAAGCAGCTCCAACAAAGACAACAGTACCAATGGTACAGAAGGCAGCACCTCCAATAAAACCCAAATCAGTAAAGAAACCACCTGCACCTGCATTGAAGAAAACGCCTGCAGTTTCATTGAAGAAACCACCTGCACCTGTATTGAAGAAACCTGTTGCTCCTGATGACGATGTGCCTTGGGTGATCATGTGGTCTGATCAATTCAACCATGAATATTTCTACAACAAGGACTCGGGGGAAAGTACATGGGAGGATCCTACCGGAGGAAAAGCTAAACGGCAAACAGATATAGTTCAAGAAAGTGTGTACGGTGTAATACAATACGATTTCATTCCTTCAGGATCAAATGAGGAAGAAATTGCACTTCACGCAGGCGAGATGGTACAAATCATGAATGTAGGAGTCGACGGATGGAACACCGGCTACACACAGGATGGTAGATATGGCTTATTTCCATCCAGTTATTGCCAAGTACAATCATAAAAGACTAAATGAAATTCTAAAGTAAACCAAGGTTCATTTCATTTTATATATAGAAATGTTCAAATTAAGTGTTCGAAATAGCTTGGCATAATAAAGCACTACCTACATCGATACATTCCTTTGTTTCTGTTAAGATTCTCTTGTAAACTTCATTCGCTTTATCCGGAGAAAACGAAATCTCTAATCTAGATCCGCTTTCAACAAGTACATAGGGTGAAAACGGAACAACTTTGGAATCAGACTTGGAAAACGGTTCGAACATCGGCAATATGTCAAAATCGGTTTGATCAATGTCCATTTGAACCCAATTGTGTGCATCCACAAAAAGATACAATCGGGAAGATACCAAATCAAGTAAAATACCAGTATCACGTATAAAGACCCGACTTTTCATCTGTACAGGTAGTTCAATATTCTTGCCAGCAATTACAAGAATTCCATCAGATCGAATTCCCCACAAAGACAAATTGGGAATCGAAACAACACCAACTGAGGAGAGAGAATGCAAGTGAGCATTGCGCAACTGCCAAAAGTACCTCATTTTGCTTCGATATCCGGTTCCTAGCTGTGCAAAGCTCGGCGGAGCCAATGCGTTCATTGGATTGACAATGTCATTAATAAAGAGACAAAGAGCTATTTGATGGGTAGCTTGGGCATCAACTTCTAGGGCATCAACTTCTAGGGAATAAACGGACCCTTGTAGAGTAGCCCTGGCGCCTTGGGTAACACAAAACGAATTGCTCGAGTTTCTTAATGGTTCCCAATTAATTATTGGCCCGTTGGCAATGACCCAACCATGCTGCGGGGTTGAATCTATTTTCAAATCATCCCAGGGGAACCGAGGTACTCTACCTAAAGACATTAGAGAAAATGGTCGAGGGGAAGTCTCATTACAAACGACAGCAGAGATCATTAAACGCTTAGAAGAAGTTCGTGATGTATGTACCCCAGTCATTGAATACAGCCATTGCTGTCGTTCTGCCAAATTTAATGGGTTGTATACAAGTGGACGACACGAAGTGGGAGATCTATCGACTACTGGCAGTACAGTGACTTTGAATTCGCCTCCAGGGGAAATCCATAACCCAGGAGTTAAACCTGCTTCTTTCCAATGAAGCCCACAATGAGCCGGTTTTGAAATAACGGATCTAGCTTTTACTGTCATCGGTTGACTTTCCTTGACGATGATACTTCGAGATTGAAACGAAACAAAAACAGATGGAATTTTAACTCGTTTCGCGTCTTCATGTCGATCAACATGCTCCATGATGTACACGATATCTTCCGGTAGGATTATTTTACCATTACGTTTTTCTTTCATTTCAGGCAACTTATGCTGGCCAATTAGTACCATCAGAGCGCCTGCCTTTTGACAATGCAGAACCTTATCCAAGAAATCACATCCACCTCGATCCACAAATACCACTTTACCATCAGCTCTGGTATTCAAAGGAGTACAGCCATCAGTTGGTGACGCAAAGACTACATCCCCAGTTAAAAACTTGGAATCTGGTAACGGCGGTCCGAAGTTCGCAGTTTCAAAATCAAATTTGATGTCGTTTATCGTCAGGATTTTGTTAAAAAAAACACTTTCTGTCGACATTTTTGCCCCTTGAGAAGTAAATAGCACTGGCGCGAAGCCATCGAGTGAGAACTTCAACTCCACTCCTTCAGAATGAAACATAAGCTTATCATTATCAAGTGTCATCTCTATAACACCCCCTGGCGACCAACCATCATTGCCTTCGCTTCCCCAAAGTTCTTCATCCTCTTCTCCTTCATCATTGCACCTGCCAGCTGACCACCAAGACCCATACGATGTCGCCATCCATTCACGGTAATTACGGCCAGCGGGTACACCATTGGTGGTCAATCCTAAACGCATTTCACCATGAATTTTTTCTACTCTAACTGTATAGGATTTTAGGTCAGCTCTAAACTGGTGAAGCGCCCAACCAGTTCCATCCAAATTAGACATGACGTTTTGGACATTCGGTTCCAAAGATTCGTATGGTTGCAAAGCAGAGTCTGGGAAAAACCCCTCTAAGAAGAACTGACCTGCTAGTTCGTTCCATTCTAATTTGGAAGTCCAAGCTTGCGTCAATATCGGCAACAACACCAACAAACCACGCATACTTTTTTAGCAACAATTTTTTTGAAACCGAGGCAAGAGTCATTGACGTCAATGGAGGACGAGGCTCCTTCGTTCTTAGAACCAACAATTACACTTTTTTGCAAAGAAGAAATCGAAAGGTAAGTTGGTTCTTGCATATATCCTGATTCTCGAATCACTGTATGGATCAGCATTCTACGAGTGGCAATATTGGAAGATATGGACAAGATGCCCAAGTAAGTTACTGAAAATTTCGGCTTTTATGAATTTCTAAATAATTTTGATTTGCATAGAAAACGAAAGAGCATGAACAGTCGAGCAAACGATGAGGAGGATATTGTAAGTACTAAGTTTTGTGAAACATTCACCTGACAAATAAACCAGCTATTGAGGATTTCTTCAACGGACTAACTTATTTATTATTATATAACTGAATTGACCATGACATCCCTTATTACTTCCAATGTGGGGTCTTTTCCCGGTTTATTCTTGCCAATCTCTTTTGGGGCAGCTGGGAGTTGAAGAATCATCATACTCATATTGTCTCCTGAGCTCTTCATCAAACATTCATCCAAAAGTTTCTCACATGTGGTTCCAAGACCACAGCCGAGTCTCATACATGTTAAAACAACATTTGCACACTCAAAATTGCTCATTACATCCCAAATACCATCACATGCCAAGATCAAAAACTGATCCTCATCTGATCGAGGAACCACTGTTGTTTCGGGTAACACAGTTATTTGCTGTTTGGACGGAGGCAAGTTTGGATCTATTTTATACCGAAAGTCGCCAAAAGAACGAGCAGAAGCCAGATCTCCATTTACTCGATTGTCTTTAACCATTCCCCCAGCTGCTTCAACCCTGGCTGTTTCCTTTGCATCGCTTGGTTTCTGATCTTGAGTCGCAAACTTTACCCGCTCCCCAGACATCAACACAGACCTTGAATCACCGGTATTCGCAAAGATGATATCCTTTTCAGTTATAATGACAGCAACTCCTGTGCTACCACTATAATCTTTTCCACTTTTAACATCTGGTAAGTCTTTCAAGGCCTCGTCACAGTTGATGAACCCTTCCATCATCGCCTTTGCGAGTTTCTTCGGATCTTTTGTTTGATGGTATTCACTGAAGCCTTCGGCATTTTGAATATGCGATAACACATTCGTCGAGGCGTACTTTGCCGCAAGGTCACCTCCATGTCCATCAAACACTCCAAAAAAACCAAGATCGCTGGACCCCACTGGAAGGACATGTGTATGGGCATCCTCCATGGTAACTCTCCACCCTTGCATCCCTGAAACCGCCCATTTCACTTCTGATTTACCAAGCTTACCCTTACCCACGAGAGTGTGCTTGGCCGTGATAGGCTGTTGCATGTAAGGACTCTGACCTTCCATCTAAAATATATGTGTGTACTTGAGAATGGGCACACGTATTTTTACGATGCACACCGGGTTCGAAAACACATAAAAGGGGGGCTTTTTCTGATG
>Ga0105054_10012578_pt1 | contig 10343 bp, 9 predicted proteins | sample BON02_FD_78091 | JGI IMG/M metagenome (GOLD analysis project Ga0105054, IMG submission 78091) | Freshwater microbial communities from Lake Bonney liftoff mats and glacier meltwater in Antarctica - BON-02 (megahit assembly) | ecosystem: Environmental > Aquatic > Freshwater > Ice > Glacier... | reverse complement strand
CGAGCGGACGGACGGGAATCTTTTCGAGATACTTGGTCGTGTTGGTTTGGTTCAACCGATCGAGAATCTGCATGTAGTTTGATTTGGCGACGTCGGCATCGCTCTTGAGGCTTTCGAAATCGACGCGGAGACCGCGAAGCTGAAGGGCCTTCTGTTCGGCGGTGGAGTATTCCTCAGTGAGTTTTCCTTCGTTTTGCCGGGCTTCCGTCAGGCTCGTCGCCAAGTCGGCGATCGCTAACTTGATGGCGCGGTCGAGTTGCTCCTCGGTCACGGCGATTGAGTTGGAGACGTCCACCATCTTCGGATGACGTTCGAAGTAGCGCTCAGCCAAACGAGCCTCCTCTTGTTTGAGCGACGCGAGCTGGCCCTTGAGATTGGAAATGGTGCCGTGGCTGGCGATGAACGAGATCTCGAGGAGATTGTGGCCTTCGTCGCGAAATTTATCGATCTGATTACGGAGGGATTCGATCTCGATCCGACGCAGCCGGGAGGTGGTGAGGGCTCCGCTGACCGTGCGTAGTCGGTCGTCGACCAGACTCATGCTGCTGTCGAGCGAGATGAGGTTGTGCTCGCGCATGTAATCCTGAAGGCGTTGGGCTTTGATTTCAGATTCCTGGCGAAGCTGCTCGGCACGCTCGCGCAAAAACTCGACGGCGACGTCGTTCGAACCACTGACGTTGTCGAGCAGGTATTTTAGGAATTGATCCACGTAACGCTGGGCGACCAAAGCGGCGGCTTCGGGGTCTTGGTGCCGAGCGGTGATACTGATGAGGAAACTTTTGCGAAGAGAATTGATGCTCACTGAGCCGATGAGGCTCCCGGGGGGAGGCAGCGACGCTCCGGGCTGAAGGTTCTTCAGGTAGGGGCGTTGGAGGATTTTGATCTCCTCGGGCGTGAAGGACTCGATGACCTTGGTGCGGAGCCGATTGCTTTCCAGTAGCTGCAGATTGGTGTTTAGGTCGATGTCCGACCGAATCGAAGAATCAACGACGCCTTGAGTGGTGACGATGGTTTCCGGTTTCTCGAATAGCATCGTCGATATGCTCATGAACATCGGCGTTTCCCGCGCTTGGTAATAGCCCATGCCGATCGAGACCAAGAGCGCCAAGGGGAGGGCGATCCAGAGGCGTTCCCGCAGGATGATGTAATAATCGCGAATCGTGCGACGCTCGGCGAAGTTCTCGGTCTTGTCGCTGTGCCCGCTCGAGATGATCGGCTGGGGGCCCGGAGGGGGCGTGACGGGGGGGGCCATTAGAAAAGTCGTGCGGTTCAGATGAAGCGCTCGGGGACATACACGATGTCTCCCGGCAGAAGGATGAGTGAGTTGTCGCCGGTTTTGTCGCTGTTCTTGCCCTTGATCAAGCTTTCAACGTCTTCACTAAAGACCTGCTTCGTGCCATCGGGATTGATGCGAGTGACGGTCACAGCTTTGCCTTTGGCGGTGTCGGTGAATCCGCCGGCCTTGGTCACCAGTTCGAGCACAGTCATGGTTTGCTCAATGGGGAGGGAATACCGCGCCGGTTTATTGACCTGGCCTTGGATGGAAACCTCTCGCGGCGTGTATTCCTCGACGCTGATGGTGACCTGCGGGTTGCGCAGGAATCGGCGGTCGCGGTAGGCCGACTCGATGATCTCCTCAGCTTCGGGGATAGTCAGATGGTTGACGTTAATGGTGCCGAGCAAAGGGAGGTTGACGGTTCCCTTGATATCGACGCGCGCGATCATATCGAGATCGGATTCTAGGAAGACGCCAACCCGGATCCGATCATTGGTGGCGATTCGATAGACCAAAGCCTTGCGCGGGTCGAATTTCTCGCCTAGGCTCTGCTGAGCGGAAGCCGGGAAGAGCCCCGTCGCGACAAAAATTGAAGCAAGCACAAGTTGCCGAATAAAGGTTAAGGAGGGCGACATCATGGTTAGAATCGTGATGATGTGTTCAAAGTAATCGAATTCCGCGCAAAATTCGAATATGAATTGGACGACCAGTTCTGGAAATAGGCGTAGGTCAAAGCCAGCTTTACATGGTCGTTAAAAGTGTAATGAGCGCCGGAGTTCCAGCTAAAGTAGGTGTCGACGCGCCCCGCGCCGTTGACTCCGAGGAAATCGTTAACCCCGTAGCCTAGCCCCGCGGAGAGGGTGACCTTCGAGTTCATGGCATACTGGAAATCGACGCTGAGCGTCGTGGAATCGACGGAAGTGTTGGTCGACGTGGTCGAATAATCCTTAGAGGCCTGCACGGAGGCGTTCATCCGTTTGGACAAAGTCCAAGTCGCCGAGCCGGAGACCGTCAGACCGGAGAAGGCCTCATCGGCACGGTTGCTCGGAACGCGGGTTTGGAATCCGGCGCGGAGGGTGCCGCCGAGCTTGGGAAGAATCTTTCCGGAAACGCCTGCCGTGAAGGCGTGATCGGCGAAGGCGGAGTTGCCTGAGGTTTCGCTGTAACGAATGCGATAACCGGCCACCAAATCCCGTTCGGACGTATAGATGTAAAAGATATCGAGGTTGGCCGAGTAAGTATTGAGGTCGACGAAGAGGGTGTTGTCGACGTAATCTCGCAGCGCGTAGCCGACCGATCCGGACAGCGTGTAGCGCTCAATCACCGGATATTTTAAATTGAGGCCTGCATCGTAGCCCCAAGATTCGTTGCGGACGTTGGCGGCGTTGTCGGCTTGGCTTTGGCGAGCGCCTCCCAACGTGAGGGAACCCGTTGTGCGGCCGGTCTGCTTGGTGAATTCGGCCCGGAATCGGGGGTTGTAGAAACTTTCACCCTTATTCTGGACGAATTGGGAGATGTCCATGAAGAGGCTGCCGTTGACGCCGATCATACCGGCGCGGCGGAGAAACTCGATGCCGAGAGCCGCTGAGAACACACTGTCGGCACCACCCGCAGCGTTGGCGAAAATGTTGGAATCCCAAGCGTAAGTTGTCGAACCCACGACATAGAGCTGATTCTTGCCATCGTTGATGCTGACCAAAGCATGCGAAGGCGGACACATAAGCGTGGCCACCAAAACGAGGGCCATGCTCGAGCGAATGAATCCAGGAAGTCGCATCAGCAGGTCGCGCTTACTTAAGATTATTTCTTGGTCGGGATGGTGGCGGCACTGACGGTGAACTGGATTGGCGTCTCGCCCGTGGCGGCTCGTTTCACGACAATTTCCCCACTCTTGTTGGACCCAGACCCACCCGTTCCTTCGTCGCTTTCATCACTCGTATCGAAAGCGGTAATCTCGTCGGAACCAGCCCCATCTTGCCCATCGCCGACTTTCTTGTCGGAGACATCAAAATAGACGGTTTTGCGCGCCATACAGGCCATCGTGACTTTATCGTCGAGCGCTGCCGCTTGGTCTTGAGGGATCGGCTGGATTTGCACGGGACCACCATCCGCGGGAATGAATGCCTGTTGGCCCTGCTCCAAGACTTTTCCGCCGGAATCAAATTCACCGGCCTGAACCGTCACCTCGCCTCCGAGGAGGGATACGGTTGTGCCCTTGGCGTTGGAGTCGATGACGACCTTGCTGCCTTTGACGCTGATATTGGCGTGGGGTGTAGCGTAGTTCATCGTGCTGCCGGCCACCAATTTACTGGTGCAAAGGCTCACGGCCCCGCGGGGGAGAAAGGTGTTGGTCGTCGAGATGGACGGCTCAACCTCCATATCGCTGCGATTCGGCGTGAATGGCTCCTGCACAAATTTGCGGACTTCCAAACGGGTCTCAGGATCCAAATAGATGCCGGTGCCGTTGGAGAAAACCATGGCATTGTTTGAGTCCGCCTTCGTCTCAATCACGGTGCCTTCAGCGGTGTAGACCGAGCGTTTGGTGAGTTCATCGATGGTCTCGCCGGTGTCGATGTCAGCGGTGCCGTTGACATCGGCGACATAAAGCTTGCTCGTGGGATTCTTCTTCCGGCCCGCGGCTTGGGACGGGAGTGAGGTGATAAGTCCGACCGCCAAAACTGCGATCATGGCAGGTAGAAACCGTGAATGTAGGGCGGAGATTTGCATGATAGATCCTTTTGGGTGAGCGGTGGCTTTGCTTTTGTGGAGAAAAACTAGGGGATAGACCCTAATTAATGCAAGGAGAAAGGGAGGGAACTAGGTCACAACGATGTTCAAGATGCGTCCGGGGACAAAGATGATCCTTCGAACGGTCTTGCCCTCCAATTGAGCGGCGACTCGATGGTTGGCCTTAGCGTGTTCTAAAGCAGCATTTTGAGTGATATCAATGGGGAGCAACTGATCACCGCGATGCTTGCCATTGACCTGGAAGACCAGCATGGCTTCGTTGGAAATCAGGCGGTTTTCGTCAAATTTAGGCCAAGGCGCGATCGTGATCGAGCCATAGCCACCCAATCGATTCCACAACTCTTCCGCGATGTGGGGGGCAAACGGAGCCAAAACTTGAAGGAATTGCAAAACCGTCTGGCGCTGAACTTGGGGTGATTTTTGCAAAGCGTTCACAAAAATCATCATTTGCGAGACGCTGGTGTTGTAGCGGAGGTTCTCGATGTCGTCGCCAACCTTCTTGATCGTCTCATGCAACACTTTGAGAAGGTCGTCGGAATCGACTGCCTCGTCGGTGATTTTCGGACTGGGATTGCCGTCGATGGTCAGGCACTCCCGCCAGAGTTTTTGCAGGAAGCGATGAACCCCTTCGATGCCGCGAGGATTCCACGGTTTCATGGCTTCGAGGGGACCGAGGAACATCAAATAAAGCCGCAAGGTGTCGGTGCCATAGGCTTGAATGATCTCGTCGGGATTAGCGACGTTGCCTCGGCTCTTGGACATTTTCTCACCGTCCTCACCGAGGATGATTCCCTGGTGAAAGAGTTTGGTGAACGGCTCGTCGGTGGGCACTACCCCGAGGTCGAAGAGAACTTTGTGCCAGAAACGGGCATAGAGCAGATGGAGCACCGCGTGCTCAGCCCCACCGATGTAGATGTCGGGGGTTCCCCAATACCGCAGACGGTCATCCGCCGCGAGGCAGTTGGCGTTGGCGGGGTCGGTGAACCGGAGATAATACCAACAGGATCCGGCCCACTGCGGCATCGTGTTAGTTTCGCGGCGGGCTCGAATCCAAGCGGACTCCGGCTTGGGTTGAGCAGCCGCCACGGATTGACCGGTGGTGGGCTCATACCAGATTTCCAACCAATCAGGCATTGCGGCCAAGGGACTTTCTCCGATGCCGGTGGGTTCGTAGCGGGAGACTTCGGGGAGCTTCAGCGGCAGAGCCGCTTCGGGGATTGGAAGGGCAAACCGGATCTCGCCATTGATGACGCAACTCACTGGATCGGCCGGCAAAGGCTGAACCTTCTGCGCAGCCACCGCGCGATAATCCGCCTCGTTGACCCAAACGATGGGGAAGGGTTCGCCCCAGTAGCGTTGGCGCGAAAAGAGCCAGTCGCGGAGTTTGTATTGAATCGTATTCTCCCCGCGACCTGCGGCGGCAAAACGTGCCGCCAGTTTGGCCTGGGCCTCGGCCGGCGTCAGTCCGTTGCACTCACCAGAATTGATCAGGTGAACAGAATCGCCTTTGTCGGCATAGGGCAATTCGACCGCTGACCCGTTGATGGGAGCAATGACTTGGGGGATGGGAAGGTCGAATTTATCTGCGAACTCGTAGTCCCGTTCATCGTGGGCGGGCACGGCCATGATGGCCCCGGTGCCATAGCTCACTAAGACGTAGTCGGCAATCCAGATGGGGATCCGTTCATGGGTAGCCGGATTGATGGCGTAGGCACCGGTGAAGACCCCGCTCTTGTCTTTGGCGAGATCGGTTCGTTCGAGATCGCTCTTGGCGGCAGCCAACTTGAAATAATCGTCCACCGCGGCCTTCTGCGCCGGAACCGTGAGTCGAGAAGCCAAGGCATGCTCGGGGGCGATCACCATGTAAGTCGCGCCATAGATAGTGTCGACGCGAGTCGTGAAAATTTTCAGGCGCTCATCGGTGACCCCCTCAATCTCGAACTCGACTTGGACCCCCTCGCTTCGACCGATCCAAGCGGCTTGCATGCGCTTGGTGGAGTCGGGCCAATCGAGACCCTTGAGACCGTCGAGGAGCCGATCAGCGTAGGCCGTGATTCGGAGGACCCATTGGCGCAACGGTCGGCGCTCCACGGGGTGGCTACCGACCTCGGATTTTCCATCGATGATTTCCTCATTGGCCAACACGGTGCCGAGAGCTGGACACCACCACACCGGCTTGTCTTCCACGTAGGCCAAGCCGCGGTGGAACAACTGGAGCCAAATCCACTGAGTCCACTTGAAGTAACCGGGATCGGTCGTGTTGATCTCGCGGCTGAGATCGTAGGAGTTGCCAATGCGAATCAACTGGCGCGTGAACGTGGCGATATTCTCTTTCGTGACCTCGCTCGGATGGCGCCCGGTCTTGACCGCGTAGTTCTCCGTCGGCAGCCCGAAGGCGTCCCAACCGATCGGGTAAAGCACATTGTAACCCTTGGCTCGTTTGTAACGAGCCATAATGTCGGTGATACCGTAGTTTTCGCAGTGTCCGAGATGGAGACCAGCCCCCGACGGATAGGGAAACATATCGAGCGCGTAGTATTTGGGCTTGGTCGAAACCGCCTCAGCGCGGAATAGTTGTTGATCAGCCCAGAAGGATTGCCACTGGGGCTCAATCTGTTGAAAATTGTAGTCTTTGCAATTCGTTGCCATCGTATGAAATTCGCTACTTTGAGTCTTTCGACACCTCGGTCAATCATGCTGAGCGTGCTTCTCCTTGTCGTGGGGATCAACGGCGAATCGCGAGCGGCCCTGTCGCCCGAATTCAACCAACTGCTGGATGCCGTGGTGCGGATCGATGTGCGCGAAGTTTCGATCAAGAGCGGAATAAAACGATTCTCGGCGAGTGTCGGGTCGGACGTCATCTTATCTGCCGAAGAGTTGGTGCTGACGAATGCCCATGTCGCCAGTCCGGATGCAGTGGCGATCAGGGTGACTTTCGCGAATCTGGAGCGAGTAGGCGCGACGTTGGTGGTGGGGGGCATGGGACCGACCTCGCTTTAATCCAACTCGATCTGGCTGAGGTGGCGCGACGGGTGGTAGGCCAATTGGTTAAGCAAGGCAAGGTCACCCGCAGTAACGTCGGGATTGTCCCCGGCGTGCTCCAAGATCTGAAAACATTCTATGCCCTCGACCAAAACACCGGCATGTTGATCAACCGCGTTGATCCGGGATCGCCCGTCGCCCGGGTTGGACTGCGCGGTGGCGACATTCGGCTCTCGATCAACGGGAGAAAAGTTGATGGGTGGTTTGCCGAGCAACGGCCCGAGATTCAGCATCAAATGGCAATCGAGCCGATCGGGAATCGCTCCGGTTGGAAGTGAAGCGGGGTGGGGCGATTCAGGAATTCGTCATGGCGACCGCGCAGTGGGAAAGTTGGGTCGGGGAGAAGGAGGCTTTTCCTCAAGGGGAGTTGAGCGTGGGGAAAGTTTCGCGCACCGATGCCCGCGAGAATCAACTGACCGCCGATCCGGGGATGAGGGTGCTGGGGGTGAGTCGAGGTATCCGGAGGAGGTGGCCGGACTTGCGGCCGGGGAATATAATCACCAAGATCAATCGGCAGACAATTTTGTCGCTTGAGACCACCCGTATGGTGCACGAAAGCTACCCGAAGGCTCCGCAACCACTCTTCGTCGAAACTGTTCGCAATCACCGCGTCTCTCTCAACGTATTCAAACTATGATTTTTCGTGCTCTACTCGCCGGTGTTCTTGGATTGGCCGCTCTTTTGTCGCGGGCCTCGCCGGACTTGGTCGACCTGTGGAAGGAGCGCGTCAACTCCGTGGTCGCGATCGAGTTTTTCACCGAAACCGAACTCGATCGGCACTCCACCCAAACCTTTGGGACGGTGATCGACGATCAAGGCACGATCATCTTTCCGACTCAGGCGATTGGCGCGGGGGTGTCGCCCGATCAGCTCAAAGATTTCCGGGTCTACCGACCGGGGGAACCGGCCAGCCGCTATGCCCCGGCCGAGTATCTGGGGCCGGACGAGTATACCGGATGGGAATTTATTCGCGTGCGAGATTCCCAAGCCCGAGCATCCCTGATTCCGATCACCCGCTACGCCGTGAGTGCGACTCCGCAGATCACAGAAGAGTTATGGGGGATCGGTCTGCGGAAAAAAGATGAGGACTTCGCGCCGTATTTCATGAGCGGGCGAGTCTCAATCGTGCAACGACTGCCCCAACACACGGCCCTCGCGGCGCAGGAAGTCGCCGGTCTGGGCTTGCCGGTATTTACGAAGGACGGTTCGTTTGTGGGATTGAGCATCGGTGGGTTTGGGCAGACTTACTTGCAGTTCTCGGCGCGTGATCGCGGCGGCATGGCCGTGGTGCTCGTGAATCCGGATGAATGTGCCGCCGTGGTGCTGGCCGATGAAATTTTGCCCAATTTGAACCGAATTCCACAGCGTGTGACGGGGCGGCCGTTGGCGTGGTTGGGGACCAATGGGCTGCAACCGCTCGATCCGGAAGTGGCCCGTTATCTGAACTTGGAGAATCGGGCGGGGCTCGTGGTGAGCGACGTGTTGGAGGACAGCCCTGCCGCGCTCGCCGGTGTGCTCGAGCGGGACATTATCCTCTCATTCGACGGGCAACTCATGCCAGTCCTGAAGCCAGATCGGGTGCTCATTTCCTATTTTCAACGGGAGGTCGATCGTCGGCGTCCCGGCGCGGTGATGATGCTCGGTGTTCGGCGCGGCGGAAAAGAGCTTCAGCTCAAGGTGACGTTGCAGGATGCTCCCATGTTGCCGCGGGAAGCTCCGAAACGTTTCTTCGAAGGGGTCGGACTGACGGTGCGGGTGTTTACCTACAGCGATGGGGTGGCTCGCCGATTGAGACGGGCAGATCACATTGGCGTGATCGCCCATTTTGTGAAACCCAACGCGCCAGCGAGCACCGCCGGTTTGCGCACGGAAGACTGGATCAAGGAAATTGATGGGGTCGTGGTGACCACTTTCCCGGAGGCCGAACAGGCGCTGGAGCGAATTGAGAACGATCCAGCCCGGGCTGAATTCATTCTTTTGGTAAATCGTGGTGGTGAAACTGAAGTGCTGCGGGTAAAGCTGAAGTAATTCTCATGTTTACCGGAATCGTTGAAGAAAAAGGCCGGGTGGTCTCGTTTGCTCGCGAGGGTCAGGCTTGGCGTCTCGTGCTTGAGGCGGACGTGACGCTCAAGGGAATCGCCCTGGGCGATAGCATTGCGGTGAACGGGTGTTGCTTGACGGTGGCAACGTTCGGGGCGGGCCGGATGACTTTTGATGTGCTCGAGGAAACCAAGCGGTTGACGAACCTCTCGCTTGGCGGGGCGGTCAATTTGGAGCGAAGCCTGCGGTTCGATGGCAAAGTCGGCGGTCACTTTGTAACCGGACATATTGATGGTTTGGGCGTCATCGAAGTGTTGGCGAAACGAGGGGCGGACTATTGCCTCCGGGTCAAAGCGCCGGCGGACTCCCAACGCTATTTGGTCGGGAAAGGGAGCATCGCCATTGACGGAATCTCGCTAACGGTGGCCGAGGTGGAGGAGGCAACGTTCGAGGTTTGGTTAATTCCCACCACCCTCGCCGTCACAAATCTGGGTGGCCGAAAGGTCGGCGAACTCGTCAACCTCGAGTTCGATCTCCTCGGGAAATATGTGGAGAAACTCCTGCCCGGCCGTCGGCCCCTTTGAACGATGCGACACGCGTTAACCGCCATCGCCGACGAGCTAAAACGTCTCAAGCGCACCGGAGTCCGAGAGATCTCGATCTCGCCGACCAGCCTTGACCGACTGCGTGAGGCAGTCGCTCAGCGAATTGCGAACGGCGAGGGTTCGGGCACCGCCGAAATTTCCGAACCTGAGCCCACGCCCGAGCCCGCTGAGCAGCGCGCGGTGGAGTCGGAAGTTCCGCCTGCGCCCGTCATCGGAAGAGCTCAGCCCCCGAAAAAGCCGGCTCTCCCGGCACCGCCGCGCGTGGTGCTACCCGAGGGCGACCAAGCGACTCGCTGGGCAGCGTTGAGAGAAGTTGTGCTGCGTGATGCGACCTGTGTGGCCCACGCTGGGACCGGGAATCAAGTGGTTTTCGGAGTGGGCTCGCTGGAGGCGGACATCATGTTTGTCGGCGACGCCCCCGGTGCGGAGGAGGAGACGCAAGGCGAGCCGTTTGTCGGCCCTGCCGGTCAGTTGTTGACCAAGATGATCGGAGCTTTCGGGCTGGCTCGTAACGACGTTTACATCGCGAATATCATGAATTGGCGTCCACAGATGGGGCGCGATGCCAGCGGAAATCAACATGGCAATCGCCCGCCGAGCCGCGAAGAAGTAGACTACTGTTTGCCGTATCT
>Ga0105054_10012575_pt1 | contig 10344 bp, 9 predicted proteins | sample BON02_FD_78091 | JGI IMG/M metagenome (GOLD analysis project Ga0105054, IMG submission 78091) | Freshwater microbial communities from Lake Bonney liftoff mats and glacier meltwater in Antarctica - BON-02 (megahit assembly) | ecosystem: Environmental > Aquatic > Freshwater > Ice > Glacier... | reverse complement strand
AGCCTTTTCCAAGCCACGCGCCATTTCATCACGTTTTGCCGCAATGGCCTCGGGCGCTTGTTGCGCCAATTTCAGTTCTGATGTCGATTGCGCTTGGCGCGCTCCCAAATCGGCAAGCCGCTGGGCGGCGCTTTCCAACCGGTTTGACCAACTCGTCCGCTCGGTCGCAATTTCTTTCAAGCGCCGAACGCGCGCTTCACCCTCGCGGCGCAAATCGTCTGCTATAGATCGTTTGGTCAGCATCGTCATGCGCGCGGCTTCAACGGTAATTTTGAGCTTTTCTACAGCTGTGCGCGCCGCATCAACATCGCCGAGGTCTTTCATACCCTTCTGGGCCTCGGCCAAGTGCGCCAAGGCATCTTTGTCATCCTCGACGCGCCGCGCAAGGGCGCTGGCCAGCGTTTCAGCGCGCCCGTTCAGCACACCTAAATCAGCCTCAGCCTTATTTGCAGCGCGCGTGGCATTGGTTGCAGCCTCATCGGCCAATTTGCGGGCTTGGCGGGCGGCGGTCTCGTCTGCCTGCGCTTGTTCAAACCGGGTGCGCGCGGATTCATGCGCATTGCGGCTTCCAGCGACGCGGGTTTCGGCTGTTGCAAGGGATGCTTGCAAATCGGCCAAGCGGTTTTTTTGCTGAAGGCGCAAAGCCGCTGCACTTGGGGCATCGTCTGCGCCAGCACGAAAACCATCCCAGCGCCACAAATCACCTTCAGTCGAAACAAGCCGCTGCCCCGGCTGCAAAGCTGATTGCAAAACAGCGCCCTGCGCGCGGTCCACTACACCGACTTGGGTTAAGCGTCGCGCCAAAACGTTCGGCGCTTCAACATGCGCAGCCAACGGCGTTGTACCACTGGGCAAGGCTGCCGCTTTGTCATAGGCGGGCAACTTCGCCCAGCCTGATCGCCCATCTGGCCCGCATTCCGGTGCTTTCAGATCGTCAGCAAGGGCAGCACCTAAGGCAGCCTCATATCCTTTTTGGGTGGTGATCCGATCTAATATATTTTGCCCATCACCCGCATCACGCTCCAATAAACGGGCAAGCGCTGCGGCTTCTGCACGCAGCGCGGTTGCTTCGCCTTCGGTTTCCGAGCGGGCTGCACGGGTTTCAGATTCAACCGATTGCGCGGCACTGCGCGCTGTTTCTGCGCTGGCCAAGGCCGTTTCGGTATGCGTTGTTGCTGACTGAGCCGTAGTAAGTGCCGCTTCGGTCGTTGCTTTATTTGTTGCAGCCAAAGCCAGATCAGTTTTTAGCCCCTCACCCGCCAAACGTGCAGCGGTGGTGGCCGCGGCGCAGCGTTCAACTTGGGTTTTGGCGTCGCTTAAGCGGCGCTGGGCGGCCTGATGTCGCGCTGCAAGGCGGGCTGCGTCCTCGGTGAGCTGGTCAAGTGCTGTTTCCTCGTCTTGCAAAGCACTGGCACCATCCCGCGCGGCGCTGCGGGCGGCTTCAAGCTTGGCATCATGGCCATCGGCAGCTTTTTCAAGCGCCGCGCGCTCCCAATCCAGCCGCTCGATCGTTTCGTCTGCATCTTTGTTCAACCCATGTTCGCGTGCAATATCACGGCCCAATTGGGCAATGCGGGTTTCAAGCTCGGCAATTGTGGCGCGCGCACGCGATTCCTGTTCCTCCAGCGCTTCACGCTCATGCGTTAAGCGGGCCAAAACCGCCCCTGCAATTGCCTCTTCCTCGCGCAGGGGTGGCACCTTGGCTTCGGCGGCTTCGCGCGCGCGGCCTGATTGGCTGGCCATGGCTTGCGCTGAACCTGCCGCCTTGCTTGCGGCGGTTAATGCAGCTTCGGTCGTGGCCCGCTCGGTTTCGGCCTCACGCCAGCGACGATATAACAACAGTCCTTCGGCAGCCCGCAATTCTTCGGCGATTTCACGATACCGCGCGGCCTGCCGTGCCTGCCGGGCCAGCGATTTTAGCTGTGCATCGAGTTGCTCCAACACATCCTCAACGCGTGCTAAATTTATCTCGGTGCCGTTCAGCTTCAACTCCGCCTCATGGCGACGTTGATAAAGGCCGGAAATGCCCGCGGCTTCTTCCAACACCCGGCGGCGGGCTTGTGGTTTGGCGTTGATCAGCTCGGATATCTGGCCCTGCCGCACCAAAGCAGGTGAATGCGCGCCGGTAGAGGCATCAGCGAACAGCATTTGAACATCGCGCGCACGAACTTCTTTGCCATTCGCCTTATAGGCCGAACCGGCATCGCGGGTAATACGGCGCACCACGTCAAGCTGGTCTTGGGTGTTGAAACTCGCGGGTGCTAGCCGTTCGCGGTTGTCGATGGTCAGTGAAACTTCGGCATAGTTGCGCGCCGGGCGGCTGGCAGCGCCTGCAAAAATAACATCCTCCATCCCGCCGCCACGCATGGCGGTTGGCCGATTTTCACCCATTACCCAACGCAGAGCCTCCAGCAAATTTGACTTGCCACAGCCATTAGGGCCAACAACGCCTGTCAAACCCGGCGCGATGGCCAGTTCGGTCGGGTCAACAAAGCTTTTGAACCCTAAAAGGCGAAGTTTGGTGAATTGCACGGATAACCCTGATTCTACTTCAACCCACAGGATTCCGCCCTACGGGGGCAGAGTCAACCATACATACAGCATATGGCAGGAAATCGCGCGATACCTACCAGATATCGTGGCAACAATTTGGTGACATTATCAGCCGTTGCATCTGCGGCCCAATAAACTAAGTGCGTTAGCAGCATAAAGGATACCGAAATGACCACTAAGCCAAACCTACTGGGCCTTTCAGGTTCATTGCGCGCTGATTCGACGAATACCAAACTCATGCATAATGCAGCCCGATTGTTTGGACCGGCGGAGTTTACACGCGGCGATTTACGCCTGCCGCTTTATGATGGTGACGTGGAAGATGCCAGCGGCGCGCCGGATGCGGCAACGCGGCTCCATCGTCAAATTGAACAGGCCGACGCCATCATCATTTCAACACCCGAATATAACAAAGCCTTGTCTGGTGTACTAAAAAATGCGCTGGATTGGGTGAGCCGAATCAAACCCAATCCATGGGCAGGCAAGCCTGTTGCTGTTGTTTCGGCAGCTGGCGGGCGGTCGGGTGGCGAAACCGCCCAATTCACATTGCGCCATTGCCTTACACCTTTTGCACCGATGCTTATTTTAGCCCCTGCCGTCATGCTTGCAGATTCTCGCAATCAATTTGATGATAACGGCAATCTTATCAACGAGATAACTATTAAAGGGCTGACAAATCTGATGGCGGCGCTGCGAATTGCTGCGGCCAATCAGGTCGGCTAATTCAGACACCGTGTCAATTATATTTGACATAGTGTCAACCATATCATACTAAATGTCTATCAGGTTTGACACTATGTCGAATCATTCAGACATTTGAGGCTGCTATGACCCATGAAGAAAAAAATGCGATCGTGTCACTATTCGTGACTGTCCTTGTGTTTGGCTATTACGGATTCCGGTTTTCCGGCCTGTATGCCGAGGGCTATTTTACAGGGGATGATGCGATGACCCGCACGGGTTGGGAAATTCTGTATCTGATTGGATACGGCATTATCGCGCAAATTATCGGCCAAATTTCCTTTGCGATTATTTATGCGATTGCCACGAATGACCCAAAACCCAGTTTTCTGGTCGATGAACGCGATAAGCTGATCACTCTTAAGGGCGTTCGTTATGGCTATGCTGTCATGGGCGGCGGGCTGACGCTTTCATTCATCGCGCTGGCTATCGGTTGGGACCCGGTGATTGTGTTCAACATGGTGGTCTTTTCCCTCGCCTTTGGTGCTGCTGTTGAAACGCTGGTCAAGGTCGCACTGTACCGGGTCGGGGCGTAACCCATGGCCAAACACCGCGTAGACAACGACATTCGCCGATTACGGTTTGAGCATGGCGAAATGACGCAGAAACAACTGGCTGAACTTGTTGGCGTTACACGGCAAACCATCGTCGCCATAGAGAAGGCGAACTATGCGCCCTCGCTGGAACTCGCCTTTCTCATTGCCCGTGTTTTTGACCGACCCCTAGAAGATATTTTCACTTTCGTCCCCGCCTAAAACCAAATTTGTCACCAATTTCAACGCAGCCACAGGCAGCGATCAGGAAAGGTGCGCCCAATTCAAAGGAGGCCAACATGGCCGGAAACTTTAAGAAAAACTGGAAATCGCCGCTTTTACTTTTGGCGCTTGGAACGCCAATTATGATGTTCGGAGTTATGAAAACCATTGCCTTGTCAAATGCCGCAATAACGGGCGAGATTCCTAATATTCCTGATGCCGCCCACCAGTTCGCCCGGCCAATCCCAATCTTGCTGCATATCATTCCTAGTATTTTGTTTGTCCTGACCGGGCCAATTCAGTTTGCACATCGCGTCCGTATCCGTTGGCCTCGGCTGCACCGTATATCAGGTCGTATTTACGTTCTGTCAGGCCTGTTCGTTGTGGGTGCGGGGCTGTGGATGAACCAATTTTATCCGCACTATGGTGGCCCGTTAAAATACTGGGGTGTTTTAATAGCTGGCTTGGGATTTTTGGTCAGCATTACATTGGCGGTTTGCGCCATACTGCGCCGAGACATTTTGCGTCACCGTATCTGGATGACTCGCGCCATCGCGCTGGGGTTGGGGCCGGGTACGCAATCCATATTCGCGATCCCGGTATTTTTAACCATGGGTCTGAATGATTCCGGAATCGGCGCCGTCGTGGCGCTCGGCTTTACCATCAACCTGGTTTTTGCCGAATGGCATATCCGCCGACACTTACGTTCGACGCCGTAAGGTTGCCCAATCAAATATTTCAATCTAGGAGAACGACCATGAAAGCTGCTGTGTACAAAAAATATGGGCCCGCCGAAGTTGTAAAAATTTGCGATGTGCCAACACCCGTGGCCAAGCCCGGCCAGGTGCTTATTCGCATTCGTGCCACAACCATTTCAGCCGCCGACTGGCGTGCCCGCGCGCTGGATTTGCCGCGCGGTTTTGGCCCGCTGGGGCGTGTTGCCTTTGGCATATTCGGGCCCCGCAACCCAATCCTTGGCCTCAGCTTTGCGGGTGATGTTGCGGCCGTAGGCGCGGGCGTTACACGGTTTGAGCCCGGCGATGCGGTATTCGGCGTATCGGGCTTTAAGTATTTCGGCTGCCATGCCGAATACATTGTTTTGCCGGAAAAAGCCGCCATTTTGCATAAGCCAAAAGAGCTAAGCTATGAGGTTGCTACCAGCCTATCTTTTGGCGGCACCACCGCACTGTTTTTTCTGCGCGATAAGGCCGGCCTACGCCCCGGTGAACGGGTGGCTGTTATTGGCGCTTCAGGCAGCGTGGGCAGCGCTTGTGTGCAATTGGCCAAACATTTCGGGGCGGATGTGACCGGGGTCACCAGCACGCCAAACCTTGAATTGGTGCGCGGGCTTGGAGCGGATGATGTGATTGATTACAAAGTTGAAAACATAGTCGATAGCACCCAGCGCTGGGATATTATTGTGGATTGTGCCGGCGTAACGGGGTTTTCAACCCATCGCCATCTGCTATTGCCCGGCGGGCGACTGTGCTTTGTGCTGAGCAGTCTTTGGGAAATGCTGCGCACACCGTTTAACCCACGCGGCCAAGGGCGGCGCGCGGTTCATGGCACTGGTGGTGAAAGTATTCCAGACCTGAAATTGCTTGCCGAACTGGCTGTGCAGGGCGAATTTGTGCCGCTGATAGATAGCCAATATCCGCTGGCCGATATTGTGGCCGCCCATAAGCGGGTTGAAAGCGGGCGCAAGCGCGGGGCGGTCGTTGTGCTGCCCTAACGTGGTTTAAGATGGTCAGCGATAAAGTAATGGTGCGGCACATCCGGTGTTTCACCCTGCGCCATGGCCAGCAAGGCTTCGGCCAAAAGCGGTGCCATGGCCAACCCCGTGCGAAACCCACCCGTGGCCAGCAAAATACCATCGGCCAACCAACCAATCATCGGTTCCGGGGTGGGCGCGCGCGGGCGCAACCCGGCCCAACGCTCAACCACTTGATGGTTTTTCAGCGCCGGGCAAATGTTTGCCGCGCGCATGATAAGCGCATCAAGCTTGGCATCAGTAGTGCTCGGGTCGGTGAAACTCTCTTCCGTGGTTGAGCCAACCGCAACACGTCCATCACCATGCGCTATGATAAATATACCATCGGCATAAATGCTTGGCGTTTCAGGTGGTAGCCCCCCATCCAGCAGCGCGGCCTGGCCTTTTACACCGCGCATCGGCGGCGCACCGACCCATTGTTCCGCCCCCGTTGCCAAAATGATTAGCTTGGCCTTAATCGCGCCGGTATTCGTTTCAACTACACCCGGCAGGTATGATTCCACTTCGATACCGCCGGTAAAAATCCCACCGCGCGCTATAAACGCAGCAGCCAATGCCGCGCAGGCGCGGCGTGGGTCGATCCGTGCGCATAGGGTTTCATAGACCACGCCAAATGGGGCTGCATCTGGGTTAAGGCAATCAGGCACTGTTTTGGGCACGTGCCATGCACCCGACGCGCCCCAAAGCGTGGCCGCCGAAGAAGCGCGGATCGGGGCCAGTTCGGCTTCGCGCGCTGTGCGCAGCGGAATCCACCGTCCCGTTTGGGCATAATGCGGATCGGTGCCGCCTATTTCGGCCACGTCGCGCCAGAATTTGGGCGCTGAAGAAAGCGCGCGCAGCTGCGCAGCTTTGCGAATATTCCAGTTTTCCGGCATATAAGGCGACAATGCCCCGACAAGCCCACCACTTGCCCCCACACCGGGCTTGTCAGCCTTATCTATCAACATAACCTTGCGCCCTGCGCGCAAAAAGGCCAGCGCCGCGCAAAGGCCAAAGACCCCCGCGCCCACAACCACAACATCCTGTTTTTCGCCCATTGCCAGTGGCCCCGCTGCGCCCCACACTCGACGCGCTTAAACCACGAAAGCCTAGCCGTTGCAAAATGCTGAAATCACATGGGAAGTTGACGGCCGGCCCATAGCCGCACGCTTTGACGACCCCTATTTTTCGCACGGTGATGGCGCGGCAGAAACCCAGCATGTATTTTTAGCTGGCAATGATTTGCCCGCGCGCTTTGCCCCCGGTTTTCATATTGCTGAACTTGGGTTTGGCACCGGGCTAAACGCGCTTGTCGCTGGGGCGGTGTGGAATGCATCTGGGCGATTGCGCTATACTGGGTTTGAAGCCTATCCAATGCGCCCAGATGATGCCGCCCGTGCGCTGGCGCGTTGGGAATTTCCCGACCAACCTGCCATGTTGGATGCTATCAACCACGGTTTGAAGTCATTCCAAACACCAAATTTGGATGTTGAATTGATTATTGGTGATGCCCGCCAAACGCTTGCGCACACAAATCTGCGCGCGGATGCGTGGTTTTTGGATGGGTTCAGTCCCGCAAAAAACCCCGAATTATGGGGCGAGGATTTGATGCGCGAGGTTGCCCGCCATACCGCACCAGGGGGCACATTTGCCACCTATGCAGCCGCAGGCCATGTGCGCCGTGCTTTAGCCACTGCCGGATTTGTGGTGGAACGATGCGCTGGGTTTGGAACCAAAAACCACATGTCACGCGGCAAATTGGGGCCAATGAATGCAGAATAACACACGGCTGGGCATCGCATTGATGATCGCCGCAACTTTTATTTTCGCTATGCAGGACGGGCTTTCACGGCATCTGGCGGGCACGTATAATGTATATGTTGTTGTAATGCTGCGTTATTGGTTTTTTGCCAGCTTCGTTATTTTCCTATCAATGCGCCGCGAAGATGGGCTTCGGCGCGCCATACGCAGCCAAGTACCACTAGTGCAAATAACGCGAGGTGTGTTGTTGGCGCTTGAAATTGTTGTCACAGTCGCAGCATTTGTGGCTTTAGGGCTCATTGCAGCCCATGCCATTTTTGCCGTTTACCCTTTAATTGCCGCGGCGCTGTCTGGCCCGGTTTTGGGTGAAAAGGTGGGTTGGCGGCGCTGGGTGGCGATTGGGGTTGGTTTTATAGGCGTGCTGATTATTTTGCGTCCGGGCATTACGGTTGTGTCGCCCGGCGCATTATTGGCGCTATTGGCAGCCTTTATGTTTGCCATTTATGGCCTGCTCACGCGCTATGTCGCTCGCTATGACAGGGCGCAAACCTCCTTCTTTTATACCGGGGTAGCCGGGGCCATAACCATGACGGCAATCGGCCTTTTCCATTGGGAAATGATGGTTGGGTTTGATTGGGTTTGGATGGGACTGTTATGCCTTTCCAGCGTATCGGCACATTTTCTACTTATCAAAGCCTATGAGGCGGCCGAGGTTTCGGCTGTACAACCCTTCGCCTATTTGCAACTGGTTTTCGTATCCTTTGTTGGCGTTCTAATATTCAACGAAACCTTGGAAGCACCGGTCGTGTTGGGTGCTGCGATTGTGACTGCGGCTGGGCTATTCACATTTTGGCGTGAGCGGGCGCGCCGGAAGAATATCGCGGTTTGATGCCTCCGGCGGGGATATTTGTGAACAAAAGATGACGTTAGGGGTTTTATGGCGGTGGGATTTGTGGTGGCTAGGCTTAGGGCAAGTGGAGCAGGATTATGAAAACCGGTGGGCAGATTTTGGCGGAATGTTTGGCCGCGCAGGGCGTGCGCCGCGCATTTGGTGTGCCGGGCGAAAGCTATTTAGCGCTGTTGGACGCGCTGGTGGACCACCCGGAAATTCAGCTGATAGGTAATCGTAACGAAGGTGGGGCGGCCTATATGGCCTGCGCGCATGGTGAGTTAACGGGTGAGCCGGGGATATGCCTTGTAACGCGGGGGCCGGGTGCGACGAATGCCAGTATTGGTGTGCATTCTGCCATGCAGGGCTCGGTTCCGATGATCTTATTCATAGGGCAAGTGGCACGCGAGATGCGCGGGCGCGAAGCTTTTCAGGAGGTCGATTACCGCGCATTTTTTGGCCCCATCGCAAAATGGGCTGTTGAAATTGACAATGCTGACCGGATCCCCGAAATCATCGCCCGGGCATTTGTTATTGCTACATCGGGCCGTCCGGGGCCGGTGGTTATTGCCCTGCCCGAAGATATGCTAACATCGCTCACCACGGCCAAGCCTACGCCCAAAGTGAAAATCGCTGAGGCTGCGCCCAGCGCTGATGCCATTTATATCCTGCACCGACTTCTCGCCCGCGCTGATCGCCCGCTGATTGTGCTTGGGGGCAGTGGCTGGTCTGATCAGGGTCGCGCCGACTTGGCCGCTTTTGCTGAAGCAAATCACATCCCGGTTGCCACCGCCTTTCGTTTTCAAGACGTCATCAACCATTATTCACCAAGTTATTGCGGTGATGTTGGTCTTGGTAAAACCAAAGCCATGCGTGAAATGCTGGGGGCGACCGACCTTATTTTGGCGCTTAACATACGTTTTGGCGAAAATACGACCGACGCCTATACGCTTTGGCCAGTGCCGTGCATTGGCAAAACGCTTATTCATAGCCATGCCAGCGATGCTGAGCTTGGCAAAATCTATCAGGCAGACTTGCCGATTCACGCCCATCCCAACACTTTGGCCGCTGCGTTAAAGGGGCTGGATTTGGGCGGGGATTGGGCTGCTTGGTGCGCCAAAAGCCATGCCGCTTATGTTGCCAGCCTAACCATTCCGCCCCAGCCCGGTGGGCTAGATATGGGTCGCGTCATTGCGCATCTGCAGGATACATTGCCCGAGGCGGCAATTCTAACCAATGGCGCGGGGAATTTTGCAATCTGGTCGAATAAATACTTCCGTTTCGGCCCGCAGGCGCGCTTGCTGGCGCCCCAGTCCGGCGCCATGGGCTATGGGCTGCCCGCCGCGATTGCCGCCAAGCTGGAATGCCCGGACGTGCCAGTGATTTGCTTTGCTGGCGACGGCGATTTTCAGATGAACTGCAACGAGCTTGGCACCGCCATGCAGCACGGCGCGATGCCGATTGTGCTAATCGTGAATAACGGCACTTATGGCACCATCCGCATGCATCAAGAACGCACCTACCCCGCGCGCATCAGCTTTACCGATATTGACAACCCGGATTTTGTGGCGCTGGCACGTGCCTACCGCGCGCATGGCGAACGTGTCACGCGCACCGAAGACTTCCCCGCCGCCTTTGCGCGGGCTTGCGCCAGCAAAACCGGCGCGGTGCTTGAACTGGTGATTGACCCGGAAAGCCTGACGCCGGGCCAAACGCTCAGCCAGATGCGGGCGGCGGGCGAGGCGGCGCGCAGTTAAACGGGTGGTTGACCACGCCAAATGCTGGCCATACGCTTCATGAACTCTAGATTGAATGGACCAAAATATGCCCGATTATAACCGAATTCTCATCACCGGTGCAGCCGGTAGCCTTGGGGGGCATCTGCGCAAAGGCTT
>Ga0105054_10012574_pt1 | contig 10346 bp, 7 predicted proteins | sample BON02_FD_78091 | JGI IMG/M metagenome (GOLD analysis project Ga0105054, IMG submission 78091) | Freshwater microbial communities from Lake Bonney liftoff mats and glacier meltwater in Antarctica - BON-02 (megahit assembly) | ecosystem: Environmental > Aquatic > Freshwater > Ice > Glacier... | reverse complement strand
TGCCTGCTCACCACCTGTGAGCAGGCTCATTACATTTCCCCCCACGAGCTGGTTGCTTCTTCCATGGCAGGCAAGTCCGCCCGGAAAAGTCAAAGGCGACGCGGCCAATCCCGTGATATCAAGACCGGGCAGGCTACACACCTCTGAGATCCAGATTCCGAGTCCGCTGTTGGTGAGCACGGCAGTGACGCATCATTGCCATCATCGGCCTGCATTGCCTTTTCGAGATTGGCACCCTTTCACAAAACTGGTACTGATTTTGACAGAGGAAATTATCTTAACTTTTGTACCTCGGTGTTTCCCCTTTTTTTGCTCGATCTCCAAGGTCTGGTACTTAAACCTCAAAGTCTCCCTCACCGAGTGAACTTGGACGTATTACAAAGCAAACACTGTGTGGGTATTGCTTTGTTTTTATTGACCCAAGGGTAAGGAAGATTCGTGATTATTCTTAATTGTTGACCTCATTCAAGTTGCAGATTCTTTTTTGTGATCTCCAACGGTTTGAGGAATCCCGCGACTACTCACAGAAAAACACGACAGTGTAAGTTGATGAAAATACAAGCACTGTTCTAACTAACCACAGAAAAACACTGATAGTGTAATATTGAGGTCATCTGTCACGGACATAGTTCATTACTTTTTTCTACTGGCGCCATATACTAACGCAAATCTGCTAGCGCCACATGGATGGGCGTTGGTTGTGTCATATTCTCAAGCAAATAGAGCTTCCAGGAGAGCTGTGAAATTATTTTATATGAAGTAATAAAAGCAACATCAAAATTATCTTTCTTTCTTTCTGTCTTCGAGTTTTGAACCCCGATCATTAAAACCCCATCCACACCCCAATATCGTAAATTTTATAACGACGTTTGCAGTTTGACGTGACAGCCCAGAAAATACTCAAGCCCTTCTGTCTTTAGGAGCTGATGCCAATCTTGCTTTTTTTTGAGTTGAGAATCCAAATTGTAGACAACAAACAGCACCAACACTCATTGTGACGAGAAAAGACTGTTTATAGGATTCTAAATATATTGGTGTTGTGTATGTCATCAATGTCACTAATGCATATCATCAATGTGAACCAGCTCCACCAACTCCACTGGTCTAGATGACGTTTGACGTACAACAAGCAAACAGCACCACCTTTTTTCCGTTTTTACCTAATGTCACTGCACAAGCCCCTGGTTGTCAACATGGTAGTTGTGGGTCCATTCGAAGAGGAAGAGGAGGGGACCGGTGTAGCCAGCCTGGCAGCGAGGGCTGCAACGACAAGGCAGAACTATCACAACGGGGCTGCGCGGTTATTCTCGAAAAAATGACGAGTTATTGTGGGAGTGATTTTATTTTTTTAATTTTCAGTTTACGGAGAAGAAACTTATGGTTTAGAATAGGCTAGCAAGATTGTAGGCATCCAAAAAGGGGGCCATACTACGACGTATTCTATGTGTGCATGACTATGACCCGGGGTTTAGGCTCGCGAGGTCGTGAGCCTCTACAGAGGGGGCCCTGCTACGACGTATTCTAGGCGTGCACTACGACTAGGCACGACGTTCACGAGCAGCTCGACTGTACAATGAATGAATACATCTTACTTATGGAACTAGGTTGCGGGCATAGGGATTGAACCAATCCCTCCTTTCAGTCTGAATTGAGTGTGCCAACAGGAGCGAACAGCAGAAGTACTGCTTGAAGTGGCCTGCACGAATAGATATGTTCGACAAGGCACGCAGCGCTGTGCAAGAGGCGCTGGACCTGTACAGTTGTTGTTATGGCATGGAGAGTGAAAGCCTAGTGATCTGCCATGATATTTTTGGTGATCAGGCTATTGCAATAAGCAAGAAATTGGGTTCGCCATCTCGTTTGTCAGGCAGCCGCTGAGAGTGCGTGTAGCTTGAAGGTCTGAAGAACCACCCGCAGCACAACAGACTTGAAGGCATCGTGCTCGCGAAGGCAAGTGAGACGCACTTGTGTATCTACTTGGATCAAGACAACACGAATCCTCACCTCAAGCTGCAGAATGTGTGCCCACTGGCTGCAACTGCCCACTAACGCAAGAAGCTGTACACCGTGACAGCTTCAAAATCCATCACGTGAGGAGATTGACAACTTCAAGGAGAGCTTGCGTATTCAGGTGAAAGTGAAGGGTGGCAAACATATCAACGCTGCTGTCACACACTACAATTTGGGGCTCGCCTTATTAAAGACATGTGAGCTTGCCGAGATGCGTGAAACAGTTGCCTCGCTGACTTAGGCAGATAAGATACTGCGTCGAGTCATGACTGACGACAATCCAGACATTTGTGAATATGTAGATGTCCTAGTAGCGGCAAACGCAGACCTTGCTCTATTCGAGAAGCCCCCATGCCTTGCTGGAAGCCTCGTACCAGGGGTTACAATACCCAATTTGGACGGGCAGAGGATACACAGGCTGCCACCATGGGTTTACACCGGGCGTCAATAATAACCCCAAATAGGTACACATAGTAAATAGGCCTGTAGGACTTTAGGACTTTGGAGCTTAGAGCTTTATTGCAACTGAAGGTACCTCAAGTCGTCAGGGGCTACAGTTCCCAATGCGGACAGACATGGGATAGACAGTGTCAGGGCTGCTGTTTGGGTAATTAGCCCAAACATCAATATTGCTCCGGATACATATAACAAATAAGCATCAATTTTGTTTTGCAGATGTTTGTTTGTTCGATCGGAGGCTTGACATGGGTCCTAGCCACCACATTGCTAACCCTCCCGAGAATTTAGCAACGCATACGAGTGGTGCGTAGTAATAAGGTGACCGTTAAGCTCCTGACACAAGTCCAACTGCACCCCCACAATAGACTTTAAACATGGGTCAATTTTAAATATTTTGTTTTTCAGATCTTTCATGTGATTAAAGGGCCACTGCGTGACTCTTACACGTTGACGTGACCCATGGACCTTGTTTGTTTTAGTGTAGAGTTTTGATAGAAAACTGACGGTCACGTTGGGTATCCCAAGGATTTGTTTGGGGGGCCTGCTTTTTTTTTTCCTGGCTTTCTTTCATTCTTTCTGTCCATTAGAAAAATACACTCGTTACGCAGTAGTTCTACTATTTTCCTACTATTTTGATGTATAACAAGTGCTCAGGTAGTTGTTTCACAATCTTGAGACTACTTTTTGTGTCTGACCAAACAAACTTTTTGCACCTTTACTGTTTTCGAAATACTTGACGGGCCTGACCCGATATAAAAGCACCATTTTATATATTGTCATAATTTCCATGTAGTATTGTCTGACGGAGACTTCTTTTCGCTCGACTGATATTTGCTGTCCATGGGTCATCTCTCACATGATGACTATGTCTCCCAATCTCATTTCTCTTTTTCACAGGGACTTGTTCTACGTTCTTGGGGATGTGTACTTTCATTCAAGTGTCTCTCGTTTGGTTACTTGTTATGTCGTCGCGTCACCTTTGTGACATGTCGTGATCAGGAGTCTTGTTGATTTGTTTTTTGTTTTCAGAAAATTTTATTTTGATTGGAAAATACCATGTACTGTCTAGGTATTATGATGAGACTATTCACAATTGACGGTTGTGGTGATTACCGTCAAATGTGGTGTGTGGCATTGTTTTCAAAGACATCAATTCATGTAGTGTCATTTGGTTTCCATCACTGAATTCAGCTGGTAGACCGCATTTCCATGTACCTTGCCCAGCTTGCGTTCTGTCCTGATTGTCGAGAGGTGCCACGGCAACGCTTTTTGTCAATGTTTTCACACTCTTCACCATAGTCAGCATCGCTGTTGAAGAGGCCAGCGTTGAACATGTTAAAGTTGTTTTACACACGTCGTGTACCGATGACTGATTGCGGCCGGTTCGCGCCTGCCTCTCCCATTCTGCCTGTTGGTGCTTGAACGTCCCATTGGTTTCCAATTTGTCGAGAATGAGTTGCAATCTTTGCGCCTTGGTCATGTGGTCCCTGCCTGAAGCCCCGCATATGTGAGTGTGTTCCGCCTCGAGTGCCTCAGCTTCCAATTTTTGCAGACGTCGTTTCACCAGTCTGGTATGGGATCTTCGACAGGGGCTGGACAGGGGGTGATTTGGTCTCGGTGAGCATTCAGCGCAGCCACAGCGGCATCCACGTGCCTGTCAAGGCACGGGCACAACATGAGGAACATGAACCCAGTCTCGTCTGCTGTAATCGATTTAAAATTGTACTTGCTCCTGTCAATACCACCGAGTGTCTCTACCTCCCTGCTTTCCCACGCTCTCATCAACGCACCAGCCACAAATTGGCGCAAACTACTCTTGGTCAATCGATCCACGAGGGCCTGGAAGACGCCCCGAATACAAGCGACACCAGAATGCACCTTTGGCAGCTCTGCCCATGCCAGGTGCAGAGTGCTGCGCACAGTACCACACTACCATCAGTCAAAACTTGCACACCATCAGTCAAAACTTGCACACCGTGTGTGCAGGAGAAGGCGTGCGCGCGCAATCACTCATATACAGTCAACAGAGAACACATCACTTTTGCAGACATCATCCAGCATTCAACGCCTACGCCACGATTTCACGACACCAAAACATTTCAACACACCGTAAATCTTACTATCGACACAATACAGTCCATGAAACTGATAAGAGTACATTTTTGGTTCCATTATCAATCATCAAAGTACTATTATGATATCTCTTTTCACCATCTTACTTTTCCGAAAATACATGTAAATTGCACTGTCATCACGACAAAAATCATGTAAATTGCACTGTCATCACACAATATGTTAGAATTGCACTATTATCCATGAGCTTCATGACAAATACACTATGATCGCCATGGGCGCGCGGCGGCGACCACTCGCGCGCGGCTGACACCAAGGGCAAGTTGGGTGTCGAATACCGAGCTTAATCACTCAACTAAGTAGAAATTGAAACCCTAATTAATCGCGCAGGACGCAGGAAACTGTCCCGGACTGTTGTCGACCTAGTTTATAGCTGACCCACCACTGGGTAAAAATAGTCCATAATGTTTGTGGGCTGGCGTGCATCCTCGGGCTAACAAGTTCCAACAATCAAGTCCCAGGGCCCTAACCGTGACTATCAAGGAAAGTAGCGCCTGATGCAATGGTGCCCCCCCAGTAGGGTAGGTAAGGCACCACAGGACCGGTGTCCTCCAAACAGAGCACGTTCAGATTGTAAAGCGAGATGTTCTCCTGGCAATGCACTTTCGGGTAAATACCCTCTCAACCGCCTTAGCAGCAGATCATAGACCAGCCCAAAATCAAAATTTAGGCAAGGCGCAAGAACTTGGCCTGCTCTCGAAACATTTATTTTTGAACGGCCACAGGTCCTGTATGGGGTTTGCAGTCAAACGTATTGTCAACAGACAAATGCTGGAAAAAACGATGGTATATGAGCACCCTCTTTGTACTCGTTAGGCTTTTGCGATTGAAAACCTTACACGTTGCACCCACTCTTCCGCGCTGATGGATCAATCGAGATTCCGAGGGGGTGTTTTTATCTCGAAATTATTGAATCTTACTGCTAAGATCAACATAACCCCCATGTGAGTGGGGGTGAGAAATATGTGCCCTTTTCAAACGTCATGTGTTGCTGTACTGGACACACATCACTTTCAGAGTCCTCCCGAAGAAGGTCGAAACGTTTGCCCACCGTTCTTTTTGTTTTGTCTATTAAAGCCGCCACACCTGACCCTTTCGTGAATTTAGGAACGCATATGAATGGTGGTGACCCGCAGGCCGCTCCTGGCGCGACTGCTTCCCGCAATGGACATTTCCTATTACGGTCATTCGTTCCCAAGTTCTCGCAAGAAGAAGCATCAAGGCACAGACAAACCGTTCAAACTTCTTTCTTTCTTTCTTGGGTGGCAAAGACCCAAGTTGATCACTGGACTAAGTGGGTGATGGGCACCCGATCAATCACATAGAGCCCAAGAAACTGTCCCGTCATCCATCAAAGCTTTTGTTTGTTTGTTTGTTTGTGAAACTGCCACACCAATAACTCTCAGGAGAAGTCCAGAACACACCCGTGGAAAGCCTTTAGGACTTTCGGGTCGTTACTGTCCGTCGATCCACTGAGTTTGATGCAAAAATATCTGAGAAGAGACACCCAAATTTGCTCCATCCCGATAAGCTAAGTGTTGGAAACCCATTTAGTTTTGCTCGAGTCAATCCGCAAACTCAAAGCTCGAATTGACAATCTTGAGTCTTCTTGAGTACCAAACGAGTTATTGGCTTGATTGGGACCGAGAAAACCTGTCCCATGTTTGTTGAGATAAACTCAAACTCGTTGGACCGACAGTAACGACTCCCAGTCACATTGCGTCCGTTATAATCCCACTATGTTCTTTTTTTTTGTAGGTTGTTACGCCAGTTCAGTTCAATTCAATCTCATTTGTTTTTAAGTCAGATTGGAACCCGGACCCTTAAGATGCCCGTCCCTTACCCGCCTCCCAATGTGGAAAGCTATACCCTGACCCCTTCTCACCACCACTTGTGTTTGGCCGTAGGGGCACAGATCACCTCCCATTAGGTCGGGTGACCTCGTCGTGCCCAGACTACCTGCATGCGGATGTGAGTGATAAAGGATTGATTGATGATTGCTTTTATTTTTTGCAACAGTAATTTAGTACCCTTGTTTGAGGGTCTATGTACCTCAAATCCATGTAGATTTGAGTTCTCGGGTTTTGGAGTTTTTGCCAGAATCGAACCGACGACCTCGGGACTGACAGTCCCGCGCTCTGACCAACTGAGCTAGTTTTACATCGTCTCGGATTTGTCTCTCCATCAACAGGAGGTGACTGACGGGCAACTTGTCACGATGAGACTTGTGCCCGCTACTGTAGACTCTGATGTAGCATTGTAGATTGTCACCTTTGCTGCCCCTCCCTTTTACCTACGGGGAAGGAGTCCTCCGTGGACAGCAGCTGAGGACCTTCCGGGACCTTCCAGGACCTCCGTGGACAGCAGCTGAGGACTCTGTGCCTCGAGACTGAACTGGAAAAAAGAAAAAAGAAAAGTGGCGTTAGCATGTCCTTGTCTATTTCCCTTGGCAAGGGGCACAGAGTGAAGAGGTGAGTCCTACTGATTGATTTTAAGTATGTTCATAGTGTGCATGTGTACATATGTGTGGTGGTTCTGTTTTTGAGATGGGAAAGAATGTATGTGTGATATCGATTTTTTGTTTTTGTTTTGATGATTGCTTGGGTTGATGTTGTTCGTTTGCGCTAGTAGTTATCGTGGAGCAACGGGTCCTTTCGGAGAGCCGGGGCCTGCAGAAGCGCCACTCTTCGGCTTTTCAAGTTAAAAGCGCGCGGACCTGTGATGCAGGATTGAGAGATAATGTTGTTTATTGGAAAACCAAATGCAGGATGCGATGGATGCAGGATTTTCTTGTTGTTGATCCGGGCCCTTGCGGGTTACCAAGGCCATTTGGGGGTTGGCAATAATTGGGATGCTTAACTGTGATGGTCTCGCAGATGGCAATCTTCATTCGGCACAGGCATGTTGTTCTTGCGTTGCCATTTCGTCTTGCGATGCCATCTCTGTTTCAGGAATCACATTCGAAACAGGAACACATATACGTGGTGAGATAGTGCGTCGTAGAATAGCAAGCAAAGCAGGGAGGGCAGTCGGAGAAATAACAGGACAGTTTCATGCACGTAATCAATCGCGCGTGGTCACATTTCATTCCCCTGCAGCTGTGCATTAGTTTGAGGCTCTAAGCCGGTGGCAGCTTGAAGGTAATTGCGATGCTCCCAAGTTGCAGGTGGGTGCATGATTTGGTGGGCATAGTTGTGTTGGGCAAGTATAGCGCGCGTTTCGGGGTGCAGGAATGCATTTACTGGCCGAGTAAGTTGTGCATGTGCAGAAAGAGAGAGTAGAGGCCAGTCCTGTGTCGGCAGTGGTGAACCATGTTCCATGGGCCTGTGGCTCGCGCAAGCTCCTGCGGAAACGCCTCCACGCTGCCTCTGCTTCATCTATGCCCGTCACCATTGTATACCTGCGTGTCGCCGACGCTGATGCTTATCATTAGCTGGCTTTTTGTTTTCACATTGTTTTGCCGCAGAGTTAGCTCGCCAATTACACCAGGAACGGAGAAAGTGGTTTTGTGTTGTTTGTTTGTTTGTTACTATAATCAAGGAGAGTCCTGAAGGATCTTCGGTGATGCATCCGTCACAATAGCTCAGTGGAGAAGAGCGCGGGACTTAATTTTTTTTTGGGTTATCCGCTGATCCCCGGTTCGATTCCGGCCGAAACCCCGACAACTCAAATCAGTATGGATTTGAGCAAATAGACCCTCAGGCAAGGGTTCTAACCTATTGTTTCCAGTAATAAAAGCCAATAAAATCAAAAAAATCAACCCGAAAATTCTTACTTTGCCTACCGTGTTGGGCTCGAAGTAAACCCCCAGGGAGTATAACCACTCGGGCCACGCAACTCTTCCTGCGGTCCTACCAAAGGTACACCACCGCCCAGAACCACTCTACGGACCATTTGAGGTTAACACTCGACAAGTTGACGGGCTGGCTCGCATCCCTGGACTTATGCAAGCCCCATACAAGTCGCATCCTCAGCCACCGAATAGCGTCCCGAGATCCTCCACGTCTGATCCCCCTAAGCGTCAGCTCTGAAGACACTTTCGTGCCTCAAGTACCACCACTCAAGGGAGTCAGGAGAGAAAGGGGGAGTTGGAGGGAGAAGGGGGGGGGAGGGGCAAAAGGAAAGAACTTTTTACACGCCAAGAGGTAAAATAGCGGGAACCTGATGTCCTGCTCATTTAGGATGAGCCGCACGCAAAGGTGCCCGCTGCGCATGCGACGTCGACAGCAACTTTTTGAGGCACCCCATACACAAATACGGCATGAGCAGCAGCTAGAAAATCCGCCAACAATCAGGTGCTGCGAGCAAACGCTCGCCTGCTGCACCCCAGGGAGTGTGAGGACTGCGATTTCTGACAAAGCTGGAAGCTCAGGCAGCCATACGTGAACCAGGTGCGGCCGCCTGCAGTCCCGCCCGCCTGCTGTCCCGCAGGTGCGACCGCCTTTTGGTCCGGATCACGCTCACACTCTAGATCCTGGAGTTCTTCCATCCCTGCATCCGAGGCTTGAAGGAGTCAACCCTGGAAGATGGCCAAGGGAAGAATTTTTTGTCCCCTTGCCACTTGATGAACCAGCCCTGTTCCTATTCTGCAGATTCACTCACTGCACCAAGTTGCCATGGGCATTCCTTCCCATGTTCTCTTCAGCACCAGGCAACAATTATCACCATTTGTCGCGGTTCTGGGACCAATTGTATGGTCCCCTCAGACTGGGACTTGGCACTTGGTCCACAAATTTTGGCACACAAGAGGTAAAATAGCGGGAATCTGATTTCCCGCTAATTTAGAGGATGCGCAGGCTTCATGTGGAGCCTGCGTTGCTCCTCATTTTCTATGCGGTGCGGGGGTTGCTTTCTTTGTGATTTCAAGTGCATGGACTTATTGTGGCCTCAACTATCCCATTCCTGTGCACTCGCTGCAGTATTGCGGCGCAAGAACCAACATTTGCTCCTTGCATGTCCCGTCTGTCTGTGACCACACACGCACGCACACGCACATCTGCACCCGCAGACAACAGTTGCGCAAGCGCCACCGCCTTTCGACTTTGAAAAAGTACAGGCTCTTGTGCACTATGCAGGTATCTATGCACAGATTTTACACATACGCACAGCCACGTATGAAGTATTTTTCAGCTTCGAGTGCAATATCCATACATTTGCAATATAAGTTAAATGTGCACACCTCTCTATATATGTGCCAAAATTTACATGCTTGAATATGTACATTGTACATATAAATGAGTGTGTGTGTTTGTATGTGTATATGTGTGTGTGTGTGTGTGTGGTGTGTGTGTGTGGTGTGTGTGTGTGCGTGTATGTGTGTGTGTATGTGTGAATATGTGAACACGTGTGTGGTTGTTTTTGTATCAACACCACAGCTGCACAGTCTCACGAATGTGTATTATATGTGTTTTATACAAATATGCAGGTTTGGCATCAAGCCACAAAGACTATGCAGAATCAGCAAATCTCTACTCCCGAGCCTCAACCCTGATGGGGAATGCAGTCAACGTGGTAATGGCAAGACATTGGAATACATCTATAGTTACATGAATACACATAAATATTCATTCTCATAAATATCTCTATATCTATATATACATATAATCTTATATATATATATATAATATATATAAATAAATATATATATCATCATATATATGTATATGATTATATTTATATATATATACATATGTGTATATATATATGTATATATATATATATATACATATGTTTATATATATGTA
>Ga0105054_10012569_pt1 | contig 10348 bp, 15 predicted proteins | sample BON02_FD_78091 | JGI IMG/M metagenome (GOLD analysis project Ga0105054, IMG submission 78091) | Freshwater microbial communities from Lake Bonney liftoff mats and glacier meltwater in Antarctica - BON-02 (megahit assembly) | ecosystem: Environmental > Aquatic > Freshwater > Ice > Glacier... | reverse complement strand
GTGTGCGTGTGCGTGTGCGTGTGCGTGTGCGTGTGCGTGTGCGTGTGCGTGGAGTGTGTGTGTGAGAGAGAGTGTGCGTGTGAGAGAGAGAGAGTGTGCGCGTGAGTGTGTGTGCGTGTGTGTGTGTGTGTGTGTGTGACACTGTGTGCGTGTGTGTGTGTATGCACATGTGTGTGTATATGTGTGTGTGAGTGTGTGTGCGAGTGCGTGCGTGTGTGAATGCGCGCGCGTGTGTGTATATGTATGCACACAGATACACAGACACATAGACAGACGCACACTTGTGTGTGCATGTATTTGCGACGATACCACTGCGTGTATGTGGTGAGAGAGAGTGTTTGCATGTGCGTGATTGTGCGTGCGTGTATACGTGTGTAAATGTGTGTGTGTGTATGTGTGTATGTGTAACTGGGTCTCTCTTTCTTTCTACATAACTCTCTCTCTCCTTCTCCTTCTCTTCTTTTCTTTCTCTTCCTGTCTCTGTTTGTGTATCTAGAGTGTGTTTGTGTTTTGATGTCTAGTGGGTGGTTGTGTATCAGTGTGCATATCTCTCTCTCTCTCTCTCTCTCTGAGATTGTTTGTTTGTGTGTGTGTGTGTGTGTGTGTGTGTGTGTTGAGTGTGAGAGTTTGTGTGATTGTGTTTGTCTGTGAGTGTGCACGTGTATGTGTGTTTGTGTGTGCGTACTTGTATTGGTGTATATATATATGCATGTGTGTGTACGCATGCTCATGTACATGTGAATGTGTGTGTATGTGTGTCAGCATGTGCGTGTCTGTATCTGCATGTATGTTAGATTTGTTAGTATCAAGTTATGATGATCAAGAAGAGTCAGAGAAATAGAGAGAAACCGTGTCTATTTGCTAATCATACAGATTCATACGTGGTTCCACTCGTGGTTCGCAAAAAGCAACACCCAGGTGGCCAGAATTGTTGTTGTTCAGAATTGTTGATTCCGACGACTGGAACCCTTAGATTCTTTAATGGAAATCTTCTCGCAGGCCCAACTCCTTCCTTGTCTGGCTGAACGTTGTGTCTCTGTAAATTTGTGTGCTTTTGTGTGTGCGATGCTGCATGCGTATGTGAATTCATGTGCGTGTATGCGTACGAGTATGTGTGTGTGCGTGTATGAGCATGCGTTTTTGAGTGTGCATATGCGTGTTCTTATGTCTGTGTGTTTGTGTGCGTGTGTGTGTCCACGTGTAGGCGTCTGTGTGTGTCCGTTTCCGTGCTGTTATTATTTGACCAGAATGTGCACCGTGGCTTAACGTGGCATGTTTTGTTACAGAATGATCATCACACACACGCACACAGCGCAGCTCCCACGTTGAGCTGAAACGATTTTACATGGGCTGAAATGGTTTTTGTTGTGAATGGGTTTTTTTTCATGTGTCGACGAAGATTGAAAGAAAGACAGAAAGCTAGAGAGAAACCCAAAGAAAAGATATAGACAGAGAATGGAACGAGAGAAAGGATATAGACAGAGACTGTGTGTGCATTCGTGTGTGTTAAAGAGAGGGAGGAAGAGAGGGAACGAGAGAAAGGGAGAGAGTGTGTGAATGCATGTGCGTGATGATGATGATTGTGTGAGTGTGTGTGCGTACGTGTGTGTATGTTTTCAAGCAAATAGAGCTTCCAGCAGAGCTACTAGACTATTCTTTATGGAGTAACAAAAGCAACATCAATCAAAATGTGTGTGTGGATGTGCGCGCGTGTATGTTTGTGTGTGTGCGTGCGTGTGTTGTCATAGTGTGTGCGTGTTTGTATCACGGTGTGTCTGTGTGCGCGCGTACGCGTGTGAGTGTGTGTGTATGTTTCTTTCTCTCTCACTCACTCAGTACGCGTGTGAGTGTGTGTATGTTTCTTTCTCTCTCACTCACTCACCCGTCCTGTATAAAAACAAATCTCTTATTTCGCGAATTAATCTAAATGCAGGAGATTTCAATTTTACTAAATACCATTTAATTCCTTGGATCTAGGAGTCACAAATATGTTTATATTTTATTTAAGGAGTTGACTAATTCTATTCATAGTAATTTGTCAGCTTTTTTTTCACCATCGATTGACTGTGTCCATCTATTTGACCGCTCCAGTTTAAGGGAATTGATATAAAAGAATCAGAAATTTGGATTAAATTATTCTCAAAATTCCATGACACGTTCCACGTTTCAAGTTTACAATAAAGACCCTGTACTACACCCTTCAAGGGTCTGATCGCTCTTGACTCATCCCAAGACACCCCTCAGGCGTTTTCCTCATTTCTCCTACTCTTGTTTCTCCTTTTGCTCCCACGCATCTCATATTTCCTGGCACAAGAGGACTCGAGTCCATCATTAGTCTGCGTGACTGGATGGCACTCTACAGGCTCTTCCATCCAGTCACTCCACAGGCTCTCCAAATGTTTTCTCGTCCTCCTGACCCTTTTGTTTTGGATGTCTCCTGGGACGCCGCTGCAGTCAGATAGAGCCTTTATTGTTCTTCGCGGCACGCAGTGCATGTGTGCGTGTGTGTGAGTGAGTGTGTGTGTGTGTGTGTGAGTGTGTGTGAGTGTGTCAGAGAGAGTGAGTGTGTCTGTATAAGTGTGCGTGAGAGAATTTGAGTGTGTGTGTGTACGCGTGCGCGCACGCGAGTGCGTGCGTATGTTTGTGTGTGTGAGTGTGTGTGTGTATGAGCGTGTATATGTTTGAGTGTGCTTGTGTGTGATTGTGAGTGTGTGTACTTGTGTCTCACTGTGTGTGTGTGTCTGTGTGTGTCTGTGTATGTCTGTGTGTGTCTGTGTGTGGGTGGGTGCGTGTGCGCGTGCGTGCGTGTTCGTGCGAGTATGTGTGTGTGTGTGTGTGTGTGTGTGTGTGTGTGTGTGTGTGTGTACGTAGGCGTGTGTGTGTGTGATACACACAAAACACTCACGTACACATGTACACATATACGCACGCACACGCACTTCCATACGCATACAGACATACACACACACACACAAAGACTGTTTCACTTGCATAGTCATAAGTCGTAAAGACTAGGACACGACACTAAAGTCACACGCACACACGCACACACAGGCGCAGAAAGTTCTATTGAGTGTGACCACGTGTGTGTGAGCGTACGTGTATTTGTGGCTCTGCATGTTTGTGTGTTTGTGTATGTGTCATGATGCGTGTGTGTTTGTGTGTATTCATGTGTGTGTATTTGTATGTGTATATTTGTGTGTGTGAACGTACGTGAGTGTGCATATGTGTGTGCTCTTGTCTATGTTTTTGTGCGTGTGACTGTATATGTCTCTCTCTCTTTCTCTCTCTCTCTTCATAACTGACAAATTCGGTGTCTTTGCAAACCTAGTGTGTATCTGTGCGTGTGTGTCTTTCTTTCTCTCTCTCTCTATGCCTAGTATGGGTGTCTCTGTTTGTGTATAGTGTGTGTGTGTGTGTGTGTGTGTGTGTGTGTGTTTGTATGTCTGCATATTTTACGTATATGTCTGTGTCCGAGCTCGAGCGTGTGAGTGCGTTTGTGCGTGTGTTTGTCACTGTTTGACGCACACACACATATGTGTTTGTCACTGTTTGACACACACGCACGCAGACGCTGTTTGTGCATGTGTGTGTGTGTGTGGCACTATGTGCGAGTGTTTGTGTGTGCGTTGATTATCCCAACACAACGTGTCACGTTAAGCTATCGTACATATTCCAGAGATGATAACCATTGGTGGTGCCAACCTGATCAAAGACTGCATATTTTTCCAGCTAAAACCCCCTCTGGGGGGGTTGAGAGAGGCTGATTCTCTCGCATTCAGATTCCTCGCCACTGCTTCCAATATGGATGGATTAGCCTTTCCCCTCGAAGCAATAGCACTTCTGTGGGGAGCAGCACTACTATGTTTAAAAAGCATAGAAGAATGCGCGGGTTGGAGGATGTTACACAATCTTAAAGAATATACAGGTCCCAAATGCGTGAGCTACTCCCAAATTATCCATCAATCTGAATCTGCCTGATTTCTGTTCCGGAGGACAGGCAAGGATTTCGACTGGGTCGAGGTAGATTGAAGGAGAGACACAAAACAGGAGAGCACCGGAAACTCCGAGAGAGAAAAAATACAGATAGAGAACGAGACACAGAGGCTGAGAGAGACACAGGAAGAAAGAATCTGAGACACAGGAACAGAAAGAAACACTATGTGTGTGTGTGCGTGTAAGAGAGAGAGAGAGACAGAGAGAATAAAAGAATCTGTGTGTGTCTATTTGTGAGTGCGTACGTGTGTGAGACTCTGTGTGTTTGTGCGTGTGTGTGTACATGCATGCACATGTGTGTGCGTGTGTGTGTGTGTGTGTGTGTGTGTGCGTGTGTATGTGCGTTTGTGTGCGAGTGGGTGCCTGTGTGTGCGTGTGTGTGTCCGTCTTTCTCTTTTTTTCTCCCCGAGGCTCTTTCTCTTTCTGTATGTATCTGAAGAGACGATGTAATACTGGCTTAGTTGGTCAGAGCGCAGGACAGTCAATGCCGAAGTTGTCGGTTCGATTTCGGCAAAAAATCAAACATCGAGACATTGAATCTACATGGATTTGAACTACATAGACCCTCAAGCAAAGGTACTAAATTACTGTTTCACGTAATAAAAGCAACAATCAACCAATGTTCAAGTGTCTACGTGTGCATGTGTATGCACGTGCATGTGTGTCACGGTTTGCATGTGTGTTGACATTGTGCGGCCAATCCCACACCTGAGAAGCGAAATAGCCAATCCTGTGGAATCAAAACCGGGCAGGCTGCGCACCTCTCAGATCCGGGGCGCTGTCGGTGAGCTCTGCGATGACGCCTCCTCGGAATAATCTGCCTGCATTGCCTTCCGAGATTTGATCGCAGGAAACCCCCCCGGGGGGGTTTCCATTTACTATGTTCCCTATCAAGAACCCGGATTTTGCATTACAATTTAACTCAATCTTTGTAACTTGGGATTTCGCCATTTTGTACACGATCTTGAGGTCTGGTACTTCACTCAGTAAGGCCGACTTTCAGATCATCACCACGAACAACATTTTGCCTGCTCACCACCTGTGAGCAGGCTCAATACATTTCCCCCCACGAGCTACTTGCTTATTCCGTGGCAGGCAAGTCCGCCCGAAAAAGTCAGGGGTGATGCGGCCATTCCCGTGATATGAAGACCGGACAGGCATGTACATAGATCCCATATAACACGGTGGGAAAACACAAGCTGCGGCGGACACCCACCAGACCCAGTAAACCGTTTTGAATTTAGATTTGATAGTGTCTGTGTCTCCCACTCAGTTTTCGGCGTGATGTACACCTCCCCGTTATTCAATTAAATGAATTCTGCTCGTGTCAACAAATACAAGAATAGGGAGTCCATAGTCGCAACAGGACGCATACCAGTCCACAAATGCAATCTAGACCTCGTCATGTCCAAATGAACTTGAAACCAACAGCCTGTGCACCGGTGTTTTTTTGTTGGATTTCGCATTGTGGATGTAGCCACCAAAGGGTAGCGCTTTGGATAGCGTCTTGATGACGTATAGAAACGGTCAGCTGGGATTTGTTGAAAAATTCCGGAATTTTTCAGGGGACTCTAGCTGAATGCGAGTGGCACGCGGCGGCTCCGGGGCTAAAGCCCCTTCGCTTGCCGCGCGCCCCACACCTCTGAGATCCCGATTCCGCTGTTGGTGAGCTCGGCGGTGGCGCATCATTGCCATCATCAGCCTGCATTGCCTTTCTGAGATTGGCACCCTTTCACAAAACCAGTACTGATTTTGTATCTCAACCTTTTTATATTATCTCAACTTTTGTACCTCAGTGGTTTCCCCTTTTTGTACCTGATCTCGAGGTCTGGTACTTAAACCTCAAAGTCTCCCCGACAGATCGCGAGTGTAATTAAAAGTCTCCGCAGATCCGATTTTCCGTACTGATTGACATGGGACAGTGGGGACGATCGACATAGGCACAAATCCGTCCGAGCCCACAAGTGAGTGTGGGCTCAGAAATCGGGAGAATCCCTTTGAACCCACATCGCCCCTCCCGAGCCCGCAGTACGGAAAAGCGGAGGCGAGTGAAATAAGTAATACCTTTTGTTCACTTAACTTTTCTGATTTTTGATCAGGGGCCACGAGATATGGAAATGAGAAAAGTTAAGTCAACAAAAGGTACCACATATTTTACTCGACTGTGATTTTCCATTCTGCGGGCTCGGGAGGGGCGTTGTGGGTTTAGAGGGATTCTCCCGATTTCCGAGCCTACACTCACTTGTGGGCTCGGACGGATTTGTGCCTAAGTCGATCGTCCCCACTGTGGGACCTTTAAATCGTTTTGGGACCTCACTGGTAACAGCGCAATCCTGGTACAAAGTGCGCTCTTATGAATTAGTCAACGCGACTTTCAAATCATATTCGAATCCACCAAACTTTTTTATCTTTGCAAGCAATGTCCTCAGATGACACCTCCGCCACCGTCGCCATTGCGTCCAACGCCTCACCCCTAGCAGCTGCAGTCGCAGTCGCGCCCGCTGCCAAGGCTGCTACCGCCCCAGCACATACTGCAGAGGTGTCACGCACTGAGATGAGTCCTACCGGCAGTCTGGGCGACACGGCGCAAGGCACTTACGCGTCTTACCCGCTGCAGGCGCTGGGAGGAGCCTCTTATGGAGGCACGCCACTTGTGACAGTGAATGCAGCACAGGTTGCACAGCTGGCAGCAATTGCCGCAGCTCAGGTGGAGCGCGCAGCCAAAGCTGAGGCTAGGGCCCGAGACTTGCGAGAGCTTGAGGCTGACTCCGAGGTCGGCCTCAGCCATAAGGATGCCGATGAGGTGCATTATCTTTTGCAGCTTTATGTTCGGTGATCATGTACTCACAACATGCCAAGAAATTCGGCAGATCGGTGATCATGTACTCACAACATGCCAAGAAATTCGGTGATCATGTACTCACAACATGCCAAGAAATTCGGCAGATATGCGCCCCCACAGCATCAGAATGACATGTACTGACTCTGCTCTCCACCACTACTAGCAAACCTTCATGGAGTACATGCCCACGACCTTTTCGGATGACTGCTTCACCCAGCACCCCGATCCTGTCGTCGAAACTGGTATTTTGTGTGTACGCGTACGCGAGTGGGAAGCAAGTGTTGATACTGTCATCACTCGAATGCGTATGTACACAAGGAGAGTCGCACACTGGCGTCATGATTAGACACACACTGACGTACATCATGCGTGAAACACGTCTGACTAACTTTGTCGGCCACTGGATGATTGAATCTTCGAGCAGCGTCCTTGAGCTCACTGAAGACTCCTGTGACATGCAACAAGCTCATCATCTGCGGCGAAACCATCAAGCAGGGTCTTTTGACTAATCTGCAGCTTGAGGTCATTTATGCTTTCCTCTCTTTCCCCTCATTTGTCTTGCTTCTTTTCCCACACCTTTGATGTCTACTGATTACATGTTCTCACAGACAATCAATTTGGCCTGCCAGCAGCACGAGCTGCGCTTGCCCAGGTGGCAATCCAACATTTTTGAAGTACATTTCATGACATGCTGTACTGATTTGTGAACATCGGACTCACTCTTGTTGCCTTTAACAGCGGCGAGCGTTGCGGCTTTTTCCTTGGCGACGGCCCAGGTATTCTTGCGAGCAAAAGTAAAGTTGCTCTGTTTCTGTGGTTTCACCCTGTTGTCAGCAAGAGACAGAGAATGATGCCGAGTGCTGCTTCTATCCACTCACTGCACACACGTATGTACGCATGTACAAAGGCGTGGGCAAGGGGCGGCAGACCTCGGGCATTATCATGGAGAACTTTTTGCGCGGCCGCGAAAAGGCCTTGTGGTTTAGGTACGTATGTGTGCATGTGTGTAGGCACGTATGCGTGCATGCATGCTTTTGCGTTTTCTCGAGAGATTGGGTGCGCTTAGCCTCTGCGGAAAAACGAGCTGCTCTTGTGCGTCGGTGCTTTGTTCGTACGCTTTTGTGCTCTCATCAGGACACGTGATAACTCACCAAAATTAACGTGTGTGAGCAGCGTCAGCAAGGACTTGGTTGCAGGTGTGCCCTCCAATGTCCCCTGACTTTCCACTCTTCTCTATTTTTCACTTGCTCTTCCGTGTGACATTCATATTCAACGCCTGTATCTTACACGCTTCTGGCCCTTGCCCAGCTTCCTTTTCTTCCTTTTTTTCCTTTTCTTCCGTATGGATTGACACCTTGCCCCCTCCAATGCCCTTTCCTCCCTTCTTCCCAACAACCACCTTCTCTTCTCAGATGCGCGACGCGACTTGAACGACATAGGTGGGGCCAAGGTAGGATGCTACAACCTCGGGGATTTCGTCGCAACCAAGCAGCTTGAAAATCAAGGTGAAACTGTACATAAGGACATTTGAAAACAAAAATTCTGCTAGTATCTTTTTATTGCTGGTAATATTTCTCTGATTGAATCGACAGGAGTGCAGAAGGGTGTTCTCTTTTGTACGTATAGCATGCTCATTTCCGAGCACGCCAAGAAGGAAGCTCGACTTCGGCAAATCACCGAGTGGTGTGGCGAGCACTTTGACGGTGTGCTCGTCCTCGACGAATGCCATCGAGCCAAGAACATGGGCAACGTTTGTCTGCCCTTTCCAAATCCCTCGTGTGATTTGATCTGCTCTTATAGTGATTGATTTATATTGCTTTTATTACTTCGTAAGAAATAGTCTAGTAGCTTTGTTGGAAGCTCTATGTGCTCCAATGATACACCCGTGCACTGCGAATACATCAACATTGCTATTCCATTGCACACACTCGTATCTTTTCTACACTGTGTAGGGAAAGGAAAAGAAGGGCGCAGCAGCCGGCAAGATAGGCCAGTCTGACTGGGAGAGCCAAGGAAGATCCAAGAGCGCCCATTTCGTGGACCTGTTGCAAAAGCGACTGCCACTAGCTCGAGTGGTCTACCTTTCGGCAACTGGCGCCAGCGACCCGGTGTGTGTATGTGTGCGCACGTGAGTGTGTGTGAAAACTTTCGTACAGTACACATCGTGATCTCCTCCTCCTGCTATGTTCCCTGATGTGTACGTGCTATGTGTGCGCAGAAACACTTTTGCAACCTCGGCAGACTTGGCCTCTGGGGTCCAGGCACCGCCTTCAGCCACCACCATGACTTTGTCGATGCCATGACCAAGGGAGGCATCGGGGCTATGGAGCTCGTCGCGATGCACATGAAAACCAACGGCAACTACCTCAGCAGAAATCTCAGGTAGTGCCCTCTTAGAGGTGCGGTCACCAGGTGCTTCAATTTCTGCGTGATTGTGGCCAGCACTCACGCACTGCGGTGATTGATCATTGCAGTTACAAGAATGCCGACTTCGAGGTGTGTGAGATCAGGCTCACCAATGAGTTCAAGGAGATGTACGACTCTTCCTGCCACGTTTGGCACAAGCTCATCGCCCACCCAGAGTGGTGGAAGAGTCCAAGCGCGGAGGATGCGCACGGACGCCCTAAGAACGTCACGAGCCTGCTTTGGAGTGCACATCAGGTCTCTTTTGCTAGATCTGCTAATCTTGTGTTTTGCAACATTCCCTGCCCGCCACTCCCGTTTACTGGCGACACCTGCTATCTGGCTGGCCTTTATTCGCATGTGTTACATCCCTCACTCCTTTATGCCCGTGTGTGCCGCAGCGCTTTTTTGGGCAGATGATTATGGCCAGCAAAGTTCCCGAGGTGGCAAAGCTCGTGCAGAAGTCGCTCGCGGACAACAGATGCTGCGTCATTGGCCTTCAAAGCACGGGTGAGGCAGGGGCCAACAACAGCGCACCAGCAAGCGACGACCTTTTTTCCAACGCCGCCAACGTCATTCTCAACCTTGTCACGGTCTGTGTCTGTGCTGTTTCGTTTGCTGTTGCTACTTCTGTTGTAGCTTTGTCTGTGCCTTTAGCTGCTTTTGCTGTTGTTGCTGTTGCTGTTGCAACCTTCACGCAAATGATCTGTTCGAGCTCATCGGTTTATGGAACCATACAGACATATACAAATGCACATACCTATGCATATACATTCATCAGGATTATTGTTTTCCCGAGGCTGACGGCGTCAAGGAAGCGCTGATCCACGAGATCAACCAACTCCAGCTGCCTGCGAATCCTCTTGATGACTTGATTGACAAGTATGTGTATGTGTGCGTGTGCGTATGCGTGTGTGCGTGTGTGTGTACGTGTGTGTGCGTGTATGCGTGTATGTGAATGAATATGTGAATACACGAATACATGAAGGTGTGAATGAGTGAATGAGTGAATGAGTAAATAAGTGAATGTGTGTGTGTGTGCGTGCGTGCGTGCGTGTGTGCGTGTGCGTGTGCGTGTGTGTGTGTGTGTGTGTGCGCGCGCGCGTG
>Ga0105054_10012559_pt1 | contig 10355 bp, 9 predicted proteins | sample BON02_FD_78091 | JGI IMG/M metagenome (GOLD analysis project Ga0105054, IMG submission 78091) | Freshwater microbial communities from Lake Bonney liftoff mats and glacier meltwater in Antarctica - BON-02 (megahit assembly) | ecosystem: Environmental > Aquatic > Freshwater > Ice > Glacier... | reverse complement strand
GGTCCGTTGTGAAATGGGGAGGAGGTTGATGAAGGCTTGTTGGCTGTGTCATTTCATTGTGAAGAATATCAACATAAGCTGCGCAATCCTCATCAATCTGTTTCTTAGTATTGTCGTTTGCACTGAGAATGGTCTGTTGGGCGTCTGTAAACGGGAGCAGAAAAGAAATTATCGTGCTTACTTTTTTTTTCTCTCCGACTTAAAAGTTTCAGAGCAAGCTGACGCTGCTTGCGCGTGGCTTGCCACCCCTACGAACAACCAAACAGGGCCAGCGGCCACATGGTTGTGATGGCCTTGCTTGAGAGTGAGGGTGCTGCCACGGAGAGGCTGTGGCATGCTTTGTGTGCTGACCCGATTTTCTTTGCCTTGGCTCTGAAAATTTCAAGTCGCTGGGTGGCACGAAAGTGAGTGTGTACGCGTGAGTTTCTGCTCTCGTTTACAGACGCCAACAGGCCATTCTCACTACAAAGGACAGTATCTCTAAATTCGTTTTGACATGGTGCATAATGGTGGTATTTGGGCAAGGTCAATCGGTTGCAAAAACAACGCGTCGATCTTTCGCGCAGGAGCAGTCTGTGCAGCATGGAAAAAGCAAGCGGGTGCACCTTGTCGTTTCAACACGTAACAAGCTCCCGCGCACGAAGAGACTTTATAAAAACCAAAAGCCCACCCGCCCGCCCGCCCGACTCTACTCGATGACATAAATTCGAGCTTTGATCTAGGGACTGCACACGACGAGGCGGGCGGTCCCTACGTCGTGTGGAGCCTTGCAAAGAGTGGCAATGCTACCGCCAGTCTCACTCAAAACAGGCAGATATACCCTTTAATATGTAGTGCTAAATGTCCTTTCTAGCTGACATAAGGCTATGGAGGAAGAAGGGTTGTGTAGCGTGTAGTGAAGGAAACAAAAAAGACGTGCGGAGGACACGATTTCGGGGGATCGAGAGGAGGGGTTGGTTTGTTTTTATCCTTTTGTCTTGCGGAGGAATAAGAATCCCAAAAAGAGAAGAAGAGTGAGTGAGTGAGAGGGAGAGGAGAGCCTTCGTTTGTCAATGTTTTTTTGGTGAGAGGAAGGAGGAGGGGTGAGGGGAGGGAAGGAGGGGGGGTGGTGAGGAGGGGGGTGGTCTAATGATTTTATTCGGGCTCTCTCTTCAAGAGGATGAGAACAGCACCAACAAGAATGACCAACCAAAAGAGCCTCAACAAAATACATAGTACCAAAAGTACCAAAAAAATCAAAAAAATCAATAAAACAAAATTTGCGTCCACGGCGACGCCGCCGTGTTGTTTCGCCTTTTCCTTTGTCTCACATGTCAGTCATTATTAAATCAGTTCATCTCACTGGTTTGAGTCTCGTTGCCTTCAATCTCCAGACAAGCATTCCCATGCAAGCCATCATTGAAAATCTCTCGATCGTTTTATTGTACCTACCTATACTCACTCACTCACTCACTCACTCATTGCTTTACAGACTTATCAAGACTCCTCACGCAGGCTGCGCGCCACGCATGCCCTTCCTGCTGCAGCTACCTATTAGTTGCTCCTGCCATTGCCGAGCACAGCGACTCACTCACTCTCCTACTCACACTCACTCACCCATTTACATACCTACCCAAAACTCCTTCTCCTCCTCCCCCTCCTCCCCCTCCTCCCCCTCCTCCTCCCTTACGCCGACAACACATTCAAAGGCTGCGTTCCACGCATCCCCTTCTCCATCGTCACATCCGCCCTCTCCTCCTCCCCTCCCACCCTCCTCTTCCTCTCCTCCTCCCCAAACAACAGAGCCTTCAATGACGGCCGGTACTCCTTCCAACCCACCTTACTATGCATACTTAACAACTCCAAATTCTCCGTCAAACTAATATGTTCCTCCGGTCGCCTCGTCATATTAATCAATGCCTCCGCCACATGCGCGCATAACCCAGCTAAAGCCTTCTCATCTTGAACGACAAAATCTTTACTTTTGGCCGCATTCACAGCAACCACAATCGCCATTACCTGCCCCTCCTTATCCAACACGGGCAAGCACAACAAACTCTCCACCGCCGCCTCCCCCCCACTGCGTTGCCGACGATACGTCAGTCGTTTCTCTTTATCCACCCCTTCCTCCCTCCCTCCCTCAGCCTCAGGGTAATAAGCATCCGCCCTTCGACTCCACATCCTCAATCCCACCTTACTCCCCAACACCTGTTCCACCACCTCCTGAGCCAACACCAACGGCAACCCCCCCGGTCCCTCTTGCTCCTTCCCTTCTTCCCCCTCCTCCCCTCCCTGGTACTGCTGCACCACCACCGTCCTCGTCGCCGTGTCCAACTGAAAAATAACCGCTCTCTCCGCCCCAACCAACCTAGCCGTTCTTCGCGCCAGTGCCTGAAAGACCTCCACTGGACTCTCCTCCCTCGCCTCATTACTAATAAAGGCCAAGGGCAACATCCCAAGCAAACAACCAAAGGCAATCCCGAACGAACTGCCCATATATGCCACTAACCTCGTGACACCCAACTCATTCTGTGCTCTTGACAGAGTCGGTTCCGGCAGCCCCATCCTATGCGACGCCTCTTCTATCATCCCTCCTAGATTTAACCCAATCACATCCGCGAATATATTACCTAAGGCAGCAGCAGTCATCGTACCTATCGCCAGGGTCACACCTATGGACATTTCTATGTAATCCCCCGCCACAATCATAATCGCATTATCCACCATCCCAAACCCAATAAAAGGAACCCCTCTTTGAAGCATTAGTAAGCGCAGGTCACGGAAGGACGGAGGGGTGGTTGAGGAGGCTGCTGCGGCGGCTGCTGCTGCTGCTGCTTCGGCTGTGGTTGATGTCGACGTGGTGGGGCTACGACGATTGACGCGGGGCAATACCACCAGGGGCTTTTTAAGGGTAGGCGATGAGGAGGCAGAGGAGGAGGAAGAGGAGGAAGAGGCAGATGTGGGTGTTTTGATGGGCGACTGAGGTGGTTGTGGGGGCTTGGGGGTCGTCGATGCCAAGGGTTTCTTGAGGGCCAAGGGGGCGAGGGATGGTGGCTGGTGCTTTTCGGCTGGTGAGACGGGCATGGCACGTCGTTTCCATCCTTGGGCTTCCCTCAATTGCTTGGCGGCTCCTGAGGAGAAAACACGCCGGGTCGAGGCACCCATTTCGCTTTGGTTTAGAAGTTTCCTAGCTCCGTTCCCCCACGTCGATAACTTGCAGGACTAGCAGCAGCACCAGATGGAGAAGGGATGAAGTGATGGGGACGTTGCTTGCCGCCGAGCGGGCTTGGACCTCTCCTGCTTGTGTGCGTCCCCGGAGGGTGGAAGGAGAAAGGGGAATGGGAAAGTGTGTGAGAAGGGCAGATTTTATGGATGAATGCAGGAGCGACGTGGCCATGGAGCTAGTGCATGTCCTTTCACCACAGGCTCGCCAATCAAGCCAGCCCTCGGGTCCTTGATTGCCAGGATGGGCGAGGGACGACGTCGGCGTTCTCGAGTTCGGACTGCTGTCGGCCTCAATTGGTCGGCCTGAAACGCTCGTCGTTTGTTTTTCCCACCGGAAAACAATGTGGCGCGAAAGCCCGTCGTCTTGTCCGTCTTGCCCCTCCCCTTCTACCACACTCACACCACGCTCACGCCCTCCCCCTTCCCCCTCCAACACCACACAGCACAGGAGCCGCCCCAAAATAATGCCGTCGTCGTCATGAGCAGCATCCTCCCCGCCCCCACCAACACCAGCACCACCAGCAGCGACCCTCCTCCTCCTCCCGTCATCTCGCCCTCCGCCGCCAAGCGCCCTCGCACCATGACCACTCCACCAGCAGCACCACCACCCCAACTCCCACCCACCATCCACCTCACGGCCATCGAGGTTCAGCTTTTTGACCTAATCAAACAAGCCGTGGCACAAGAAGCCAAAGGCACCGTGCTACGCGTGGCCGGCGGCTGGGTCCGCGACAAGCTCCTGGGCAAGGAGAGCGACGATGTAGACATGGCGCTCGATAATGTCTCCGGCGCCGCCTTTGCCGAAAGCCTCAACACCTTTCTCCAACAACAAGGGCTCGAAACCCGGTCCATTGGCGTGATTCAAGCCAATCCTGACCAGTCCAAGCACTTGGAGACAGCGCGAGTCCTGGTGCTAGGGCACTGGATCGACTTCACCAACCTCCGCACCGAGACGTATCGCGCCGATAGCCGCATCCCCGAAATGGCGTTTGGTTCTGCGAATGACGATGCGCACAGAAGGGATTTCACGATCAATGCCTTGTTTTACAATTTGCAAACTGACCAAGTGGAGGACCTGACGGGGAAAGGCCTCGATGATTTATCAGGGCTCAAAGGAGTGATTCGTACGCCTCTGCCTGCCTTAACTACGTTCTTAGACGACCCTTTAAGGTTGTTACGTGCCGTGAGGTTTGCGGCGAGGTTTGCATTGCCATTGGAGGAGAGCATTGTGGAGGCGGCGAAGGATGGGGAGTTACAAAAGGCACTATACGAGAAAGTGAGTCGGGAGCGAGTGGGAATTGAAATCGAAGGGATGCTATCAGGGACAGACGCCCGGCCAGCTTTGGCGTTGGAAATGATTGTTTCCTTGGGATTGGCAGATGTGGTCTTTTGGTTGCCTGAGGAGGTGAAGGCGCAGCTGAGGCCGGAGGGAGGGAGGGAGGGATGGGCGGAGGAGGGGTTGGGGACGGTGAGGATGGTGAATGTGTTGTTGATGCATCGGGAGGAGGCTGAAAAAGTGGGAGGGAAGGAAGAAGAGGAGGAGCAGCAGGAGATGACGACGCTAATGCAGGGGTTGAGAGACTTGGATGCCTATAAATTACCGAGGCGGGAGCATCGATTGTTGTTTTTGAGTGCCATGTTGAGAGGATGGGCGGGGTATTACACCGTGGACGAAAAGAAGATGATGAATAAGGACAAGGATAGAGAGAGGGAGAAGAGGGTGCCCGTTGTGCAGTGGTTTATTCGGGAGGTGTTGAAGCTGAGGGCGAAGGATGCGGAGGACATGACGCTGCTCTTGGGCGCTCTAGACAGGTTGCAGGCCTTGAGTAGTAGCATGGCAACGACGACAACAGCAGCAGCAGCAGCAGCAGCAGCAGCGGATACGGCGGTGGAGGAAGGACCGGAAAAAGGAGGGGGAGTAGAAGTCGACGAAAACGTTGGTGAGCAGCGACTGCGGCTGGAGGCGGGCCTGCTGCTGCGAGAACTGAAAGACCTCTGGCGGACGGGTCTGGACCTGGCGTGTGCGCGGGAGATGGCAATGATGATGGAGAAGGAAACAAGCACTTCAGCAACAGTAACAAGCGGAGCACGAGCGAGGATTGTGGAGATTTTGACTCGGTATCAACGAACGTGCGAAGCCTTGGAAGGCATGGGCTTGGATCAGATATGGACACTCCGCCCGCTGCTAGACGGGAAGGCCGCTATCACCCTACTCAGCTTGCCCAAAGGTCCAATGGTGGGCCAAGTCATGGAAGCGCAGATTGAATGGCAGCTCCAGCATCCGCAAGGAAACGGGGAGGAGTTGACGGAGCATCTCAAAGGCCTCGTGGCGGCGGGCGCGTTTAGTGGGGTTGTGGGTGGGGCTGGGGGAGGTAGGGAAGGGTGAGCGGAGGAGGAAATGCTGCGAAAAATAAAGAAATGTGCCACTTAAATCGATCGATATTCGTTATGAGCTGCCTTTGCTATTTCTTTCCTCTTGTTTTCTCCTTATTTGTGGAGTAGGGGGGTAGGAGGTCGTATAGAACAATAATCGAAACGCAGACTTCAACTTCGTCTTCCCACCATGTCCCACCCGGCCGCCATGTGTTGGTCCTTCGTGCCTCTCATTCTCATTCACTCTCTCTTAAAACACAGTCACAACCTCTGCCGACAACCAGCGATGAAGCAGCTCGCCCATTCCCGCCTTCATTCCCTGGCCTTGCTCCTCCTCGTCCTTGTTGCCGCCGCAGCCGGAGCCTCCTCTCCTCCTCCTCCCACATGCTTCTTCGCCTCAAGCTCAAGCACCAAAGGCCTGGACCGCAGCGCCGTACAACAGCAGCACCGCCGCCAGCACGGCAGCCGCACACTTGCCGCCGCCTTGCTCAACGACAACAAGCGCCAAATGAAAGACGTCCAGCGCCCCAGCCCTCCTCCCTCCCCCCCTTCATCCTCCGCTCTCACCGAGTGGGCGGCCGAAGTCAGCCTGGCAAGTCTCAAGGAGAAATTTACTCAGCAACCTTTCCAGCGCATCGTACCCCTTGTCACACTCATGTCCTTTGTGGGCTACGTCTTCATCTCGCCCTACGCCCCCGGGCCAGTACCCAACATGCTCGACCCTGCTGTTCTCAAGCAAGTGGGTGGGTTAACACTCAACTACTTTTGCGTCCTCCCCACTCTCCTCCCCGGCCTCGCACCCAAGTTCTCTCCGGTGATGGAAGGGGCCTTCAATTTGTTGCTGGCGTACGCGGCGTTGCTGAGTGGATTTTTGGTGGACGGGCGGAAGGCAGGCAGCAGCATCAGCAGCGTCAATTTCTTCCTACCCTTTGCGGCCGCTGGCTTGGCCCTGACCAACACAGCCTTCCTCCCTTATCTTGTCTTGCGGCCGTTGCACAAGAAGGATGAACCGTGTATTCAGAAGGAGGAGGTACCAGAGGTAGAGTTGCAGTTCGGAGAGTCGAAGAAACTTCTTGCTGTGTATGGCCTAGCGGGCTTGTATAGTGTGTGGTGGGGGTTCTTTGGTCGTCCAGAATTTGGAGGGTTGAGTGAGAGGTGGGCGAGTTTATTGGAGTTGGCATCGACGGATCGGTTGATGTTTGCGTTTTGTGTGGAGGCGGTCTTGTTTTGGGTGTTTCAAGGGTGGTTGATAGGGGATGATTTGAAGAGGAGGAGGAGGGGGGGAGGGAGGGAGGGCGGGGGGTTGGGGGAGGTGATTGTACCTGGGGTGGCCAAGGTGGTGCCGTTTGTGGGTTTGTTTGTGTATATGATGTGGAGGCCGCCATTGGTGGAGGGAGGGGAGGGGGAGTAGGATGGGAGAGAGGGTGAGAGAGGAGGAGGAAGGGTGTGGACAGAAAGCAAGGAAAATGGGAAAGGTAATAGAAAGCAACCGGTGTGTGGATAGAGGAGCTTGAATAGCGCTGACGATTATATGTGCCACCTCTCGTTCACTTCTTGCTTTGCTCTTTGTGTTTCCGGTATTCTGACTACCCTCCTTCATTCATTCTTCTTCATGGCTGCTGCTTTTGTCGTTTTGTCGTTTTTGTCGTGCCCCGATTTGGAGCGACACCACCAAAAATATTCCCCGCTTTTTTCCTGTTTTTCTTTTCACACGTCACCCCCTTCCTTCCCCAATGCATTCAACAATTCCAATCATTGTATCCGCTTAAACTCTGCATACTGATTCTGTGCACCCCCACCTTCCCTCCCTCCCTTCCTCCCTTCCTCCCTCCCTTCCTCTCTGCTGCTGCTGCTGCTCAAGCCATCTCATACTCGGGTGAGGTCACTGGAGCTTGGAGCGGGCCCTTGCAATCAAGCGATTTGTGGCGTCTATCATGCACTAGGACACATGTCCACACAAAGCCGACGAGGGAGAGGATGGCGCACCTGGTGGGAAAAGGAGGGAGGGAGGAAGAAACGAAAAGAGGAGATAAATAACCGATCAACAAAAAGGCCTTCGGAGAAACAAAAGGAAGGCCACACACAATTTTAAGAAAAAACACTCACCCACACATCAAATTCTACGTACCAGTAAAATACGTTCTGAATACCCTTATCCACCAACGCGGGATCCACGTTCGTGCTACACACATGATTTGGGCAATGCCTGTTCACTAAACTCAGGAACACGCTGGCACCTACCACCGCCCCTGCCTTTCCAAACGCTGCCGAAATCCCATGGCAGGTCGAGCGGGCTTCCGTCGGGTAAATCACAGCAGGAATAACAAAAGTCGATGTATTGGCCCCAAAATTATCAAAGAGAAAAGTAAGGGCATACATGACCAAAAACACCACGGGCGTCTGCTTGAGCCGGGCGTGAAACACAGCCATCACCGCAAATGTCACCCCCTCCCCAAAGAAGCCAAGTAGTTGCAGGCGTTTCTTGCCGATGCGATCGATAAAGAGGATGGCCAGTATGTAGCCGGGCATGGCCATGGATTGAATAATCAGATTCTGCACAGCTCTTCCTTTAATCCCGTCCCCCAAGCCCATCGTCACTGTCACGTCGGCCGAAAAAAGAGAATTCCCATAGAAAAGCATATCGAGAATGAACCATGAGCCAGCCGTACCAGCCAGAGCCCGTCGGTTCTCCCACACCGTCCTCCAGATGACATTAAAACGCTCGCGCATGTTGGGGTACCGTGCTTGGACGTGATGCCGAAACGCGTCTGTCTCTGGAAGCCAACGGAAAAACACAGCAATCATCATCGGAAACGCCCCTACAATCACAGCGACGCGCCACTGCATGTTGGTGTCTTCGATGGTGTAGGCACAAATGAGCAAGACCACCGCGCAGAGCAAGCGACCGACGCCCTGCATAGAGAACACAGCGGCCAGGTTTCTGCCACGTTGCCAGCTAGGAGAGTTTTCACTGGTGATGGTGCTGGCGGCAGGGTATTCTCCGCCCACCCCCATGCCCATGATGAACCGGAATAGCATCATTTGATGGTAAATCCCCATACGTTGCCGCGGTTGAGCGGTTGCTTGCAAGACGTTGCCGAGGATGGTGAGGAGGGCCGTGATGAGGAACATGCGGCGGCGCCCGTATTGGTCCCCGAGAAAGCCAAAGAGAAGCTGGCCCACCATGGCACCAACGATGGCCATTAAGGAGCATTGGGTTTGCACCTCCGGTGTTAAGGGGCCGTAGCTCTTGTTTTGTTTCATCATTAGCAGGACGATGTTGATCACAAATAGGTCGTAGCTGTCTGCCAAGAAGCCCGTCCCCGCAACGAGAATGGTATAGAGACGCTGCGACAGTTCTCCAGGGGGCGCAGGCGCCTCTTCCGGTAGGATCCCGGCGCCCTCATCCGCTGCATACTCATCATCGCTGCTCGCGTCCGGATCGGAGGAGGAAAAGAAGTCCTTGCCCGAGAGCCGGCGGTTGGGCGAGACAAAGTAGACAGCCGAGGCAGGCGTAAGGTCCTCTGGGAAGACGTCGTAGTCCATGTCGTGGGTAGCATCGGCATTGCCGTCGGTCCCAACTTCCCTTGGCCTTTTGATTGAAGCCTGCTCATCTTCCGCTCTTGGAGTTCCTTCCTCGAACGCGCTTGCAGTATTAGACATACCGAATCTGCAGGGGGAGTAAGAAGAGGGGAGGGATGTGAGAAAACGTAAGTGAGGGCGGAAGTGGCAGCGTTGATGTTACGCATGAAATCTGCTAATAAAACGGGTAAATCACACTACAGCGCCATTAAAATGTCGCGCGCATGATGGTGCACCAGCGATCATCACTTCGACCTAGGGCTCGGGGGCGCTCAGTGGATTCTTAGACACCTGCACAGTCGCAACTATGCACTTGAAGACGAGCTGCGACAACGTATGTGTGACAAGGGCGCTTCGAAACCCGCGCAAGTCATTTAGGTGCAGAAAGCCTGCGCTGCGCATAAAAGAGAGATGTGGGCGGGCATAGAAGTTGAGGTTGGGCTTGAATGTGCTTGTCTCGTCGGCAGTAAATGGCCCGAGTCTTGTCGTGACCAAAAGCAGCCCCTACAAACGCGTCAAGAACGCCGCAAACCACGGCATATTTTAATTGGGACATTCATCGTTGTCGAAGCTTCATTGGTGAATGGTTTCCAGGCACCGTTAGTCACTGTCTTGTGGGTCTGTCGCGCCGAGGCAGTAGATTCATCGACGGCTTTCTTGCTCAACGGCAGGCCCATTCGAATTGATGAGGGGTTGGTAAGAGTTTGGGGGGCTTTCGGGAAGGCCATGCAGGGCCGCAGCGCATCACTATGCCCTTGAGGAGGGCTATTGGATCTCAAGATTTATGCAGCACGTCTTTTCCCCCTCCAAACATTCTGCATAGCATAGTACCTGTCATTGGCAAGCCACCAACCTCCCCGCAGACATAAATAGACAATATGCGATCCCAAAAAGCAAGCAACAGTAACCCTTTGTGAGTTGTGTCTTTGTTGAGCGCCTTTTGGCTTCAAGTTCTTTCTTTTTGTTTCTTATATCTTAATTTCGTCGGACCAAGTAAGCTCTGTGGAGCTAATGTCTTTCTGTCCATCTTTCCTCCCTCCTTCCATCCCCCATCCACCCCAACCCCCCTTCCCCCTCCCTCCTCATTCCTGCTTTCCTTAGTCTTCCTTCATGTCCTTCTCATCGTCGTCCACCGCGGCCGTGGGGCTGTAAACGGGGGAGGACGGGGAGTAGGCGGCATCTTGGGCGGGCGAGCC
>Ga0105054_10012557_pt1 | contig 10357 bp, 11 predicted proteins | sample BON02_FD_78091 | JGI IMG/M metagenome (GOLD analysis project Ga0105054, IMG submission 78091) | Freshwater microbial communities from Lake Bonney liftoff mats and glacier meltwater in Antarctica - BON-02 (megahit assembly) | ecosystem: Environmental > Aquatic > Freshwater > Ice > Glacier... | reverse complement strand
CCCCCACGAAGGTCCACTCCAGCAACACCCATCACAAATGTGTCGCAATTAAAGCGACGCACACTGTTGATGGCTTCGGGGCCAATGAGACTCAGTTCGCCTGGGCGTAGCTGGCCCCCGGTGAGATACACGGTGGTGTCTGGCGCGTCGGCTAGTTCCAGACCAGCCAGGGTGCTGGGCGTCACGATGGTAAGTTTCAGGCTTTTGCGTTTGATTGCCCTAGCTACGCTCAATACGGTGCTCCCGCTATCGAGCAGCACAGTTTCGCCAGGAATAAGCAGTTCCACCACGGCCTGTGCGATGCGTTCTTTTGCTTGGGCGGATGCGGAAGCTCGGGACTCGAAGGGTGGTTCAGCAGAAGTGCTCCGAACGGAAATGGCCCCACCGACAATCCTGCGCACCAGCCCTTCGCCCTCGAGTGCTTCGACATCTCGGCGAATAGTCATCTCAGACACACCGAACTGAGCGGCCAGCGATTGGAAGTCTACCTCCCCGTAGGCCACGACTTGGGAGGCAATACTTTCACGACGCTGGGTGACATTCATTTGCTCACTATATCTGAAAATTTGAATAAATCACACAGCTCACATCCTAAATGTGTAAAAATTACATTCTGTGTTATCTTTGGGTGAAGTATTCCCTTCACAAGCTGTGGTGGGTGTTGTGACATTAATGGAGGCGATAGCCCGTGAACAACTGGATGAGTGAAACTTTCGGGGTTAACAAGCCTGTTATTTCGATGTTGCATTTGATGGCGCTTCCCGGTGATCCTGGGTTTGACTCTGCCGGTGGCATGGCTGCTGTTGTTGATTCGGCACGGCGTGAGTTGGACTCTTTGCAGGCCGGTGGTGTGGACGCGGTGATGTTCTCTAACGAGTTCAGCCTTCCCTACCTGACCAAAACAGAACCCTTGACAGCTATTTCAATGGCCCGCCTGATTGGCGAACTCCACAGTGATTTGCGTGTCCCCTTTGGTGTGAACGTGCTGTGGGATGGGTTGGCCTCCATTGATCTTGCTGCGGCAACGGGAGCGTCATTCGTGCGCGAAATTTTCACCGGTGTGTATGCGAGCGATTTTGGTTTGTGGAACACCAATGTGGGGGAAGCGGCCAGGCATCGTGCTCGAATTGGTGCGGGGAACGTGAAGTTGCTGTTCAATATCGTCCCCGAATCGGCCGTCTATCTTGCTCACCGCGATATCGAAGAAGTGACGCGCAGCACCGTTTTTGCGACGTTGCCGGACGCGTTGTGTGTGTCGGGTTTGACTGCGGGTGCGCCGACAGACACCCAAATTTTGACCAAGGTAAAAGCTGCTGCTGGTGATGTTCCGGTGATTGTTAACACGGGGGTTCGGGCGAACAATGCCGCGGAACAGCTAAGCATTGCTGACGCTGCGGTGATTGGGACGTTCTTCAAAAAGGATGGGGTGTTCGAGAACCCTGCGGATCAGTCCAGGGTTGAAGAACTGATGTCGGTCGTCAAGAAAGCGTTCCGCTAGCGCGCACATACGTCCCGGGGTATCAACGACAGCTGATCCGACGTCGTCGAGATTGCCGGACTTGGCGCTCCCCCCAACCACACGCTCCGTGTGTGCGGGGGCAGCGTTCCTCCTTGGGCACCATGCCTTAGGCCCCGGGTGCAAACGTTGTGAGTCCGGTGGAGGGAGCGGTTTCTGCCAGCCGCTAGTCATACCCAATACTGTCAAGCCCCCGCCGAGACGCTCGCTGGCTCGGATGACCTCAACTTTGGTGAGAGTGCTTGATATGAGCTTGATACTGTCGCCCCACGGGTTTTTCCCCGCGATGAATCGCTGCAGTTCTTGGCTCTCCGTTTCTTCCGTCACCAGTTTCATGGCTCGGACGAGTCGATGTAGAGAGCTTTCATCTCTCGTTTTCCCACACCTTTGCACGAACAGGTGAGCCAGGAGCGGAGGTGTTCAGAGCGGGGTGGGAACGAAGGAACTCCAACGGGTCTCCCGAGCCTTCAATAACTGCCCCCGTGCAATCAGTTGCTCGAGAGGCGTCGCTGGGTAGTGGGGGATGAGGTGGGCACTAGTCCGTCCATGTTCTGTCACCGCGAGAGATTTTCCGTCCTTGCTCCCTCGCCGCTCTCGTGCCCACAGCCGTGGTATTCACTGACCGCGGCGCTAACCTTTACCGGTGATGCAGAAGCGTTCTCGAGTCAGAACCCGCGCCAGGTACTCGGTGCGGGTTGTCTCCGTGCTCGCAATGATGGTGCTGAGCTCCTGCACCCTACCTACCCCTCAAGCAGTGGAACCCGGAGAGCCGGTGGTGTTGGAGCTCGTAGCCCCAGAAGACAACCACACTGTGGAGGCTCCACTCGAGCCTGCTGCATCGAACATCGATCCCCTCACGAGTCGTCTGGAAGAGACGATTGTGCAGATGGATATTCGCACCAAGCTCGCGGGGTTAATGGTGCTGACCGTCTCGGGGATGGACCCCCTGGCTCACCGGGAAGTGATGGAGCGAATCCCCGCGGCAGGTTTCCTGTTGGGGCGAAGCAACTTGGTGGGCGACACCGCGGCCATCCGTGCCTTGGTGGCAGCCTTGCAGGAAGGCTCAGAGTTTCCGTTAATGATGGCGGTGGATCAGGAAGGGTCACCGGTTGCCCGCATAGCCGGTGATGGTTCTCCTGGCGCACGGGTGTTGGGTTCAGGGTCGCTTGCCGATACTGCTGCAGCTTTTCTTTCTCGCCAGCAGCTGGTCGATAGGGCCGGGGCTAATGTGAACTTTGGCTTGGTGGCTGATGTGAGTGGGGGCCCCGGTGCCTACATTCATTCGCGTTCTTTTTCCACCGCGCCCCAAGCGGTCTCCGATCACGTGGTGGCTGCCATGAGCGCGGGTGTCTCCGAGGTTGCCCAAACGCTGAAACATTTCCCCGGCCACGGGATGGTCTTTGAAGATTCCCATGTCGAAATTCCTGTTGCCGGACTCAGTATTGAGCAGTGGCGGGCGACACACGCTCTGCCCTTCATCGCCGGTATTGCGGCGGGCGCCCCGCTGGTGATGACCGGCCACATTCGCGTTCCCCAAATCAGCAAAGATCCCGCATCGCTATCCAATGACTGGGTCGACATTCTTCGAGGAGAGCTAGGTTTCCAGGGCGTGATCATCACCGATGACCTCTCGATGCTCGAAAACTCCGGTGAGGATAGCTATCGAGATCCGGCAAGAAACGCCGTCGCGGCGATGATTGCCGGAAACGATCTGATTTTGTTGGCGGTAGATCCGGGGGTCGACCCCACCTATTCGACCTATGACACTGTGCTTGCCGCCCTGGAGGCCGCGGTGGCACAGGGAGCTATCAGTGAAGATCAGGTGGATGCTTCCCTGCTTCGCGTACTGAGGCTTCGTTCAGGCTTGGGGACCCCCTAAGCCGTCCTGTTCATCCTATTCATCCGATAAATCTCTGCATCAACGTTGGCCTCCGTGATGTTCTGTCTGCTGCCGTAGGCATCCCAGCCAGCCACCAGAGCACCAACGCCCATTCCTGCAATGGCCCAGACAGGCCAGAAGTAGACAGTGGGGGTAACCAGAAACCAGATTACCGAGAGAACGGCAGCAACAAAAAGCCACACGAAGAGGTAATTCCTAAAGTCAATTTTGGCTCTCAGTCTGTGGCGCGCGGCTCTTCGATTGTCATCTAACGTGATGTCACTCATGCTTTCACCCTAGTCGATATCTCGACGCAGGCTAGAGCTCACGGCGACCACGGCAAAGATGACGCCGTAGCCCAGCAGCACCAGCGTTGCCACCAGGGGAGACAGATAGTTTCCGGTGTCGATATTAAACTGCGCGGATTGCACATCCAGAGCAAGGATTGCGGTGATGAGACCGGAGAGGAAAAACTTTCCCTGCTCGGGCAGAAGCACCAGCAGAATGGGTTCAATCGCGAACAGCCAGATCAGCACACTAATGATGGCAAGGAGTTGTGAACGGAGCAGTGCGCCCACCGCAGCGCCGAAAATCCCCAACACCACACCGGACACCACCGCAGCGATCGCGGTGTTTGGGAAAACCTCGGGCGAGGGCGACGTTGCCTCGGGGTAGCCCAGCAGCGCCAAATATCCTGCCGCCACCGCAACACCGGTGGCGAGCACCTGAACACTGAGCCCGGCAACGCCCGCAACAATCAATTTTGCCGCCAGGACACGACCTCTGCGCGGATGGGCAACAAATGTTGCCACTGCGGTGCCGTGCCTGAACTCACCGGCAACGACAAGAACACCAATGATGACCGCAAAAATATAGCCAGAAATAGCGTTGGCATACACAGAGTCCACAACGTTCGTGTCGGCGAGCGTGCCAAACCCGAGCCCGGCTGCCGTTTGGTCAATAATGAGCGGTGTCACCGCTGTACCCAGGGTGGAAAACAGTATTGCTGCGACCAATAACCACCACATAGTGCGCTGATAGACCAGTTTGAGCAGCTCGGCTCTGAGAATTCTCATTCCTTTTCACCTCCGGTAAGGCGCAAGAAAGCCTCCTCGAGGCCGTCCCCCTGGGTGACCTCGTCAAGGGTTCCCGAGGTGACAAGTTTTCCCTTGTCGATGATGATCACATCGTCCACGATGCCCTCGAGCTGCGCCAACTGGTGGGAGGAGACTAAGACGGTAGTTCCGGCGGCGGATTGGGCGGAAATAAAACGGCGAAGCCAGGCTATGCCCGCCGGATCCAACCCGTTTCCGGGTTCATCCAAAATAAGAACCTCAGGTTTCCCCAAGATTGCCGCGGCCAAAGAAAGCCGCTGCGTCATGCCGAGGGAAAAACCTTTGACCCGTGTGTCTCCCGCATCGGTGAGCTCAACTTCTTCCAGCACTTCGGCGATGCGGGACCTGGCGATACCACCCATCGTGGCCATCACGCGGAGGTTTTGCACAGCGGTCAGGCCCGGGTGGAAGCCTCTGGAGTCCAACACCACCCCCACACTTTTCAGGGGATGCTCGAGTAGGTGATATCGCTTGCCCAAGATTCGGGTGCGCCCCTTTGTCGGGGTGGCCAACCCCACCAGGCAGCGCAGTGCCGTGGATTTCCCCGCACCGTTCGGGCCTAAAAAACCGGTGACCCGAGCGGAGCGCACCTCGGCAGAAAAGTTATCGACGGCCACAGTGGCGCCATATTTTTTCGTCAGACCACGAAAAACAATGGCGACCATGGGGACTACTTCCTTGCGGTGGGTTGGATCCTAATCGTTGGTGTTCTTTGTGCGTGCGCGGATCCTGCGAACCACCAGGGCGACGACGCTCACCACCGCAACAAGTCCGAGCCAGGGCAGCAGGATTCCCGCCCAGACAATCGTGCCGGCAAAGAAGGCCACAATGCTCTGCCAGCCTTGGACTAGCCCGTCAACAAAACCATCGGGGTTTCGCGGCAGCGCATCAGCGGGTGTCTGAAGGTTCACCGTGACGGTGGCAAAGAGTGTTTGGTCACTCAAATACTCGCGCTGCGAGGTGAGGGAATCGAGTTCTGCTTTGCGCTCGGACAGCGCACTTTCGATAGCGACAATATCTGCGGTGGTTTCTGCCTCGGTGAGCAAGGTGGCAAGGCGCTCCTGTGCTGCGCTCAGCACCTCAATGCGTGCGTCAAGATCGACTTTCTGTAAACCCACATCAAAGCTGTTCACCGATGATTCCTGAATTTCGCCGACCGCACTGATTTTCTTGACGGTGGACTCGAGGGCGTCCGCGGGGATACGAAGCTCCAAGGAGGCGCTCGGGGAACCAAAGTCGGTGGGGGAATAGTCAAAACGAGACGACACCCGACCGCCCGCTTCATCCACGATAGCCACAACCTCATCGGCGCTCTCCGCGGGGGAGTCCACCACCAGTGAGATATAGCCCGTCGTGATCACGTCGGGTTCTTGCGCTCTGGTGCTGGTGTCCATCGACGACTCGGTGGCTAATTCCCCAGAGTCTTCAGCAAACCCCATTTCGGAGGGGGCCGATACCGCCATTTCTTCCGTGGCGTAGGTGGCGTCATCCCCGCTAGAACACCCGGTGAGGGTAAGGGCAAGAAGGGCGGCACTAGCAAAAAGGCGAAGGGGAATGATCATGGACCCACCCTAGACCCGTGTGGGGCATGGTGGGGTGTTAGTGCTCTTTGTCGAGGGTACTTAAGCAGCACTCGAAAAATCCAGGTCGCCAAAGACGTCCTGATTTTTCACAAACGCCAACTGCGCTTCCACAATCACGGCATCGTGCTGCGCCGTGGACAGCTCCACAGCATCCAGTGCCGCACGGTATTCATTCTTGAAGCGCACCACGTTGTCTATTCCTTCAAAGCGATAGAAGGAGAGCTGTTTGGCGCTCGCGCCGTAGTGGCGCGCGACCAACGCCGCAATGCCTTGGCCACCCGAAAGGTCACCCATGTAGCGGGTGTAGTGGTGGGCAATCAGTCGAGGGTCGTGGCGACCCTCGATGCTGGTGACATGGGCGATGTAGCTTGTCATCGCGGTGGAGGGTTCCGTGGTGGTTTTCCACTCGGAGACACCCAAGTTCTCTAAATCTGAGGCAATTGCGTCACCCCGGTTGAGGCGTGCATCCCACAGCGGTTCGGAACCGGGAAGGGGGTCGCCTTTTGTGCACTGCTGCTCTAGGGAGTCATAGAGCCAGGCCATGTTGACCAAATACCTGGTGTAGTCACCCAGGGTCAGTGATCCGCCCATGAGGCCCACAATGAACGGGCTTGATTCAGCACTTTTGTGCTCCCGGCGGGTGGCTTCTCGAAGATGCCGGGAAAGAGGGAGGGAAACCATCTGGGACACGGGCACTCCTTGTGGTCTCCGTGGCGAAATTCGCCTGCGTAACCCTCACTTTATCTTGTGGCTTCGGGCCTAACAAGGCTTGGGAGAAGAATCTTCGTCACTTTTCGAGGGATACTGGGGCTATGGGCTTTCGAGAGTGGTGGGTGGCATCGCGCGCGCCCCTGCTCAACATCGCGGTGGATGAGGGGGCGGGGCCACCCGTCATTCTTCTTCACGGCATTGCCTCCTCCTCTTCGGTGACGTTCATCCACGCCGTCCCTTTGCTTGTCCCACGCCATCGGGTGATTGCGATTGATCTTCTGGGATTCGGGAAATCTCCCAACCCGCCAGACTCTGGCTTCACCCTGGAAGAACATGTGCAGGCATTGGCTCGCACCATACGATCGCTGCGTCTAAAGACCTCGGTCACCCTGGTGGGCCATTCTTTGGGCGCGCTGATTGGCATCCGCTATGCGGCGGAAAACCGTCGACGTGTGTCTCACCTCGTGTTAGTTGCGCCGCCGGTCTATATGCCCGGTAACACGATGATTGACCCGGTGGAGCGTATGCAAATGGATGCGTATCGGTGGCTCTATGACTACATGCGCTCCAATCAGTCCTTCACCACAGCCGGCGCGAGAGCGCTTTCGCGCCTCTCTCCCTTCAAAAACTTGCTGGACGTCGATGAATCAACCTGGCGGGCGTTTAGCATGTCGTTAGAAAAATGCATCGAATCGCCAAGAACCTTGACCGACCTTGCTCAGGTGAAGGTTCCCATTGATCTGCTCTATGGAACGCGAGACCCATTCCTCGCCCCTTCAGGACTGCGCGTGATTGAGCGCATGCGCGGGGTGTCGACCACCAGGGTGGAAGGCCAAGACCATGTGGTGCGCCCGCGGATGGCAGAAGAAATTATGCGCGTGGTCGACAATCCTTCACCGCCAACAGCTGTGGTTGACTCCGTCACCGTGTAGACCTGCGCTACACGTCCGCAACAAAAAGCCTGATGGCCGCTATCGTTTCGGCCGGCTTGTCGCGGTGGATGCTATGACCGGCTCCGTGGATCTGCTGGTAGTCCACTAAGGGGTTTGCGCCCTGCAGTGCGCGAACCTCGTCGCCGTGGAACATACTGCCCAGGGGGGCCTCACCGCCCAGGGCAAGAGTGGGAATCCGCAATGCGTGCGCATGCTCGGTCACATCCCACGGGTCGTTATCTTGCACTGCCCGCTCCAGGGCCCACAGCGTGGCGGCACGATGCGCGTCGACTTTGAGGGAAATGTCTTGAGGGTGCCAGTGGGGGTGGGCGGCGGTGATCTCTTCCACACCGTCATGCAGGTGGCCTTGGCGTTGGTTGGCCAACACCTGGTGGCGAAGGGCGTCATCCAGTACGAGCGCCGGATCAAGAAGCACGAGGCGCTTCGCCCATTCGGGGTGGGCGGCGCTTGCCACCACAGCGCTTGCTGCACCAATGGAATGGCCGATCACCACATCCCATCCGAGGGTGGTCGAGGGTGGCACAGTCTCGGCCAGGTCGCTGGCAAAATCTGCAATGCGATAGGTGTGGGTGCGCGGTGCACTCCCGTGGCCGCGCAAATCGACGGCGGTCGCGCACCAGCCATCGACGGCGAGTGCTTCCATCACCTGCCAGCAGGAGAGAGCTGAAGAGCCCAACCCGTGAACCATGAGCGCCCGCTTGGAGGAGGCTGGGTTACCCCAGTGGCGGGCGGGAAGGGTGACGGGCATGGGGCAAGCCTAAAGGCTTTGGGGTGGCGCGGGGAAAATGTGGTGCGTGACGTGGGCTAGCCAGTGACGCCGAGCCAGCGGCTGTGAGCCAGTGACTGTAAGCCAGTGACTGTAAGCCAGCGGCTACGAGCCAGCCGTCACGATGGGTAGTGGTCCGGTGGGTGGGGCCACAGAATCCAAATCCGGGTTGTAATGGGGGCGCAGCGCCCATCTGGCGACCAACACAGCGCCCAGGAGCAAAATGATGGGAATGGCAAAAGCCATCGACACGCTGACGCCTTCGGCTAATGCCCCCATGGAAATTTTTGCTCCGATGGACCCTACATGAGAGACCATGCTGAGGCTGCCGATCGCCTGCGTTGTGGTGACGCCTCGAAGTGCACTCGCGGAGGAAATCATGGTGGGGCCAAGCGGCGCCACACCCAAGCCCGCAAACAACCAGAAGGCACTCAGAATGAGGATTGCCCACAGGGGGGAGTAGGGGGCGATGAGGTAACCCATGACAATTCCTAAGGCCATCGCGAGTGAACCCATCGCTGCCCCGGCGGTGGCGAGAGATTTCACACTGAAGGCTCGAGCGAGCCGGGCGATGGAGAGTCTGCCAATAATCATGCCGGCCATAAATACGCCGAAGGGTAGAGATCGAAGCAGCAAATCCGCTCCGAGCTGACGAGCAAGGACAGCGGACCATTCGAAAATCGATATTTCTGCCACCGCCGCACACACCAAACCAAACGCCAGCACCCACATCCGAAGGGGCAAGCGGAACAGAGGGAGCCGGGTGGCGTGGTGGCGTTCCTCTCGATGCCCATCTTCTGCAGGTGTCAGGAAATATCGAAAGGTGAACACAAAACTTGCCGCGGTAATCAGCGCAATCGCGATGAGGTAGGTCTCCAACGAGACGGTAGCGGTCGCCACCGATCCGGTAACCGCAGCGGCCACCGCGCCCATGCTCCATCCGGCATGCATGCCGTTAATGATGGGGGTGGGGAACTTTTTTTGCACCAGCACGGCTTGGGTGTTCACGCCCACACCTGCGAGTGACACCGCGAAGTTGAACATCATATTGAGAACCATCCATAGGCCCGGTGATGTGGTGAAACCCAACGACACCAGAAATCCGCAGGAAATCAGCGAAGCGACGAATACCACGCGGCCCACACCGAAGCGATTGACCAGCAGCGGAGAGACCGCAATTGACACGATGGCCCCCAGGGGCGCCACACCGAGGATGAGGCCCCACTGCGTGAAGGACACCCCTAAGCGGTCAATGTATTCGGGGACCCACGCCACCGAACACAACACCAGGTGGCCAAGGAGAAGAAAGGAGAAAAAAGTGGCCCTTCTGGCCTGGGCAAGCTTCTCGAGGCTCGGGCTAGGGCTGGACATGTCCTGCCTTACGTTGTCGCCGGGTACGAGCGTGGGAATCGAGTGCTCCTCAATACCAGTGTAACGGCGCTTTCGCGACGTTCACGACGGTGTCCGAGCATCCACGACAGAGTGAAAAAGGGGAGCGGTGCGAGGCTGTTTAGGCCAGTTTCTTTTCCATGAAGACGCTGAAGGTGTTCTCGATGTAGAGGGCAAAAGGTCCGATGAAGTCATATCCCAAGCGCTGGTAGAGCGAAATGGATTCTGGTTGCCTCGTTCCTGTTTCTACCTGAATGGCGCTGAGCTCCCAGGCGAGCGCTGTGGCCTCAATGGTGTCCATCAATACCGTTCCAATCCCTGCACCCCGGTAACCCGCATCCACAAAGAGCCTTTTGATTTCACCGGTGTTGGACTCGATGTGGCGCAACAGTCCGACCATCCCCACGGCTTGATCGCCCAGGAAGGCGCCCAGGAGCATTCCGTG
>Ga0105054_10012555_pt1 | contig 10359 bp, 6 predicted proteins | sample BON02_FD_78091 | JGI IMG/M metagenome (GOLD analysis project Ga0105054, IMG submission 78091) | Freshwater microbial communities from Lake Bonney liftoff mats and glacier meltwater in Antarctica - BON-02 (megahit assembly) | ecosystem: Environmental > Aquatic > Freshwater > Ice > Glacier... | reverse complement strand
CATCAAATGCTAATTTCTTAATAAACAAGAGTATCTTGTTGAAAGAAAAGAGCCTGATGGCAATCCGTGAGGTAATCAGAAGCAAGAACATTATGTGGAATCAAATTTTTTAACAACAACAAAAATCGATTTTTTTAAAACTACTAGTATTGGATAAAAGCCATTTTTTAAACAACAAAAATCGATTTTTTTAATGCACTACTAAACGATCATATCGTTAATAACGCGTGTATTGAATGGCAAATGCTGTGGTAGACCTGACAAATGACGATAAGTACTTCTGCCACGTATGCGCTATGGAGGTGTGTACTTCTCTAGAGGGATCAGAGGTAAGCTGCACCCAATGCAATAGGTCTTTCGTTGAGAAAGTAAATCCAAGCGATCCACCACTATTTCATAACGTAGTGCCCCTCTTCGATTCAGATTCAGATTCGGATTCAGAAGATGGTATGGAAATTGATGAGAGGCAACTTTCATCTGCCATGGGAAGATTTTTTGGATCCTTCCTCGGTGATTTAGACAGATATGATGATAGAGCTAGTAATTCTCTAGCCTCCAATCCAGGCAACTACGCGTTCGGAAATGTTCGTTTTGATTCGATTCTCCATCAGCTCTTTCAAGGCGCGGGTACATCTGGAGCACCTCCGACTTCCAAATCAGTTATTGAATCACTTCCTGTCTTTGATATATCTACAGAAAACCTGAAATCTGGTTCAGTTGAATGTGTCGTTTGTAAAGATGATCTAGGAGTGGGAGATAAATGTACCGAGCTTCCTTGTAAACATCTTTTTCATCCTCAATGTATAAAGCCGTGGCTCCAAAGACACAATACTTGTCCTATATGTAGAGGTGAAATTTCGAAATAATAAATGTTTTTTATTACATGCTGACTCTAGTTCTATTCTGTTTTCAAACGTATTCTTTGTAACATAAACGTATTCTTTGTAACATAAACGTATGTAACATTACGATCAAAACAAGATATGTACCATAAATAGTAGTGACGAAGCGCATTCATTTTTGGTGGGTGTGATTGGCCAACTAATCCGATGGGGGGCTACTCGTTAAAGGAGAAAGGTACGGTCCCCATATAGTCTGCAGCACATGTTGGAAGAGGAGATTCCCAACGGATCCGTGCTTCGTCCCCTTGAATTGGAAACAACAGAGGACAGCCCCCGATGCTTTGGTACGCCTGGATCAAACGTCTTTACTCTGTGGACTATATTTGCTTTGACTGCCACATTTACTGTCTTGCAATCTGTCGGCGCATATTTTGCCAACAGTTTGTCGATGATGGGGGATTCTATCACTATGGTTGTAGACTGTGTGACTTATTTACTGAATATTTATACGGAAATTCAAAAAAGCGAAATTCAAATGACCCATGGCGAGCAAATATCCTCATCATCCAAATTAGAAAAATACGTCACGGTTGTTAGCGGATTGTCTCTACTGGTAGTCACTTCTTTTCTCATGTACGATGCATCCTCGCGACTTATTAGTGAGTCGGGTATCGATCCAGTCAATCCATTCATTATGCTTGGTTTTACTCTAGTAAATCTGATTATCAACATTGTTGGTTGTCTTACGTTTAGCGGTCTATGTGAAAAGAAAGACTATAGGAAAGTTGACAGGCATTCATTAAACATGACCTCCGCTTTTGTTCATCTGGTGGCTGATACGATGAGAACGTTGACTGTTCTGTCTTCATCTTTGGTTGTTCTGCTCACCTCAGGAGATGCAGTTGAAGCCGACGCTATTGGTTCTCTAGTGGTGAGCACTCTGATTATTTTTGCGGTTCTTTTCCTATTTGTGGAAGTTTGTAACACGACTCTTGGTACCCGCTATTCCCAAGTCGACGGGATTTGAAAATCTTTGAAAAACGACGAGTTCCAGTTCGAGCCATATATTGATTTCTAGTATTAACTGGACCAGCAACAGCAGAGTAACTTCACGTACGAACCATATATCAAGTAACGTTGCTTTTGGGGTGCCGAGTGGAAGTATTTGAAATCTTGATTAAAATACTATGAAAGTAGTGGATCTGCAGCAGTTTTCTTGCCTATCAATAATAAATGCTGTGACATTTAGTACACCAGAATTTTTGTTTTACAATTCTCTTCTTTTTATAAATATGTCTGGACAGAATTTTCAATCTATGGTATACAAATAATATGAAATTGCAAGGGTTTTATACTATGAAATTGAGTCCCAATGAAATTGCCATGTTTTATGAGTCCAAAAAAAAATCCGTTGAAAATTGATATGACACGGAGTATCGATAATATCGACCGTGTACCGGAGTTATTGGACTTCAATCGTGATCAGATAGATTCTGCATTTGATGGAGCAATGACTTGTGCATTTAAAACTGAATCTGTGTCAAAGAGAATCGCCAAACGTCAATGGCTTTGCATCCACGGTCCTCAAGCCAAAGAGAAACGGCGACTTAAGTCACTTGAGAAAGATTTTAATTTGAATCAGAACACAATTTTGAAGAAATCTATTATTAAAACGAGACAAGTGAAAACCGTCCCCCCGCTTGTGAAAAAGGAACAATGTGAAGCAGCTACAAACATCACCTACGAAATTGAAAACGGCAATTTTGATTTTGAAAGTGCACTTCGAAAAACGGTTTTGGATCGAATCGCAGTGCGTGAAACTTATTTAGGAGAGTTACGCTCGCTTATTAGACTCTATCCCGATTCTATTGAAATGGCAATGGATAAAAAATCAAAACATTATAGCAAAACCACCACAAGAAGAATTATTGAGCTGATAGAAAATATGAGAGAATCAATAGTTTCGGTTGTCTTGAGTATTGATCAATGGGAAAACATGTTTATCAGTCCTAAGCCTTTTCTTTTTGGCGGATTCGCTCAAGAGCCTATAAATTACCTCTTGAGTATCGCTTCAGGCACAACTTTCTTATTCAAGCACCCTTTAGTTTCTACTATATTGAAGATCAAAGCTATTGACGCGGAAGAGATTTTGAAATGCCCGCTTTTGGTGAATCCAAAGTCTAAGTTGGAGCATTTAGAATGTCAGGCGTTGGAAATAGTGAGACAACACCAAAAGAATTTCGGGGATATCGCAGATTATTCTACTTGTTGTAGTTGGTGTGGCATATTTCCATTGCCACCCAAACGAATTGGAAAGGCATTGGTTAAATGCAGCACTGGGGCTTTTTGCAACAAAAGCAGATACTGCAGTTTTTGTATACAGGCCAATTGCGGTGGGCAGCATGGATATAGAAATATAGTAGTGGCTAACAGTTGGACTTGTTTTTTATGCCATGGCGAAGAAAAGAAGCAGGAAGAGTTGAAACAAATAGAGAGAATGCAATATTTGAAAGTGATAAAGGAACGAAAACTGTTAAAACTCAAGTTAGAACAAGAAAAAGCCAAAACGCTTTGTTTCCAATCCAAAGAAAATCGATTGAAACGTCAGAAAGCAAAATCATTCTTGGTCAAAAAATCGATCTACGGTTTTAAAATCTTGCAGAATCGACGTCACGCTTTCGCAACATTAAAACAACAAGGACAAAAATTGAGAAATCATTTTAACGCTAGAATTGCCGCCAAAGGATGGTTGAAAATCAAAGGTTTAAAGTGTATTAAAGCATGCATCAAAGAGGCCAACGAGAAAAGTCAGATAAAACCAGTTCTACTTTCAGCCATCCCGTATTCTGAAAAAATGTCGTCGCTTGATTTACATGAGCAAGATGTTCAATTTTTTTTAGAAGAGGGCGTGAAACATGTTGAAAATGTGGTTCCAATTCCCGAAGCTTGGGAAGAACCTGGAGTTCAAGTCTATTTCAAATTTGCCCTTCGAGTTATGTATTCAGAAAGTTGCTTGATTCGTGTGACTTCTACTCAACGGAATTTAGAAATCGTCAAAGTCACAGCATATTCTAGTCGAAAACAAAAAGCGATTGCTTCAGTATTGCTTCACAAAATTCAGGTAACAAGAGCGAAACGAAATACCGAGTTGCTATTCATTCTACGAAATTTGGCACAAACAGAATTTCAAGCAGAATCTCGCCAATGGCTTGGGAGTTTGTTCCAACATGCTTCCTTTATGCTGCAGCACTATCGAGTTCAATATGAACAAAAGCGTCAATTGGTCCTCGTTGCTAAAAAAGCGAAGCAATTTCATACTGATCAATTCTCCGCGAGAAGTTGGCTGATCGCGAAGGGCCAGAATATGAAACATCACATTCAAGCTCAGCATATGGCATGTTCTCATTTCAGCAGAGTGATATATATGTACAAGAAACAGCACCTGGTTCGTTTTGGTGCGAGGAACCAACTTTTAGAACTATCTACGCGGCTCCTAAATCATGAGAAAAAGCAACGAGAATCTGTCTTCGAATTAACAGCCAAGGCTAATCATTACCGCACTCACATAAGAGTGCAAAATCATGCTAAATATGAATTGCAACAATTAGTCATTCCCGACTAGTAACACATAAAACACATAATTACTAATTAGTCATAATACAATAATTAGAGTCTACCAAATAGCACAGGAAGGAAAAAAACGTTTTTTGACTTTTTTCTCATAGATCCGTTGGTGAAACATCTTAACTTGAATGGATAGACGCGATGACACCGTTGTAGTAGAATGCGGGGATCAAGATGAAAGAGTTCATGCTCGACGCCAGCGTATTGACCAGCGCACGAAGTCCCGTAAGGAAGATGGTCAGACGAGTCTCGAAAACAATCAGACGGTCAGCGAGACGAATCATCGTAAGCAGCAGGTGGCAAATAGCTTGTCGACAGTCGATCGCATGAAGGCTAGTACTCTTGAATCTGTTACTAGTATTAGAGTGGAAGCGGACCACGTGGAAAACTCTAGAAGGGTTCAGGAAGAAGACAGGCGTCAAAAGCGACTTCACGTGATGCAAAACGAAGCACTGGCGAGCGGAACAAAGAATGCTTCAATAGAAGTTCGGTGGTCAGAACTAACAAAGTATAATATGCCTCTTGAATTGGACGACGAGATAAAAAAACAGGATTCCAATTGCAAAACCATTCTTGACAGTAAGAACAAGGTAATTGATTCTTTCCAACGAGAAATAAAAGTCAAGGATGACGAATACGTTAAAGCTTTGAAACGGCAATCAGAAGATATCGAAAATCTTCTTACTAGGATGGGTAGTCAATATAAGGAACTTCATCACCAATACGAAGTGGAGCTTGAAGCTATCGAGCACGCATTCCTGACAGAACGATGTGAGATCATCGAAACGAATCGAAATGACATCGACGGTCTCTTTGAAAAACGAAGGGTAATGGAAATTAATTTTATGGAAAGCAAACAAGAAAGAGATGCTAAATACCAGCAAGAACTTGACGATTTGCGCTCGAAAGATACAGAGGATTACAATCAGTTGAAAATTAAGCTTGAATCTGATATTCAAACTTTGGAACAGCAACTAGAAGAGATGCGTGCCACGTATCAACTCAATACAGAAAAGCTGGAGTACAACTACCGAGTATTGACCGAAAGAGATACGGAAAACTCCGCAACATTGGCTCAACAAAAGAGAAAGTTAGGTCGACTGAAGGACACTTTGTCCACCTTGACATCCAAATACCAGACAATGGATTCGAAATACAAAACCGAGAACATAGAGCTTACGGAAGAGTATAGTCGCATAACAAAGCAGTACAAAGACCTTCAACACAAATTCAAGCATTTTGAAATTGCAGATAATCAAAAGTATCAAAGTGTATGGGATATGCACAAGGGTGAGATTGTAAATATGGTGAATAGACTGCTTGCAGCGGATAAATGTATTGAAGAACAACAAATGGGGCTTCAATGGAAAGAACCAGATTCAAGTCTTTTCGAATGTTATTCATCTTCTTTCACCACCATCCAAACATCTCCACAAGAACAGCAACCTGAACAGCAATCTGAAAAACAGGTTGTTACAAGAACACGTGTAGCCGATGCGAAAGTCACGTACATGCTTGAAATGCTGAGTGCAGAAACTGGATTTCTAGTGGACGATACACCGGGTCTAGACAATCAAGAAGAGTATGCTAATGCGATTTTAAAAGCCATTAATGTGGAGGATGAAGACGATATTCAAAAGCTCTTAGGATACTTTTTTGAAAAAGTTGATGACGACGAAGAAGACGCCTTCGCTTTTGATCTTGCAACAGATAAAAAATCAAAGTTACAAACCCTCGGATTGAAGATTAAGCCGGATCAAATAGTTACCGTCTTAACTACTTTTGCTAATGAAAGAAGCAAAGGTGAGTTGAACCCAAAACAAAACACCAAGAAAATGGATACTCAAGGTCAGATTGAAAGGCAAAAACGAGATTCCAAAGAAGAGATTGAATATTGGGATAGGTTAGCTGATATCGTTCCAGAAAGAACTTGCAGAATTTGGACCGCATTGGAATCAGGTCTTCAAAAATACACCACAGTTCTGATTCAACGCTCTGAGCAAGTAGAGGAAGTTCATACATTGACAAGGCAAAACGAAGAATTAAAGCGGCTTTTAAATCAGTATTTAGGGTCCAAAGTTGTTCAGGATTTAATCATTCCTCCAACCCAGACCCTATCGCCATAGTAAAATACCATCCGAATCTAAAAAAAAGTTTTTTGTTGTGAAGTGAATATTTACACCATTCCACATTTTTCTTTCGTTCATCAATTGGATTGTGTTAGAGGGTAGTTAGTTTGAAGCCCGTCACGGAACATCCTGAGCATACGCGTTTCTTTGCCCTCCTTTCAAGCTCTATCTTGTCCATTCATACTCGAGCTATTGTCGAATCAAACCTATCTTTCTGGGTTGTAGTTTCCTGTTGAAATTCCGTGGCATATTTAAAATAATGGAGAAACGATACAAGACTGAACAACCAGCCAGTGGCGGAAGCAAATCGGGAGCCGAATCATATATTGGATCCCAAGTCCTCATCAAGAAAAGTGACAAATATCCGAGTAGAGTGGGCAGTGAAGCTACCATCATTGACATTCCTGTTCATCCCAACACCTGGTACCGAGTGGAGTTTGCCGATGGTGGCCAACTTCGTCTGAGACAAAGTAGTTTTAAAATCGTAGAGCAACAAGCTCAAAAGTTAACCGATGTCGATGAAGAAGAACCATCCGACACTAGTCAAAAATCATCAGGGAACAAAACACAGTTTCGTATTGGTGTGCGTGTCCGCATTCGTGAGACTGCTAACGTGCGACATCGTGTTTCGCATTTAATTTCCAGCTGCGGAGTTATTACTAGTGTTCCCACTCATCCGAATACCTGGTACGAAGTAGAGATGGATGACAAGAGCAAGGGGCTTGTGAAGTTTCAAGCTACGGCATTGATTCTTGAGAACGAAGAAGAAGACTATTTCGAGGATAATGACAAGCATGGAGACCCTCCAGTGGTGGTTTCCAAGCATCTCCTTTCCGACACCGACCCGTTGCTCTGGGTGGGTCAAAACGTGGTGCTGAAATGTGGCCCTATGCTAGGAGAGACTGCGGTAGTGAAGAAGTCCGGTAATGGCTGGGTACAACTCAAGGTCGATCGAACAGGTCAAGACGTAGCAAGACGCGCATATGAGTTACTTGTACCGGAAGACTCACCTTTGATTGATGCATCCGGGAAACCTGTCGTAGCCACATCAACGACGAAGCCTCAACGAGATGTTGATGACGAGGATGATGACGAAGAAGAAGAAGAAGAAGCGAATTCAATAGTTAGCGGTCTTCGTCCTTCGTCACGTCGAGAGTCAAAGCGTGTTACAAGTAGCAGCTCCGCCTCTGAAGGCAGCTTGGTTGGTAGAGAAATAGTAATCACAAACGGCGTTCACACTAATTGTCTTGGGGTTATTGAGAGTGGAAATGGTTATTGGTACATCAGGATCCTTGAAACCAATGAAAAAGTCCGTAAAAAACGCGAGCAGTTTAACGTTCTAGCCGACGTCAACGAACTATTTCAAAATCTAGTTCCAGATGGTGATGATGAAGTGTATGAGACCTTCAAGGACGTGGAGTTTAAAGAAAATAACAAAGTAATGCAAGGCAAGATTGAAAAGTATTGCGCCAATCATTTTAAGATCATGTTGGAGAATGAAAAATCGGTACTACGATGGCGTGACGAAGTTACTATTTTTAATGCGCCTGTTGACATAGCTAAACTAATGATGGGCAAGCGGCAAGTAGAAACTAAGAATAACGACGACAGTAGCATCACGACGAATACAAGATCAGTTAGGGATCCGAAGGAACCCAAACGCTTGCCACGCAGTAGCGGGAGGTCCAAACCTGTTGTCAAGCATACCAAGAGCACTCGCTCAAAGAACCTCCCTGTATCGGATGACCCAAGTGTTCATCAGCTGCTGGAAGCTAATCGAATGCGCACGGAAGGTATCGCTTCGTGGATGGACTCACATCGTCAAAAATTGATGCAATACAATCAACATCGACCCAACTTAAAACTTTGGCTAGATCGTATCTTGGGTGACGAGGAATTGGAAGACAAATATGTACCCCCTCTAGCAAAAGTACACACCTGTTTGATTTGCAAACTGGAAAAAGAGCAAGATTCAGATCATTGTTGGAACCCTGCTTGTTGGAAATCTCCTATATTCGAAAGTGGTGCTGTGCCTTTGGACGAGTCACGAGATGCATTACCAAGTGCCAATAGCAGATCCGGTTCAGATTATGTCTTTGCGGTTGCTCAATCTCCAAGAAAACCTGGATTTATTGAAGTATCTGAGGCTTCCTTTCCATTTTTCTTTAATGTCGATAGTCTGGAGGTGAAAGACAACAACGCTGTGATGAAGGGATGGGGAAGATTCGTAGCAGGTAGAAAGCGTATGGAAGGAGATGCAGTATTTTCCCCTCTGGAGACATTTAGATTGCAAGCACTTCCTTACCCTGTTGGATCTCAGAAACGACCTCGACTTGAACCTAGGCATAATGGACTCGACGGCTACTTTGGTCGCGGATGGAATGACGAGTTGTCTCGTCCTTTCTTATATAAACGGGACCACGAACACAGCGACGAAGATGATGAAGATGACTGCGTCACTGACCTCTCAGGACTCGACTATCGATGGCGAAGCTGGAATCGATCCTCCGTTGACCATCCAGATGAAGACGTAGCCAAGCTGATTATGGAAGTTAGCACTGCCATAGTTGATAGCGAAACGCTCGTTAACCTTGAATCCCAAAAAGAATTGATATATGCGTTGGCAGAGAAAGATGAAGCGAAACGCCTCAAATTGAAGTCAAATTCCATCTCATCCAAATCAGGAAAACGTCCAAGTAAGCAGAAGAAGAAATCCGCTACCACCTCACCGCCACCCATGTTTATGTTTAATGGAGTCCCACAGTTTCCTCCAGGGGCTTGGGGTGGATTGGAAAACAACCCTGAAACCCAATTGGCTATTGAACACATTCGACAACAGATAAGCCAATTCTCTCCTGATGGACCTCCAATGATCGACCAAAGCTCAATGACGCCACAACAACTGCTTCAGACGCAACAACTAATGCTGCAACTGTATATGCAACATGTGCGACTACAGCAAAACCACTTCAACAACTAAGATACGTTAATATTTAGTATGGAAATGCAGCATTTATCATCAGCACTCGGCGACTTTATATTTTTGGGTATATAGTAACTTAGAACTCAGATCAAGATAAATTTTGAACACGGTTCAGTTTTAAAACAACAAAAATCGATTTTTTAAAGCACCACTAGTAGTGGATAAAAGCCATCCAATGCCAATTTCTTAATAAACAAGAGTATCTTGTTGAAAGAAAAGAGCCTGATGGCAATCCGTGAGGGAATCAGAAGCAAGAACATTATGTGGAATCACTGTTTTATAGAAAATTCGAAAATTAGTTCACTTTTATATAAAGTATTCTACGCCAGTTCATCTTAATTCTTCAAGGTGAACTAATTTTCGAATTTTTTTATAAAACTGCGACATGTCTGGTCATATTTTGATTCCTTTCATTATTGGCATTGGTGCTGGATGGGGTACGGATACGAGGATACTATTGCAGACATTTTTGGTAGGTATGCGAGATCATTTTGGTGATGCAGAAAGAGGAACATCAATGCATAAAGTATTTTTAAATACTTAAGTGGCTACTTCATGGAACGTGTTTGCAGGCGACATAGTTGTCAAGTCGAGGGATGCAATTAAATAACATCAGGAGAAATATAATGCGAATTCAGTGATTCCACATAATGTTCTTGCTTCTGATTCCCTCACGGATTGCCATCAGGCTCTTTTCTTTCAACAAGATACTCTTGTTTATTAAGAAATTAGCATTTGATGGCTTTTATCCACTACTAGTAGTTTAAAAAAAAAATCGATT
>Ga0105054_10012553_pt1 | contig 10361 bp, 8 predicted proteins | sample BON02_FD_78091 | JGI IMG/M metagenome (GOLD analysis project Ga0105054, IMG submission 78091) | Freshwater microbial communities from Lake Bonney liftoff mats and glacier meltwater in Antarctica - BON-02 (megahit assembly) | ecosystem: Environmental > Aquatic > Freshwater > Ice > Glacier... | reverse complement strand
CTTAGATGAGTAGGTCGGAGCCAATCTGCCAACGACACGCCGATACGCCTTCCGGACCCAACTGCGAAAAGCGTTGTTGTTCCTTGGCGAACACGGTCGCAATACCCGCATCGAGAGGGTTGCCGCAGTGAGCATTTTTGGTGATCACGGCCAACCCTTGCCGGTAATAATACCAGCCACCCACGGGTTCACCAACCATGCGCTGGTTGGGATAATGCCACGCGATATCATCGCAAATAAGCGGGTCGTAATCCTCGAGCCGATGCCAATGCAAACCGATATTAAAATCTGTAATCCGCCCATGATCCTCCTTCACCGCGTAGGCCAAACACAATCCAAGTTTTGTGAACATATCACGACATGTGCCATTGGACTACTCGCTTCAGACTCGCTCCCCCGATCACGAAATTATTGCGCAAAGCCGACCACACCGCGGGCTTACCCAGTCCTCACTTGTTGCCAATAGCCTGTTGGATGACGCGTCGATTCACGAGCGTCCGGCGCAGGTGAATCAACTTCACCACGTCAAATCTCTCGATCATCTTCCCCTGACCTCGTCGCCCAATTGGTTATTAAACGATTCCTGAACTGAGCCCATTCCGTTTTTCCACCAAGATGAACCACCAATATCTTGTCTCCCCCGTTCGCTACGGTGACTGTCGTAAAGGCGTGGGCATCCCCAAACCCACCTCCCCCCCCCTACTCCACTCTTTACCCATGTTGCGACTCAGCCCCGGTCTCTTGCTTCTTTCCTGCTTAAGCATAACTCCCGCCACCTCCTCCCCTCCGACCCACGCTATTTTTGACGGCACCACCCTCCAAGGCTGGTCCGGCGACCCGCAGGTTTGGCGCGTCGAAGACGGTGCCATCACCGCCGAGATTGCCGCTGATGATCACCTGCGCACCAACCACTGGTTATTTTGGGACACCGAAGTCCACGACTTCGAATTCTCCACCGAATTTCGGATCAGTGGAACTCCCAGTGCCAACTCCGGCATTCAATATCGAGCGCAACGTGACGAAAAAAACCACGCGTCCGGCTACCAAGCTGATCTTGATGGCGGTGCCACCTGGCTTGGCCGTATTTACGACGAACACGGGCGCGCCCTGCTCGTCGAACGGGGTAACCGCGTGGCCATCGCCCCCGATGGTAGGCGTTGGGTGGATACCTTCGCCGCCCTCGACAGTTTCAACAACCTCTACGTTCCCAACGCATGGAACACCTACCGCATCACCGCCCGAGCTTCCCACGTCGAGGTCTGGATCAATGACCGCCTCTGCGCCGTTCTCGACGACCACGAAAGCGGAGAAGCCGATCTCTCCGGCTACCTCGCATTTCAGATGCACAGCGGCGCCGGCCCGGCTAAAGTTCAGTTCCGCAACATCACTTTAGTCGATCTCGGTCGCACCGCGCCTGCCCCGCCTCCACCGGAGGCCGCCGCCACCCACCCTCCCATCGCCTCCATCGCGCCCACTGCGGCCGACGGTCGCGTCCTTAATTTCGATTTCGAAACCGGTGATCTCACCGACTGGACCGCCGAAGGCAACGCGTGGGACGGACAACCATTACCCGTGAGGCCAGCCAATACCGCCACCCGTCGCAGCGAAAATGGCGACGTCGCGCCCACCGGTCGCCGAGCGATCACCCAAGTCAGGCGCGCGCCCAACAGCGGCACTGGCAGTCTCACCTCAGTGCCGTTTACCGTCACCCACGCTTGGGCCAGTTACATCGTGAATGGTCACGAGGACATCAACCGCAACCGGGTGGAGTTGCTGCTCGAAAAAACCGGTGCCGTCATTCACTCCGCCCCCGCCGGAAAACCGGAACGTGGCCCCCGGCAGGAAGTCGTTCATCTCCCTAGCGTCATAGGAAAACAAATACGCATTCGACTGGTGGATGAGGCTGAGGACCTGAACGGCCAAATGACTTTCGACGCGTTCAGTTTTCACGACGCCGATCCTTCCGCGGTCGACCCAGCCGCCGTGCGCGAGGCGCGGCTCCATGAAAGTCCCGTGCTCTGGCACCTCCAACCCAACCCCGCCGCTCCGTCCGCGGTGCCCAACGTCGATGCCCAAAGCGTGGTGCGCGACATGAGGCTGCAGCCCGGCTTTGCCGCCGACCTCATCGCGGCCGAGCCCGATGTGCATCAACCCATTGCCTTTGCCATTGATCCTCGAGGCCGCCTGTGGGTCGCCGAAGCCTACTCCTATCCTCTCAAACGTCCCGACGGCGAAGGCCACGACCGCATCACCATTTTTGAAGACAGCGACGGCGACGGCTCATTTGAAACCCGCAAGATTTTCGCCGAAGGCCTCAATCTCGTCAGCGGCATGGAGGTCGGCTTTGGCGGCGTCTGGGTCGGGGCCGCACCTGAGCTTCTTTTTATCCCCGATCGCGATGGCGACGACCGCCCCGATGGCCCCCCCGAAGTCGTGCTCGATGGCTGGGGTTTCCAAGACACCCATGAAACCCTCAACAGTTTCACGTGGGGGCCCGACGGCTGGCTCTACGGTCTGCAAGGTGTGTTCACCCAATCCAACGTCGGCCGCCCGGGCGCAACGAATGCGGAACGCCAAGAACTGCGGGCCGGCGTCTGGCGCTACCATCCCGTGCGCCACGAGTTTGAAATATTTGCCCACGGCGGCAGCAACCAGTGGGGCATTGATTTTAATGCAATGGGCCACCTGTTCATCACGCACTGTCGCAGCTACTGGGGCGGCGGCGGCACCACCCACGTGATCCGCCACGGTCACTATTGGAACCAGGCCAACGCCAACTACGCCGACTTTATTTCCAATGGCGCCCCGGACTTCGCGCCCGAACTGCGCAACTACCTGCCCTCATCTGCCAAATACGACAGCGGTGAAGGCGGGGCCGGGAAGAGCGGCAGCTCCGCCGTCTACGGCGGCCACTCCCACGTCGGCACGATGATCTACCTCGGGGACAACTGGCCCGACATTTATCGCGATCATCTCTTCACCCACAACCTCCACGGCCATCAGCTCAATCATCAGCACAACGTGCGCGAGGGCTCGGGTTACGAAACCCTGCACGCGGGCAACGACCTCCTATTCACGCCCGACACGACCTACATGGGCGTTGATCTCCAATACGGCCCCGACGGCGGCGTCTACATCATCGACTGGTGCGATCATCAACACTGCCACTCGCCCCGCGAAGACATTTGGGAACGCCACAACGGTCGCATTTATCGCATGAAGTGGGCCGACACGTGGCAACCCGCCTCCGTCAATCTCGCCGCTCTGAGCGATGACGATCTGGTCGCCCTGCACACTCACGCCAACGCTTGGTATGCGCGCACCGCCCGCCGCCTCCTGCAGGAACGCGCCGCCGAACGTTCCCTCGCCGCTACCGCCATCAAAACCCTGCGCACTCAGGCCCACACCGCCACTGCGGCGCTCGACTTCGTAACCGCCCAACGCGCGTGGTTCACCCTCCACGTCACCGGACACCTCACCCCCGAAGATCTGTCTCTCATGCTAACGAGCACGTCCGACATCACGCGTTCGTGGGCGGTGACCTTTGCCACCGAACAACCGCAAAAACTCGCACTCACCTCCGCTAAACTCCTCGATCTCGCGGCCTACGATCCCTCGCCCACCGTTCGCCTCGCGCTCGCTTCGGCCCTCCCCCAACTCACGCGGGATGACGCATGGACGATCGGTGCCACGTTGACCACTCACGGACAGGATGCCGTTGACCGCTTTCTGCCGCGAATGATCTGGTTTGGACTCGCTCCGATGGTGGAAGAAAATTTCCCCCGCGCCGTTCGCCTGGCCGCATCATCCCGTCTGCCCACCCTCCGCGATTCCCTCCAATGGTTCATCTGTCGCACCCCCGAAGGTCGCAATGCCCTCGTCGCCCAATTGCTCAAAGCTCCGCCCGCTGCCACCCTCCGCACCGTGGAAATCATGGCCTTCGCCCTGCGCAGTGACACCGCCCTGCCCCTGCCGGCCAAATGGTCCGAATTACAGGAACGCCTTCCCTCCCTCTCCCCGGGAACATCCGTCTCCACCAGTATGCGGGAGCTGTCCGGCCTTTTCGGTGATAAAACCGTGTTGGCCCAAGCGCGTGCCTTGCTCGGTAATCCCGCCGCCGATCGCGCCACCCGCCAAGCCGCGTTGCAATTGCTCAAACGCGCCGACGATCCCGATGCCCACGCGGTCTTCCTCACCCTCCTCGATGATCCCGATTTCCGTCGCGACGCCGTGGAACACCTCGCCCGTTTTGGAGATCCCGCTGCGGTTCACGCGATGCTCGAAGACTTCGAAAAACTCGGCGACCGCGATCGCGCCCAAGCTCTGGCCACGCTGACGGGCCGCCCCGGCTATGCTTTGGCCCTACTCGCCGCCATCGAGGACGGCACCTTCGACCGCAGCCACCTCACCGCGCTGCATTTGCGTCATCTCCGCAACCTGAAAAACGACCAAGTCAACGCCTCCGCCGCCCGCATTTGGATCGCCAACGAGAGCACTCAACCCGACGCCGTCGCCACGATGAAACGTCTGCGCAATGCCTACAACGAAGCCCCCAAGTGGGCCTTTAGCGAAAGCAACGGCCAAACGACCTTCCAGCAACTCTGCGCCTCCTGCCACCTCGTCAACGGCGAGGGCGGTCACCTCGGTCCCGATCTCACCAGCGCTTGGCGCAACGGCGTCGATTACTTCCTGGAAAGCGTGGTCGATCCCAACGGGGTCGTCGGGGCCGATTTTCAGCTCAACCTCATCACCAAAAAAGACGGTGCCGTCATCTCCGGTATGATCGAACGCGAGACCGCCACCACCCTCGTGGTGCGCACCGTGACGGAGACGATCAACGTCCCCCTTACCGAAATCGCCTCGCGGCAAGTCCTGCCGCAATCACTCATGCCCGCCGGCCTCTTCGAGTCGCTCCCCGACGAGCAATACATCGAACTAATGAAATACCTGCTCAGTCGGAAGTAGCTTCCTTGTCTCTCATCAGGCCTCGTCGACATCCTCGGAGAATGGGCCGCGACCGAGGGTGCTCGACGTTGCCCATGGGATGCTACTCAAGCTCCTGAGTATCTGGTTATAAAATACGTTGCCAACCATCCCCAGAACCCGGCTCTGTCCACTGCGCAAGACCGTCGCTTCGCGCCGCCCCGTCTGCGTCCGGTTGCACGGGACTCCGCCAAACCTTCACGCCTTCCGGCAAGGGATTCTAAGGTCCTCTGCCGCGGGTAGGCACCTTGGCGCACCCCTGTGCTCTTAGTGGTAAATCAGCTCACTCACCCCACCCCATGTTGCGCACCAGTAAGCAGATTCAGGCACCATTTTCATGCCCGAGTATAGGAAGAAGTATAGGAATGAGATCAATTCGATGATCCAATTTCTACACATCCAAACTAATCGTTTGGGTGGGCTCTCAACGGGGTCATATCGTGTTTTGTGTGTTTCTCCTTAACCGCCAAGCGAGCCCCGCGCGGTATCTGCCTTTTCCGTAGAGAGGTTCGCCCTCAGCCCAACCACTGAGGCCCCCCGCCTGCGTTGCATTTCGTCAGCCAACGCGACTTTCCATCCCACATTTTCTTTGGCGAACGCCTCAAGTCGTCTCATGTGAGTCCCAACTCAGCGAGGCGATCCACTAGCGCAGAATTCCACTTCAGAATCATGAACTCTCTGGGCTCCAACGGCGCCGATCCAAGACTCATCGTATCGGTCTCGGTCGGCCGTAAGGCGAGATCTTGCTTCCAAATATCCGACCCTATCGTCCAACCTCGGGACAATTCATCCCGCTCGTTCGCCCCAGCTGTCTCGTCGTCCAACCCCCGTGCTTCGAGACGCCGTTGGCACCCCTTCCACCCCTGTCAGCGGGTCCGAAATTCCTGGAGTTCCCAGCCAATCCTGCGGCTGCAATCCAGGAAACCGAGGTCCTTTCGTCAACGGCAGCAGACTACTCCAGCGGAAGCTCCCCAACTGACTCACCGGCACAATCCCTGCCCGCACGGGATTGAGATGAATGCAGTCGGCCACTCTCGCCCAGACGCCAGCGTTCTCTACCCAAATCGACCGAAATCTTCCTTGAAACAAGTGCACCTGCTGATTTCGCATCCGGTTAAATCGACTGGCAAACGTCACCTGCAATCACTGCATCCCGGCCGATAAATTGGGCGGCTGTCTGCCCTGCCAAAAGAAAGTGATTACGCATCACCACGTCGGCTCCTACGCGCCATCCAAACCGTTTACTCGCCTCCTGCAGTGCCTCAAGCAACGCCGCCGCCGCCCCAGCCGTCCCAAAGACATCGCTTCGGTAGTTCCCCCGATTAATGACCTGATAAATCCCTCCGGGGTATTCTCGTCTCAACCGCCTCGCCATGAGAGCCAAACTAGTCAGTTTATCCTGAACTAATCAACCCCCATAACACGACATGACCCCTTCGGATTGCCTCCGCACCCCGCCAGAATAGAGGCGTCTCAACGCCAACCCCAAACCATAACGCCTGTCCCCTTTTTAGTGGCTCATGGTGCATCCTCGGCCCGCGCCGGCGCCAGGTCTGGGCAGACAATTTTTCTTGGAGTCGCCAACGTCGAATCTGGTACTAACCTCCGCTCCAACCTGATCCCCTTCGGCCGCTCGCCCGGGTTTCCAATCATCGCCCCATGACCATCTTTCAAATCATCGCGCTACTCATCTCTCTAACCGCGCTGTTCAGTTATTTAAACTACCGGTTTTTTAAGCTCCCCGCCACAATCGGAGTGATGCTGATCGCCCTCCTCGTGTCGTTGGGATTGATCGCCGCCGGGCAGTTTGCACCGTGGATTCACGCCGAAGCGGAGGGCGTGCTGAGTCGGATCGACTTCGATGCCACTTTGATGCAAGGCATGCTCAGTTTCCTGCTTTTTGCCGGCGCGATGCACATCGATTTGAGTGACCTGGCCAAGCAGAAAGGCGTGGTCGCCACCCTCGCGTTGGTCGGCGTCGTCATCTCCATGTTCGTATTCGGCACGTTGATCTATTTCGTGCTCGGCTGGCTGGGACTCGGACTAAGTTTCATGTGGTGCTTGCTGTTTGGCTCCCTGATTTCACCCACCGATCCCGTCGCGGTAATCGGTATTCTGAAACACGCCAAAGTTCCGCACAGTCTGGAAATTCAAATCGCCGGGGAATCCCTGTTCAACGACGGAGTCGGCGTGGTGATCTTTATCGTGCTGGCACAGATCGTACTCACCGGAACTTCGATGTCGGCCAGCCATATCGCCGGACTGTTTCTGGAGGAAGCGGTGGGCGGCGCGATCTTCGGGTTTGTCATTGGCTGGATCGTCTACCGCTTGCTCAAAAGCGTGGACAACTACCGCGTCGAAGTGCTGCTCACGCTGGCCTTGGTGATGGGCGGTTACGCCCTCGCCGCCGTCATCCATGTCAGCGGTCCGATTGCGGTCGTGGTCGCGGGATTGTTCATCGGTAACCACGGACGACGCTTCGCCATGAGCGACACCACGCGTCAAAATTTAGATACGTTCTGGGAGCTCATCGACGAAGTCTTGAACGCCTTGCTCTTCGTGTTAATCGGTTTGGAAATCCTCGTGCTGACATTCACCCGGCAACTCTTTATCGCCGGGTTGCTGGCGATCCCGGCCATCCTGTTCGCTCGTTGGGTGAGTGTAGTTCTGCCGACGACCGTGCTGCGGCGGTGGAGGAAATTCACCCCGGGCACGGTGACGATTCTCACCTGGGGCGGTTTACGGGGCGGCATCTCCGTCGCCCTCGCGCTGTCACTGCCACCGGGTCCGGAGCGAGAGATCGTGCTGGCGGTCACCTACGTGGTGGTGATTTTCTCCATCTTGGCGCAAGGCCTCACCCTCGAACGAGTCGTGCGCCGTTTGGTCAAACCCTAACCCCTGCGATGGGCCCCGTAGTTGCTCTCCACGACTCCGCCCGCCGTGCCGGCTAAAACGGGGTCAGGCTGCTACTCGTTAATTAAATTCCCTCGCTTCGACAAATAAACTCTCAGCGAGCTCGGTGTCCCCCTGCTCCGTCGCTTGGTAATCCAACTGGATTTTGCTCCAACTTCATCGCGAAGTTGTTTCGCCAATCACCGTTTCCAATCCGGGAACTTTGCCGCCTTCTTTAACTCCTCTTCGGTCCGCCTCTCCTGAGCCGGCAATTCGACCAAACGCGCCTCCCACCACGATTCTTGCAATTCGATTCGTTGCGAGAACGTCAAAGCCGCGTAACCGGTCTAAGCCCCGTAGGTTTTCGCCAATCCCAAGTTCCAAGCTTGGAATCCCACCGCCCAAGCGCTTTGGATCACGTCATCCTGTCGGGTACCTGCTACTTCATTTGGATGCAGCAGATACTTCGCCCCACCTTTAGCCGTCCGGATTAGCCCCAACGCACCCATCCAAAATTCAGCATGGCGGCCCTTCCTTCCACTCTGCCCTAAAATTCGACTGCGACTGCTCCTCCGAAACTCGCCCCACCTTTTCTACGAGCACCACCTTGGCCCGCCCTGGATTAAAATGAAGGGAGTCCCCCCCACCGTTCCACTGCGTGCTCACCGTCCCATCCTGCAAAAGTGAATCGCCCTTGGAACACCTGGGCCCGCTCTCTCCCGAACCGAGCGAACCGCGTCGAAAACCTCAACTCCAGGCGATCCATACTAGGCGCTTAGGTTCCCCTGAAGCGTTCTGATCGCCAGCTGGTAGTGGTTGCGCATCCGCCCATAGCCAAACCGCACCTGCCCGAATTTTTACCCCGTCTCCTCCGGCACGGTCAAAAACGCCTGCGACGCACCGGCCGACTCGAACCCATCAGACCGAAACTTCCCCCAGTTGATGACGTGAGAGCGGGTCCCTTCAAACTCGATTCTCAACTTCTTGACCGTCCATCTCACCCGACCGCCAACCCAACCCCACTCCGGCCCCCATTAACGCGTAGCAGCCTGACCCCATCGAATTGCAACCCCATCGGATTGCAGGCTGCCTCATGGTCTTCTTGCGATCGCCGCGATATGTGATAGAGGGCTGTTTACGTTTTACTGTGGGCAGGGTGGAAGCAAATATTTCGGAAGCAGCTATAGTAGAGGCAGAAGCGTTAGAATCGACGATAAATGACTCCACCTACCCCGATTTCCTCTTAGCTGCTACCTGTTAACTGGGACTGAAAAGGTGGTCAGCGCCGGCTGTAATCATTTTCACCGCCAGTTTTTCGGGAGTTTTTTAGTTCGCCAAAACGGGGAAATGCCGATTAACGTCCCGGGTCAATGGGCTACGGTGGTTTTCCGGCTTCCTCGCCCGCTTCGCGCCACCGTGAATTTTGCCTTTCTGATGGATACCCTCCCCCGAACCCCCTCCCCCCGCGAGGCGCGCCAAAGGAATTTCCTATCAGTAACCCCCTCCATCAGCGAGGCGCGCCAAAGGAATTTCCTATCAGTCTCCCCCAGCGAGGCGCGCCAAAGGAATTTCCTATCAGTAGGCGCGCCAAAGGAATTTCCTATCAGTAAAAAACGAGTAGAGGAATTTCTGAATAGAGACTAATGATAATGGATACTACTAAAAATATTGTAGGTTCTCGATTCATTGCGAAAGCGATGTTTTTGGTAACGCTCGGATTTGCTTCAATGGCGACCCTATGCGCTCTTGAAGGTAGTGAATTGGATCTTTCTGAAGCTGTTCTCGTTGGCTTGTCTAGTCAGGTTATACATACGAAAGCGTTGGACATGCTGAGAGACGAAGTCGAAAAGCGAACGATGCTCACGCTCTCCATCAGCGATCGGCTGGCGCGTTCGAGCGAAGTCGCAATCGTTATAGGTACGGCTAAGGAATTAGCCACTCGGTCTTACCGTCCACCACCTGGGTTCGAGGTCCCATTATTGAAAGACGGATTTTCTCTTTGGGTAGATGAGTCGACTCGGGAGGCTAAGACAGTATGCGTTGCGGGCTACGACGATCGGGGGACCTTGTTTGGCGTGGGTAGACTTTTGCGGGAATTGAAGATGGATCGTAGGAGAATAACACTGGATGGGGATCTTCGGCTTTCGACGGCCCCTCGGTATGCGTTACGTGGGCACCAATTGGGTTATCGGCCGAAGACGAATTCTTATGATGCGTGGTCGATTGATATGTGGGAGCAGTACTATCGAGATATGATCGTGTTTGGGATGAATGCAGTGGAGATCGTTCCGCCAAAAACTGATGACCATTTCGATAGTCCCCATTATCCATTGCCGCCGATGGATATGATGGTCAAGATGTCGCAATTGGCGGATGACTACGGCTTGGACGTTTGGATATGGTTTCCTGGTGTGGATAATGATTACACAGATTCTCAAACAATGGAATTCGCCATGAGGGAGCGCGAAGAGATTTTTAGTCAGTTG
>Ga0105054_10012550_pt1 | contig 10362 bp, 11 predicted proteins | sample BON02_FD_78091 | JGI IMG/M metagenome (GOLD analysis project Ga0105054, IMG submission 78091) | Freshwater microbial communities from Lake Bonney liftoff mats and glacier meltwater in Antarctica - BON-02 (megahit assembly) | ecosystem: Environmental > Aquatic > Freshwater > Ice > Glacier... | reverse complement strand
TCCTTGGCGTCGGACCGATCTTGCCGTCTGATTGCGGTTGGTTTTTCGCTAGGCTTGGTGGCGACAGCTACGTCAGCGTATGCGGCACCCATGAAACTCCGTCATGCCCAGGTTGAACCGCTGTCGTTCGCAGCGCTCGACGGCTGGCAGGACGACGACCACGCCGAGGCCTTCGGCGCTTTCATGAAAAGCTGCGGCGCCATTCGGCACGGCACCGAGAAGATGCGCAAGAAGCGTCCGGTGTATGGCGGGCTTTACAATGCGTGCCAGGAAGCGATCACGCTCGCCGCCAGCGGCGAGCCGGACACAAATCAGGCGCGCGCGTTCTTTGAGAACAATTTCAAGCCGGCGCGCATCATGCCGCCCGAGCAAACTTACGGCTATTACACCGGCGCCGACGGTTTCTACACCGGTTACTACGAGCCCGAAATTTCAGGCTCGCGGGTCAAGACCGACGAATACTCGGTTCCGATCTACGGCGTGCCGGCAAAGGTTGCGGGCAAGAAGAGCAAAGTGTTTTCGCAATACGATCGCGTCGATATCGAGAAGGGCGTACTTGCCGGCAAAGGGCTGGAAATCTGCTGGGTGAAAAACCCGGTAGACGTTTTCTTTGCGCAAATTCAGGGTTCCACCCGCATCAAGCTCGATGACGGCGAAACGCTGCGGCTCAATTACATCGCCAGTAACGGCAAGCCCTATACGCCGGTCGGGCGTCTCCTGATCGACCAGGGCGTGTTCACGCCGGAAGAAATGTCGATGGACAAGATTCGGGAATACATGGAAGCCAACCCGGACGAAGGCAAGGCGTTGCGCGAGAAGAACCGCTCTTACGTCTTCTTCGCCAAGACGACGCTTGGGCCGCATGACGAACCCAGCGGGGCGCAAGGCGTTCCCGTGACGCCCGGACGCTCCATTGCGGTCGATCCTTCCATCCACGTTTACGGCACGCCGATCTGGATCGACGCGAAATTGCCGCTCAAAAGCGACGCACCGGAAGACAGCTTTCAGCGTCTGGTGGTGGCGCAGGACACCGGCTCCGCCATTCGCGGGCCGGCGCGCGCCGACATCTATTTCGGCCGCGGCCCCGACGTTCCGTCCATTGCCGGACGCATCAAGCACTTCGGCAAGTTCGTCATGCTGGTGCCAAAGGATGTGACGGTGAACGGCGCGCCGGCGTCAAAGGGCGCGCCGAATGTTGTGCCTTTGCCGGCGCCTCGGCCGAAGGCCATCGTCGCCGACGCTGGTGTGCCGGCAAGCGAGCCATCTCGCAACGAGCGGCCTTAAGGGCCAGACATCATGAGCCGCGACGGCAAACGCCGCGTTCTGACTTACGAAGAACGCGTGCTGTGGACGACCGTCAGCAAGACTTTCAGGCCGCTGCGCGAAGACTCGGCCGGTGACATCTATCCGGTGCTGCCGGAAACTGTCGAAACGCCGAAGCCGCGATCCACTCCGCCACGGCCTTTGGCAAAGGCGCCGAAACTGGCGAAGCCGCCCACCGCTGCGCCCTATACGCCACCGCCACAAGCGCCGCCGCCCAACATGACGCCATTGTCACGTCGCATGCGGCGTGGCGTCGCGCGCGGCAAACAGGCGATCGACGCGCGGCTTGATCTGCACGGACTGACGCAACACGAGGCCCATGCCGCGCTGTTGCGCTTTTTGAAATCCGCGAGCGCACGGGACGCACGTCTGGTGCTGGTGATTACCGGTAAAGGCAAACGCGCCGACGGCGACAGTGAGCGCGGCGTCCTGCGACGGCAGGTGCCGCAATGGCTCGGGCTGCCGGAATTCCGCGGCTATGTCGTCGGCTTCGAGGACGCGCATATCGCCCACGGCGGCGAGGGCGCGCTTTACGTCCGGGTGCGGCGGTCCTCGTAAATCGGATAGCGCCGCCGCGCCGCGTATTGTTGCGGCGACCGGGTGACGTGCCGCTTGACGGCGTCGGACGCCTGACCCGGACTGTGCATTCGCGCCATCAGGCGTGAAATCCCGATCCAGAGCTCGAAGACGTCCCCCTCAATTTCGTTTCGCAGGCGGCCGTTCGCCCGATCACTGGTATTTGGCCGCCTGCCTTTTCGCTTCTGCGCCTGCATTCTTGACCCCCACCAAAGGCCTACGGGCGATTGCCGATCTGTCCACTACAACCATAAGTATAGTCTAGGACCCAAAGCGTGTGTCAAGAAAATATTATACCGGAATGGACACCGTGGCGGCTCGCCCTAACTCGCGGCATCGTTGTCGGGCGTTGCGCCCAGCCGGATAATTTCGAGGCCGATCACCGGATCGTAAGCGCGCAAACGAACCGGACCTTCGCCGGCATTGAACAAGGAAAAGCTCAGGCGGCCCCGAAAGCCCGGTTCAACCTGAAAAAGATTCGACGCAACGATGCCTTGTCCGCAAAGGCCGGCCACGGCACCGGTTCGGCCAAGAAAATCGCGAGGCAATTCGATGCTTTCCAGCGTGGTCACGTTCACGGCGCGGCCGGGTTCGAGGACGAAATGCTTTCCGCGCCCGATGTTGACCCTGTCGCCATTCGCTTTGATAAGAACAGGATTAAGCGTCAGATCGATTGAAGCCGCGCGCAAATGGCGCGACGCGAACGGTTCGATGCCGATGATGCCATCCTTCACGGCGCGTGCGATCTGGTGATTGACCAACAGGCCGGCGATGCGCTGCGGCGCGGCCGGTTGCCTTCGCGCTTTGCCGAACCAGTCGCTGAGCCAATAATCCGAATTGTGGCCGGTCAGGCGCGAAAGCTTTCCGGCCATCGCGCGCGAGATCGTTTGGCGCCCGTTGATGATGTTATTGACGGACTGGCGCGATACGCCGGTCGCCTTGCTGACGGCCACCTGGTCGAGGCCCAGCCTCTGAAGCTCCGCTCGCAAGTGCGCGCCCGGCGTTATCCGTCCGGCCCGCCCATCGGCTTCCGTCTTGCCCTGGCTACCCTCGGACATGTTGACGCACTCCTCGGGTGAAAATTTATTCCTACTCAAGCCAATGTAAATGACCGGCCACGGATTCAACCATTAATTGTAAATTTAAACCTAGGGTACTGAGAGGGGCCTGAAAATGGCCGTCTCTGTTACCGTCCGAAGCCGACGATCGCCCATTCAGAACGGGATCGTCAAACCGACGCGCGGGATGGCCGTCAAAATCCAGCCGAGCGTGACGTCGCGCTTTTCGCGGCCATGCGTCGCAAAGTTCGGGCCCGCCGCATCATTGCGCCGCAGCAGGGCCATCGCGTGCATCAGCAGAATCATGCACACCGCCCAATTTGAGAACCAGCGCGCATAGTCGAACACGAAAACAAGAATCACGAGATATCCGAGGGTAATCCCGGCAAAGCCAAACGCGACCAGATGCCGGTGAGTGGCGACGGCGATAGCCGCGTACAGACCGCGGATAAATTTAATGAGCGGCCAGTGCAGGGCGATCAAGCCGGCATAGACCGGGAGCCGCAGCGCGTTTTTGCCAAACATGTCCGCCGTCTTGGCCAACTCATCCGCGATGGTGGTGTACCAGATGCTGATGTTGACGACAGGCAGAGGATCGGCCGCGCGGGTGCGCATGTAGTCGAGCAATTGTTCGGGCGGCACCGGCGCGGCGATAAAAGTCGAAGCCAGAAAAGCCGCGCAAGGCGGCAGTGCGACGATCGCGGCATAAACAATATCGGCGCGTGAAAACGATCTCAGGCAGAAGTACCGAATTACGGCGATAACGCCGATCACCGGTAAATAGAGCAGGAACTGCACGTGATGAATCAATACGAGCACGGTGCAACCGGCACCGACGAGCAGCGGGAACAGGCGGCCGATGGGAATCAGCAGCGTGGCGATGGCGAACAGGCAGCCATAGATGTCAAAGAAGCCGATTGTGTGGAAGAAATTCTTGAAAAAGAACGGCGAGCCGAAGGTGAAGACAAAGAGCCGAATATTGTTTCCTGCAAAGCCGAATGTGCGTCTGAACAGGACCACGAACAGCGCCATGGTCGTGAGCCAGGTCGCGAGATGAATCCAAAACACCTCGCGCAGATGTGTCTGGTCCTCGACCAGCGCCAATACGCTGCCGAGAAAGGCGCGCTTCATGAAGCCGAAATGGTAGTTCGCCAGAAGAAACGAATACTGGATGACCGGGTAATCGAAATATTTGTAAAGGACGAGCGCGGCCATCACCGCGATATTGCCGGCCACCATCCAGTGCCACGGGCTTGCGCGGCTGAAAGCGGCAATGATTTGTCGTCGGGTCGCGGTCATGCGCCGCGCAGCCTGCAAGACAACAGCGGAGATTACAATATGAAGCGGCTGAGATCGGCGTTCTTGGCCAGGTCCCCGATGTGTTTGTCGACGTAAGCCGCGTCGACGCGGACGGTCTCGCCGGCGCGGTCGGTGGCGGCGAAGGAAATTTCGTCGAGCACGCGTTCCATCACCGTCTGAAGGCGGCGGGCACCGATGTTCTCGATGGCCGAATTCACCGACACCGCGATATTGGCGATGGCGTCGATGGCGTCCTCGGTGAAATCGAGCGTGACGCCTTCGGTGTTGAGAAGCGCCACGTACTGCTTGATCAGGGAAGCCTCCGGTTCGGTCAGGATGCGGCGGAAATCGTCGCGCGTCAGCGCCTGCAACTCGACACGGATCGGCAACCGGCCTTGCAGTTCGGGCAACAGATCGGACGGCTTCGAGATGTGGAAGGCGCCGGAGGCGATGAATAGAATATGGTCGGTTTTGACCGGGCCATGCTTGGTGTTGACGGTGGTGCCTTCGATCAACGGCAACAGATCGCGCTGCACGCCTTCGCGCGATACGTCGGCGCCGGAGCGGCCTTCGCGGCCAGCGATCTTGTCGATCTCGTCCAGGAACACAATGCCGTTCTGCTCGACCACCTTGATCGATTCCTGAATCAATTGTTCGTTGTCGAGCAGCTTGTCGGATTCTTCGCTGATCAGGATATCGTGCGATTCCAGCACCGTAACGCGCCGGGTCTTGGTGCGGCCACCGCCCATCTTACCGAAAATATCGCCGATATTTATGGCGCCCATCTGCGCGCCCGGCATGCCGGGAATTTCAAACATCGGCATGCCGCTGCCGCCGCTTTGCACTTCGATCTCGATTTCCTTGTCGTTCAATTCCCCGGTGCGCAGCTTCTTGCGGAAGCTTTCGCGCGTCGACGGCCCGGATCCGGGCCCAACCAGCGCATCGAGGACGCGTTCTTCCGCTGCCAGTTCGGCGCGCGCCTTCACGTCCTTGCGCTTGCGCTCGCGGGTGAGCGAGATCGAAATCTCGATCAGGTCACGGATGATCTGCTCGACGTCGCGGCCGACATAGCCGACCTCGGTGAATTTGGTCGCTTCGACTTTCAGGAATGGCGCGCCGGCAAGCTTGGCCAGGCGGCGCGATATTTCGGTCTTTCCGACCCCGGTCGGCCCGATCATCAGGATATTCTTCGGCAGCACTTCCTCGCGCAGCTTGTCGTCGAGCTGCAACCGCCGCCAGCGATTGCGCAAGGCGATGGCGACGGCGCGTTTGGCGTCGTGCTGGCCGACAATGTAGCGGTCGAGTTCGGAAACGATTTCGCGCGGCGAGAAGTCGGTCATGCGGACACTACCGGCGGCAGCCGGTCCATTATTTTAGGGGACATAAGGGAAGCAACGCGCCGGCGCAGCGGCGTCCAGCCGACACCGAGCGCCAGCACCAGGATGCCGAGGATGACCAACGTCGCGATGCCGACGGCGGTGCCGCTGGCGCCGGCGTGCGCCAGCGTATAGGCGATGACGCTGCCGATATAGGCGAGCGCCGAGACCAGCAAGGCCCGACGGTCGATGATGAGGGCGACTACCGTCAGGAGCAGCGCGATAATAACGATCATGACGGACGAAAAGGTCGTGAGCAAAAAGGCATAGGGCGTCACCAACCCAACCAGAGAATGGACGATCAGCGGGGCGGCCAGAACATGCAGCCAGAACGCACAATCGGACCATCGGGTCGCGCGCAGCCGGTCCGAGACGTCGAAGCGCATAGCCGCGGCGAAGGCGACGAGGCCGCAGAGCAACAACAGCAAAAGCTGCGGCGCTCTGGTATAGCCGAAAGCGAGCGTATTGATCGCGGTGACCGCTGCCAGAATCGCGCCGCCACCGGCAATGAACAGCGCGAATGGAAAGCGAAAGCGAATGTAGAACAGCGTAGCCGCCAGCGCGACGATCGCCGCCTGGGCGGCAAACTGCAGCGGGCCGGCCCGCATCATGAGCGGCAGAATGCCGAGACGATCGGCGAAGAACTGTCCCGGCGAGTGAGGCGGAACCAAAGCGGACACCGGCACCGCCGAGATCACGAAATATGCAAAGAAAATCAAGATTGCCATGCCGGGCAGGACCAGCCGCATGCGGCGAACCAACAGCTCGGCGAGACTCCACATGATCAAGGCGGCCACGGCATAACCGATCTGGCTTTGCGTCGTCCCGGCATACATCGAAACGCCGACCCCGAGCAGCACCACGCCGATGGCGAAAAAGAAATCGTTGAAGCCGCGCATGAAGCGGAAGCGCTCTTCATCGGCGCGCAAGCCAGCCGTGTCGCCGCGCCGCGAGGCGGCAAAAGCCAGCAAGGCGTCGGCCTGCGCCTGCGTTATGACACCGGCGCCGATGGCGGCTTCGAGATCGTCATGTTGCAGCATCGAGTACCCCGTTGTCAGCCGCCGGCCTGCCAGGCCCGCACGGCCTCGATTGGATGAAGCAGCATCAGGATGTTCAGCGTGAGATTATCGCGAATCAAATAGCCCACGGCCAACTCCATGACGACGGCGGAACCGACCACCACCAATATAGGCAGCCGCCGCGCCAGAACAAATCCCGCCATCATCGCCACCGTATCCGACACGGAATTGACGATGCTGTCGCCGTAATACTGCAACGAAATTGTCGCAGCCCGATAGCGCTCGATGATGAGGGGCGAGTTCTCGAGAATTTCCCATGCACCTTCGATGCCAACGGCAATTGCGAAACGCGCCAGGATCGGCGCGCGTGGGAGCACCAGCCAGGTTAGACAATAAAAGATGAATCCGTGAATGACATGGGAGAATGAATACCAGTCGAAGATGTGCTGCGAGTTTTCCGAACTCTGCACCACGCCGTGCCAGAGCTTGATCGTGCCGCAGGTGCAGATCGGTACGCGCCCCATCGCCAGCAACACCGCCGCCTGCACCGCGACCAGCGCGGCCGCGATCAGCAGACCGTTGCGCAGCGACGTCCGCGCGTCGGTCACAACTTCAACTGTTCGATGGTGACATTGCGGTTAGTGTAGACGCAGATGTCGGCGGCGATATCGAGCGATTTCTTCACGATCGCCTCGGCGTCCTGTTCGCCATCGAGCAGGGCGCGGGCGGCGGCAAGTGCGTAATTGCCGCCGGAACCAATCCCCGCGACGCCCGCCTCCGGCTCCAGCACGTCGCCGGTGCCGGTCAGCACCAACGACACATTCACGTCTGCGACGATCATCATGGCTTCGAGGCGGCGCAGGTAACGGTCGGTGCGCCAGTCCTTGGCGAGTTCGACCGAGGCGCGCAGCAGCTGGCCGGGATATTGCTCAAGCTTGCTTTCCAGCCGCTCGAACAGGGTGAAAGCGTCGGCCGTGGCGCCGGCAAAGCCGCCGATCACGTCGCCCTTGCCCAGCCTGCGTACCTTTTTGGCGTTCGATTTGACAATGGTTGGGCCGATCGAGACTTGGCCGTCGCCGCCGATGACGACTTTTCCGCCCTTGCGGACGGTGAGAATGGTGGTGCCGTGCCAGGACGGGACTTCGTTGGAGGACATACGCTTTACCCCTGCAATGCCAACCCCATGTAGGATGTCCGGCGGGTGTTGCAAACAGGCTGCCGGTGGCTTTGTTTCCGTGCGGGCCCGTATACACGAACCCCCAGTATAGCACTTGCCGGCCCGCCGCGCGTTGACTTCGCGTTCGGAGTACCTACATTTCCTGTCATGTTCGGTTTATCGCACCACGCTGCACGAGTTTTGTTGCGCGCGGGTCGCCTGCACGCAGGCAGCTGACCCGGGCGACGGCTGTCCGTCGTTCCGGGTTCGACCGACTTTCTCACCATTATTCGATATCGCGCGCACGATGCTTCGCATCGGGCGATCGTATGCGCAGCACAAGCGGGCAGGACATGACACCTGAATTCCAACCAACGCTGAATCCCTGCGGTGTGCGCGCTAGAACAACCACGAGGACATCATGATCGATATGAGAAGAGAACTGCCGCCCATCACGTTGAGCGGTTTCGACGTCGAGCGGCTCGATCGCCTGGCGATGGCGGCGGCGGGCTTGTTTCCGAATACGGCGGAATTCCTGGCGCGCGAGGTGGCGCGAGCCAATGTCGTGCCATCCGGCGTTGTGCCGGCCGGATTGGTGACCATGGGCTCAAAAGTGGAATTCCGGGATGACAGCACCGGTCAGGCGCGCACGGTGACCCTAGTCTACCCGGATGAGGCGGATCTGGCGGCCGGCAAGCTGTCGGTCCTCTCACCGGTCGGCGCGGCGCTCATCGGCCTGTCGGTTGGCCAATCGATCGAATGGCAGACGCCCTCCGGCGGATGGCGTTCGCTCACGGTCTTGCGGGCCGGGGGCGTGGCAGCCTGATTCAGGTTAATTGGCCCCGATGCCATGGCTTCGGGGCCGATTCTGAGCCGAAGGTGGCGAATCCGGAAAACCCCTGATAAAAGGCGCGCAAACAGGGACCCCGCAATGCGCAAAGCCGCTATTAAGCGCAAGACTAAGGAAACCGACATTGAGGTCGAAATCGACCTCGATGGCAAAGGCACGTCGAATGTTTCGACCGGCATCGGCTTTCTCGACCATATGCTCGATCTTTTGGCGCGGCATTCGCGCATCGACATCACGGTCAAGGCCAAGGGCGACCTGCATATCGATTTCCATCACACCGCCGAAGACACCGGCATCGCGCTCGGCGCCGCCGTGAAGCAGGCGCTCGGCGACATGAAGGGCATCACGCGCTATGCCGACGTGCACGTGCCGATGGACGAGGCGCTGACGCGCGTCGCCATTGATATTTCCGGCCGTCCGTTTCTGGTGTTCAAGGCGGAATTCGCGCGCGACAAGGTCGGTCAGTTCGACACCGAGCTGGTGCAGGAATGGTTTCAGGCATTCGCGATGAATGCCGGCATTACGCTGCACGCCGAATGTCTCTACGGGACCAACGATCACCATATCGCCGAGTCCTGCTTCAAGGGCCTGGCGCGCGCGCTGCGCGCCGCGGTGGCGATTGATGAACGCGCCAAGGACGAAGTGCCGTCGACCAAGGGTTCGCTCGGCGGGTGATGTTTTTCAGGGCCGACTTCAACGGAGCGCCCCGGAATCACCTGAAATTTGTTTAGAGTACACCGATGCCCACTTTCACCGTGCACGAGCCGCCGCCGCGCAAAGACGAAAGCGTTACCGCTCCGGAACGCTTCGTATTCGTGCGCGACGGATTTTATTTTTGGGCTTTTGTGCTGGCGCCGGTCTGGCTGTTCGTGCGCCGGCTGTGGCTGGCGTTGCTGATCCATATCGTGCTCACGATCATCATCGCGGTCGGATTGAAGTTTGCCCAGGTGCCGGCGTTCGCACGCGGCATCTGCGAACTTCTGGTCGCGCTCGGCATCGGCTTCGAGGCGGCGACGATCTGGCGCTGGACGCTTCAGCGGCGCGGCTGGAAGACGCTTGGCTTTGTCGTGGCCGAGGATCAGGAAATCGCCGAGCAGCGCTTCTTTGCCGAATGGACCAAGGGAGCCGGGCGCGCCGACGAGACGCCGGCCGCGCCGACGTACGCCAAGCCGGTCTGGCGCGGCGCTCCGGCGCCCTCCGACGTCATCGGACTTTTTCCCGAGCCGGGACAACAACGATGAGCGTTGCCATCGTCGATTACGGCTCCGGCAATCTGCACTCGGCCGCGAAAGCCTTTGAGCGCGCAGCGCGCGAGAGCGGGCACGACCAGCCGATTTTGGTGACGAGCAAGCCCGAGGATATTGCGCGCGCTGATCGTGTCGTGCTGCCGGGCGTCGGCGCTTACGCCGATTGCCGGCGCGGGCTCGACGAGATTCCCGGCATGGTCGAGGCGCTTGAGTTGAGCGTGCGCAAAAACGGCAAGCCGTTTTTCGGCATTTGCGTCGGCATGCAACTGATGGCCGAGCGTGGGCTGGAATATCATGTGACGCCGGGACTGGGCTGGATTGCCGGCGAGGTCGATCGCATTGCGCCGTCCGATCCGAACTTGAAAATACCGCACATGGGCTGGAACACGCTCGATCTGCAAAAGCCGCATCCGCTGCTGGACGAAATTCCACTCGGGCCGGATGGGCTGCACGCCTAT
>Ga0105054_10012548_pt1 | contig 10363 bp, 4 predicted proteins | sample BON02_FD_78091 | JGI IMG/M metagenome (GOLD analysis project Ga0105054, IMG submission 78091) | Freshwater microbial communities from Lake Bonney liftoff mats and glacier meltwater in Antarctica - BON-02 (megahit assembly) | ecosystem: Environmental > Aquatic > Freshwater > Ice > Glacier... | reverse complement strand
TATACATATATATATATATATGTATATACATATATATATATATATATACATATATATATGTGTGTGTGTGTGTGTGTGTATATGAATATATATATATATATATATATATGTATACACTTGTATCTATTGTGTATCAATCTATCCATCCATCCATGAATACATCTGTCGATCGATCCATGTGTTACTCGCCTGCTGGAAATTCTTGACGGCTTCGGCGTAATGGCCGGCTGCCTGCAAGGGTTCCGCAGCGTCGAGCTCCAGCGCCGCGTTGAGCTGTGCGGTCCATTTATCATCGAATCGCGATGTCAGCATGTGAATGAAGGTCTCGGTCCCACACTCTCCAGCAGTGCCGGGAAATGCGCGCAGGCACTTTGCAAGAGATTACCTCTGTCCTTCCGCGGGAGAGTGCCGACGTCGGCACTTCGCAGGAAGCCATCGATTTTGGTGTCGATCGAGGAGAAGCAGTTCTAGTCGAGTTCGTGGAATCCGAACCGAGCACGTGGAGGTGAAGGGTACTCGAGGTACAGGTTGCCTTGGACACTCCTGGGGAACAGGTCACCGACAGGATGGACTTGCAGGCGATTTATGCGGCGCTGGCGTCGACGCTGTCCCCCGAGCCGCAGCAACGCAAGGCTGCCGAGGAAGCACTCAAGGGCTGGGAGGGGCAGCCAGGTTACGTGTCGTCGCTCTTCCGCGTCGTGAACAGCACAGAGGTGGCTGTCGAGGTGCGGCAGGCGGGCATCGTGTATTTTAAGAACCTTGTCAACAAGCACTGGGACCGGGAGGCGCCTGTTGCGGGCGGTACGGCTGAGCAGCAATGGTTCATCGCCGAGGACGAGCGCGTGTTCGTGCGCGGCTCGATTGTTGAGGCGCTCGTGCAGGCCGACTCCAAGTGCCGACCAGTCATCTGCGAAAGTCTGCGTCGGATAGCGGGCCATGACTTCCCCGCCAAGATGCCCACCTTCCTGCAGGAGGTGGCGCAGCGCCTCGACGTGGCGGCGCCGCCCGAGCAGATCCTTGGCGCTCTGATGGCGCTGCGCGTGCTCACAAAGAATTACGAGTACTCCTCCACGGAAAAGCGCGACGGGCCGCTGTCGCAGATTCTGCCTGCGACCTTCCCGCCGATGGTGGCACTCATGGAGGCGACGCTCACCGCGCCGTGTGGCGATGAGAAGGCCGCCGAAATGCAGAAGGTAATGATCAAGGTAGTCTGGTCCTCGCTGCACCAGTCGGTGCCGCACTACCTGCAGGACGGCCAGATTTTTATGCAGTGGATGAGCTTGCTGTACCGTGTCATCGAGGCGCCGGTGCCGGACCACGCGAAGCAGGTGAGCGCGACGATGGATGCTGAGGACCTTGGCAAGCTCATCTTCTGGAAGTGCAAGCGCTGGTCGGCCCAGATTCTGCACCGCCTCTTCCAGAAGTACGGCAACCCCAAGCACGCGGAGAAAAACTTTAAAGCTGAGGATGGTCGTCAGGGCGAGGTGGTGCTGTCGCGTGCCTTTCACGACCAGCTGGCCAACAGCTTCCTCCAAATGTTTATGCAGATGCTTGCCACCAAGGCGCAGGGCGCCTTCCTTCCCGAGCGTTTTATTGTCGAGGCCATCAATTACCTGCAAACTGGCGTCACATTGGCCAAAACGTGGCAGGACATGAAGCCCAACACGATGGCCCTGGTCTCACACGTGCTGTTCCCGATCTTGTGCTTTGACGAAAAGGACAAAGAGATGTGGGAAGACGACCCCCACGAATTCGTGCGCAAGACTTACGACATTATGGAGGACTACACCTCTGCTCGCGTTGCTGCCTGCAACCTTGTCATCGACCTTTGTAAGAAGCGCACGCAGACAACGCTGGTGCCGACGCTCGAGATGTGCGTCGGGCACATGAAGGCATTCGCCGAAGGGTCGGGCAACGCCGCGGTGCTCGATGGCGCCATGTATTGTGTCGGTGCGCTTGAAAACTCGCTGCAGACTGGCAAACTTGCGGCGCAGTATGAGCCACAGCTCAAGTGGCTGTTGCAGACTTACGTTGCGCCCGCCTTGAAGGCGTCGCAAGGGCACGTGCGCTCACGCGCCGCGTGGTGCGCCGCGCAGTTTGCCCCCATCATCTCAAAAGACACCGTTTTTGCGCAGCAGATTGTAAACGAGGTCATGAGTCTGCTGCGCGACACCGATTTCGCCGTGCGCTTTCAGGCAGCCGTGTCGCTGCGGCACCTCATCTATGACTCTAGCGAGGGCAAGGCGCGGCAGTCGGTGCTGCCCATGATTCAGACGGTGCTGCCGCAGCTGCTCGACGAGCTGTTTAAGCTCATGGATGAAATCGGCAACGATGAGCTGGTGGCTACACTTGAGGTGCTCATCGAATCTTTCTCCGAGCACATGGCGCCATACGCACAAGGGCTGTGCCAGCGCCTAGCCGAGCATTTTGTGCGCCTTGCCATCACCGAGGCCGGGCAAGACGGCGAGGAGGAGGCCTCCTTTGCTGCAGTGCAGTGCTGCTCTGCAATTACCACCTTGCTGGAAAGTATCAAGAAGACGCCCGAATTGTATTCGCATCTCGAGCCCTTCCTCGTGCCCATGTTGCAGCAGGTTTTGACGCCCGACCAAAACGGCGACTACCAATGCATGGAGTTTATGGAGGACTGCCTTGACATTCTGACATACCTCACCTACTACGCGCCCACGATCTCGGATCTTGTGTGGACGCTCTTCACACCGCTAACACAGTCATTCCATGACTGGGCCTTCGACTATTTGCACGATATCAACTTGCCTCTCGACAACTTCATCTCGCGCTCCAACGACAAGTTCCTCTCCCAGCCAGATCGCATCAAAGTCCTCTACGACGTTATTGGTCTCCCTCCTTTTCCGAATCACCCTCCAACCCCCCCCCCTCTATTTACCTATCCTTCAACTGCCACCACCAGCAAAGCGCACTCACACGGTACTCACACGCGCTGTATACGTATACAATGATTTTTTCCACGAACAGAAAAGGCATTTACATCTGAAGACTCCTCGGATCGGGACTGTGTCGAGGGCTGCAAACTGTGCGAGAGTCTAGTGCTCAACTGCCCCGGCGCGCTCGACTCCTACATCCCTCAACTCCTCAATCTCCTCATGAACCGACTAAAAGCCGCAGAGGCACACGTCGCAGAAGGAAAGAATCCTATGAAAGCCTACTGCCGCACCGAGCTCATGAAAATGGCTGCCATTTGCCTCTACTACAACCCACAGGGCGCACTGCAGAGCCTTGAGCAATTAGGCGCTACTGCCTCCCTCTTTCAGATGTCTCTTCCTCCTCCATCCACGCCCACCCACACCCCCGCGTTGTCTCGTGCTCGTGCGCACGCACGTGCTCTTGCTTTTTATGAAGGTAGACGCGGGGGAATATTGCGTTGCCATCTGATTGTGTGCCGGTCTAACACAGATTTTTTTCGTCGCTCTCCGAGTCCATGCCGGGTGACAGCGAGGGCGAAGAGCCCACAAAAACACACTTCAGAGGTCTACACGACCAAAAAATCGCCATTTTGGGCCTTACATCTATCCTCAAAGTGCCCATGGCTCAACTGCCACCGACTGTCACGCAGGGGCTTCCAACAGTTGTGTCAGCGTTGGTGACGTTGCAGACGGATCTAGCCGTGAACCGGAAGAGGCGGGAAGAAGAAGCCGCGGAGGAGGAAGAGGACGAGGACGAGGATGAGGAAGGCGAGGGGGTGAGATTTTCTTGTGAAATTGGGGGGGCTTTCATGTGGGCGGTCGGTCGGAGGATAAGTGGGTGGATGCATGAGTGGTTTGGTGGGTGGGTGGATGAAAAGTTGGGTGGATGTGAGAGTAGGTGGGTGACTGGTACAGTGAATCGTAGATTCGCGTGGTTTTGCCAGAGAAACGTCGGAATGTAGGGTTTGAAAATCTGAAAATCATGTTCCTACGTGTTTCTATTCCACCCCCCCGCCCCTACTTGCCCGCCGTGCGCTATGTCATGTGTGTGTGTGGTGCAGGTGTTAGATGTTGCTGACGACGAGGATGAAGATGAGGATGGTGAGGAGGATCTCGATGCGGTGCGTGTCATGTCACACATGCTTTTTGGCCCTCTGTTTTCAGTGTTATCATAGTTTTTCAGACAGGGAAGGGCGAGAATCGTTTGTGTGCAATCAAATTTAAGGCAGTGCGATCAAACTTAAGGTCGTGTAGTCGAAAATCGGCTAGTGTAATCAAATTGCAGGTATCACATCTCCCTCTATAGTGGATGCGGATTTTTTGATTACACTACCCTATTTTGGGTCTTCTACCCTACATAGGGACCTCAGGTAAATGATCCGATCCAGTGGGCGCGCGACGGCGTCGGGCCAAAGCCCTCCACCGCCGCACGGCCTGGAAAGATTTTTGGCTGCACTCATGTGATGTGACACATACGAAGGAGCCACCTATAAATGAGTGATCACACATACGGAAAAGAGTCTCATCACACTGGTGAAAATTTCATGCCGCACTCATGAAAGAGTCGTCTATGAAAGTGTCGATCCACGCATTCTCGTATGAAAGAGTCATTTCATGCGTAATATACAAATATACATATAAACATAGGTATATATCAAAGCTTCTTCATATGTGTTGCCTGCCTGTTTCCTACTTGTGACATGTCCAGATTGCCTATGGCTCCTTCAGATGTTCTGAATATAGATGCCCGACGTTGCATGTCATATCTATGTGCGATACAACTCGTTCTTTTGTGCGACACAACTCGTTCAGAAGTGTCCCGTGAGTCATCAATCAATTTGTTTGATATGTCTCGTTTATGAATGGCTCCTTAACATATTCTGAATTCAGATGCTCAACTCTATGTGTCTCACTCATATGTGTCTCACTCGTATGCGACACAAGGCGTTCGTACGTGTGATAAGACTCATCAATGTGTGTGATGTGCCGCGTTCGATGCAGGTGCTGCGTAAAATTGTGGCGCTCGAAATTTGATATAAAATGTGAATCTGTGTCTGTGTCTGTGTCTGTGTCTGTGTTCGTGTGTGCAGGTGCTGCGTAAAATTGCAGCACTCAAAGATTGCGACGGTATGTTCGGCGGCGATTCCATGGATGGTGAAGAGGAGGATGAGTAAGTACACACAAGTGAAGAATTTTTGTTCCGCATGTGAATGCCTTCTTTCCCACGTCCAAATGTGTCATGTCCCGTATGTGAATGCGTCATGTCCATATGTCAATGCATCATGTCCCATATGTCAATGCATCATGTTGCAGTTATGAATGCGTCATGTTCCATACGTGAATGAGTCATGTCCCGCATGTGAATGCGTCATGTACCACATGTGAATGCGGCATGTCCCACATGTGAATGCGGCATGTCCCACACGTGAATGCGGCATGTCCCATATGTGAATGCGTGACGTTGCACATGCAAATGATTCGGTATGTTCGGCGGTGATTCCATGGATGGTGAGCAGTGGCACGAGTAAATCTTGCATATATGTTTGTGTGAAGGGGGAATATTTACCACGATTTTACGACGAAAATGAGGTGATAAGCTCCTCTTTCTTTTTTTTCCCCCTTCCCTCTTCCCCCCTTCACCTCTTCCTGTCTCCTTCACACCCTTCATCCTGTGTTCGTCACACCCTCCTTCCCTGCCTCCATGTGCTGATGAAACTTTCTCCCCCTACACTGCTCTCCCCCCATGTCACTTGCACCTCGTGTGTTGCCTCTCAATTACATATCACCAGTGGTTTGTGGAGATGAGGTGCTGTATTTTGACGCATACGCACGGAGAGAAAGAGAGAGAAAGAGAGTGAGAGATACACATCACCAATGGACAAAGTATATGAGGTGCTATATTTTGTCACATATGAATGAGTCATTTCACACATAAATGAGTCATATCACACATGAATGTGTCACGTCAATACAGATACGTATCACCAGTGGATGATGTAGATGAGGTGCTGTATTTTGTCGCATATGAATGAGTCACGTCAATACAGATACATATCACCAGTGGATGATGTAGATGAGGTGCTGTATTTTGTCGAGGTCTTCATGGGCTGGCAGGCTGCGGCAGCCCCTGACGCTGCTGCACAAATCAGTGCGCAATTAGACCCTGCCACTAGCAGGTATGTGTACATACATAAATATATATACATATATATATATATGCATATATATATATACGTATATGCATATATATATATATATATATGCGTATATTTATATATATATATATGCGTATATATATTGGACCTTGGATACTGCTACGCAAATCAGTGCGCAGTTAGACCCTGTCGCCAGTAAATAAGGCAATTAAAACAAAATGGAAATATTGTTTGTTGTGTATGTGTATGTAGATATCTTTGCAGATTGAAAAAGATGTGTATGTGTACATACATTCATATATGTATTTTTAATCATATATGTCTACCGACATTTTGGCGTATTTTATGTGTATTGATGCAAGTATGTCTGTTTTTTATACGTATTTATGTACCTTTGTATATATTTATATATATATATGTATGAAGTCACGCACACCTGCAAATATATATATATATACACATAGATACACACGTACACACACATATATATACACACGTACATACGTATACACACATAAATACATATATATGTACACACACACATATATGTATACAAATAGATATGTGTGTAAGTATATATACATATACATATGTGTGTGTATATATACATATATATATATATATATGTATTTATATTTGTGTGCATGTGTGGGTATGTATATGTATGTGTATATTTGTGGGTGTAAAAGTGCCTGTTTGTTTGTGTGTAAAAGTGTAATAGACAGCGTGTGGGTGTGTATGTTGCTGTGTAAATGAGTGTACGCGCGCGTGCGTGTATCTTTTGGCATGATTCTTCCCGTGTCGATTTTTCTCTTTTCTTTGTGCAGTACATTGCAGGAGATTATAGCCTCTGTTCCCGCACGTCAGGCTATGCTTGCACAAAAAAAGGCCACCGAGGCCGCCAGTAAGGCTGCTGGGTATGTGTATACACACACAAGCACACACACACACATTCTCTCTCACACGCACACACGCTCTCTCGTGCACATGCATTCAAAAACATATACCTGCTTTCTGCTTGCCCACTTCTGCGTTTTCGTGTTCATATGTGCCACACTTTGTGATAGCGGCAGTAACAAACAGAGTGTATTCAAACTTTCACGTGCTAACTCTCTCCTTCCCCCCCCCTATTACGCATACACAAAATATTTACGCTGCTTGTTCTGGGGATACGGAAACATTGCGCACGACTTCAGAAGCAAATAACAGAGCGACAGCCTAAACTTTTAATCTACGCAACGCTGAGTAAACTTCTGAATTTGCTCTCGACACATCCACTCTCCCTCGTCTCCTTCCCCCTGTCCGTCCTTTCTCACGCTTGCTCAAGAAAGAGAATGTGTGGCTTGTTCGTGGCTTCTCTCTCTCTCTCTCTCTCTCTCTCTCTCTCTCTCGCGCGCGCGCTTTCCTCCTCTATCCTTCCGTCTCTGTATTGCAGGGGCAAGACACCAGGAGGAGGTCAACATGTCACGCAGGTAGCTGCATGCTTTTCACCGGATGGACAGCGCCGCTTTTAAATGGCCTTGACAGCCATATAGCAAAATGAGAGCCATACCAGGATATATAATACATTAAGCACGTAAAGACACCAACGAGAAAAGAGGAATACATTGCGGGAGGCAGAGGGAAGAGAGTCAGAAAGAGTCAGCTCGCAAGTCGCCTTGCCTGCGTGTGCAGTTTGGCTTGTAGTAGTATGCCTGTCATAGTATTCAGTTTCGCGGGAAGACTGCTGTCGGACCAATGAACTGCATGTGTCGAATTTTTTTTCAAAACCACAGTGCCCTCTGAGCCCCCCACTTTACAATGCAAAGAACGCTTAGCTACAGCACACACTCCATCATTCTCCGTAAATCCCTTGTCCGAAAGGGCGGATCGAACTACCTGCAGGCAGCAAGACGCTGCTGTTCAATCTACCAGCAGTATCAGCGTCAGCCTGTATCGATCGGAAACACACACACATTGGAGAATAGGAATGAAGCCCTCCAATCCGCGCACCATCTTTCTTTCATTCTTCGGGGGCGAACCGAGACATAGCCGGACCCCAGGAACTCTCTTGGCCCAGGACCATCCTCATTTTTTTTTGTTTGGGGTAGAAAACGCGACTCATTTACGTATGACCCAAGGGACTGCCCCGGACCGAGGGGATGCAAGTTGAGCAAAATAAGGGGGAAAACAAAAAGAGTTTTTGGTACCCAACCCAAAAAGAAACCGTGACTCCAAACCCGGCCCGGGCCGGATGACCCAAACGCCTCGGGCTTGTACGAGCAACTCCGTGGGCTGATTTTGCCGTTATCGGTGATCAACTCTGATCAACTCTGATCAACTGTGACAGCAACCTTTTGATGTGTGGCACTTTCTGGATTAAATTGATTCCTCATACGAATAATCGTGAAGTACAAAAGAGACCCACGATTTGAATTCGAGTGCAATTTCTCTCTACATTTGGTCATTTAACACCCCAACAGCGATTTTTGGTACCAAAGAATTGTACAATCCGGGTTTGCTTCAATCCCCGGGGCCCTCCCCGGATCGGAGAATTGCTCAGTAGGCTACTGATCCAAGTCAGCTTCCGCACGCCTGAGCAGAGAAAATAGTCTATTCGTCGTGGGCTGGCCTGCATCCTCGGGCTATCAAGCCCCATGACGCAGGACTGACTAACTTTCAAGGAACTAGCGCAAAACGCCATGTTGCCCCTGCCCCCTCCGGTAGGGAATGTCTGACTTGCTTTCTTTGTGATGAAAATTCGACTGAGTCTCTTGGACCAACGAGATTGACCCGGACGGTTGCACACCTCCTGCTAAGGGTACCCGCGGGTGGAGGAAATTTTTTCTACGTTGTGGACTGGCCTACATTGTGATTCTTGGGCTGTCAAGTTCCAACCCACTGGCAAACTTGAAGACTCTCTAACTTCCAGGAATGCTGTGCCCCCCGCCATGATGCCTCCCCCTCTGGTAGAGAAGGGACTTTATAATATATGTGCACAGGCAGCGCCTTTGTGACCAGGATGCCATCATCAGAGTCAACCCTGCGCCTTTCTAGGATTGAACCTCATCCGCCTTGTAAGCAATATACAGACCAACTCATGTCATGACAGAGGCCTAAACGATGCCACGGCACGTACAGCTGGATAAAGTTGTGTGTTGATTTCAGACATTCTATTTTTGTCCGCCATGGTGGATCCGCTGGGTTAAATGTGGGTAAAATCAATCTGCAATTTCTATGGGCTGGCCTGTATTCCCGGGCTAACAAGTCCCAACTATCAAGCCTTGGGATTTGATTTGATCTGCTTTTATTACTGGAAGCAGTAGTTTAGAACCCTTGCTTGATGGTCTATTACCTCAAATATGGATTTGAGTTCGACCTAACTTCCGAGTCTAAGGAACACAGCGCCCGATCGGAATTGTGCCACCTCAATCAGATTGGATAAGGCACCATTGACCAAGGGTGTCCATCCATCAGTCAATGATGGGTCCCTCCACACATCATTGACTGTGACCAAGATACAATTCCAGCAATGCGCTGTTCTGAAACTTAATTTCGACCACATTGAGGGCAGTGAAGCAAACAACTTCTAAGAATCTTTGGCCCTACAGTGATGTATTGATGGATTAATTCCAAAAACTTGCGTTTTCCGTTGCTATGGCACTCGGTCACGCGCGGCAAGCAGCAAGAGAAAACTCCATGGCAAGTCGGGTTTCCCAGAGCTAGCCCTCAGGCTTGCTTTCAGCCCGGTCGCCAGTCAGCCCCGTCGCATCTTCGCCACTCCACTCTTCACAACGTCCGTCGTGATCGTGTCGCGTTTGTGTTGCTTTTTTATTATTAAACTGATATTGGGGAATCAGTACTGTTCCAGGGTTTCTTCGAGTCAACAGACCTCAAGTAATAATCTGGGGTGGCTGGATCCTCACCCTCCACCTTAACCACGTCGCTGCCTATACACAGGTCCCCTCCTCTTTCTCTTCGAACGGAATCAGCAACTAACACCGTTGACAACCAGGGGCAGGCCCTGGCGGCTCCGTGTCTGGGCAGGTCCAAAGTTCGTTTGGCCTGATAGGTGAGGGCCCTGAGTAATGGAAAAAAATCTTGGGTACTGAAGCCCCCAGGAACTGCGAAATCCTTCACCTCACACGACCAAGCAAATCAAAGCAATACTTGTTTTTGGAAAAAAAAAACCCTAAAGGAAAGAGACCCTCCCCAGGGAAGTCAAGGACACACCAACAGTTTTTCGCATTTGAGAGCTACTTAACCTGACAATGAGCCTGTTGACCC